>MDSW01080947.1_pt1 | contig 11092 bp, 5 predicted proteins | sample 811171 | NCBI WGS metagenome assembly MDSW01 (sample SAMN05326641, study PRJNA326480) | marine metagenome | isolation source: seawater | place: Atlantic Ocean: North West | collected 2012 | reverse complement strand
CGGCGGGCGCCGTTCATACCGACTTTAACCATGGACCATGAGCGTTGGATAAAGCTCTGAATTTGGGCCCGAATCCACCATACGGCGTACGAAATCAGTCGGTAACCGCGGTCGGGATCGAACTTTTTCACAGCCATCATGAGGCCGATGTTTCCCTCTTGAATGAGGTCGAGCTTTTTAAAGCCATAATGGCGATATTCGTGAGCGATTTTAACGACAAAGCGCAGGTTACCCACGACCATTCGGTGAGCGGCGGAAACATCTCCGTCGTCCCGATAGGCGTAAGCCAGGCTCATTTCTTCGTCTCGGGTCAGGAGCGGATGGCGGCTAACCTCAGCCATGTAGCTATCGATGTTGTTTTCACTGATTGTTAATGCTGTTGAGTTACCCATCTTTATTCTCCTCCGCTTGAGCGTCGACCACTGTTTCGCTCTTCACCTCTTGTTGTCCAAATTGCGCAGCCATTTCGTAAAGCGAAATTTGTTCCAGTGCTCTGACGATAGCCTGGTGAACAAATTCGCTGGCAACCCCCGATTTTCGACATGATTCGATGGGGCCTTCGAGCGCCGATACGATTTCAGCAATGGTGATTTCGGTTGGTGTCTTCGCAAGTTCGTAACCACCCATCGTTCCCCGGTGGGAAATCAAGAGGCCCTCACGGGTGAGGCTCTTGAGTATTTTGGCTGTGGTTGTCATTGGCAGATTCAACTTGGCTGCCAAATCACGAGCGCTACACCGACATTCTGCACGGTTTTCAGCCAACTGACCCAAAAGGGCGATGGCATGATTGCTGAGCTGTGTAAGACGTAACATTTAATATCTCTTCCTTATTCCCCGAATGAGTACCTTTTTTGGGTCTATTCAACCACCAAATAGCACTAATTTTGGGCCTAATTAAAAGATAGGTCGATCTTTGTCACCGTCAAGGCGCGAAAGAGAGAAATGGTACTTTTTTTGGGTTTATTTAAAAGCTATTTAATCACAGTGACTTAGAGCTTTTTTCAGGATATCCTGAGGTCGATCAGCATTGTGGCCATCGAATGAGAAAGCACCGGCTGAGACCGAGAGCTGGCCCAGGACTTGGTTGCGCATGAACATGGTATGCACTGCTTCAACGATCCTTCGGGTCAAAGTTGAAACCCGATTGGCCATGGTTTCCGGGGCTAAAATAAAGAACAAACCGTCTTTAAAGTAGAAAACCTCGTCAGTGGTTCGGACCGATGCACTCAGGAGATCTGCGATTTCAATCAAAGTTTCTTCGAGCTGTTCGAGTTCGGTTAGCTTTTCAAGCCCCACAATTCTTACCGCAACACATGAAAACTCGTGCTGGTAACGACGGGTTCTATCGAACTCATGAAGCAGCCGCTTCTCGAAGTAGTAGATGTCTCCAGAGCTGATGCGCTCCATGTGAACAGTTAGAGCGCGGCCATTGGCGTGCGGAAACTGCTGCGGCGTATCGATGACCAATTTATAAGCTGGACCTTCACGTACAACGTCATGCGCCCGAGATGCATCGGACAAGTGGTAGACGCTGTTGGCAAAGTAGTTGATGGTGTCTTCGGTCTCCGCCTGTATCGCTAGAAATTTTACACCCATACCCGGATTTTCAGCAGGGCTGCCGTGGCGCACGACTTGGCCTGTGAGAACCATGGGCAGTGTGCCACGTTCGGTTGGAATTTGAGCCGCGATACGAAGCTGAGCTCCAATGGGTTCCGGTTCAGTGGTTTGAATAAAAACTCCACCTTCACTGATATTGATACTTGGGTGCGTTTGAAGGCCTTTTGCCCCAATGAAGGTAATTTCAATGCTCAGGGGTTGGCGCGGCGACCGCCGAAGGTCATCCACGGATGGCCCAGCGTTATCCGCATGTTGGGTATTATCGGAGTCTTCAGCGTTCTTGCCCGTGATTTCGTAGGCGTTGTAGACGTCGTCGTAACCTTTGATCTCGAGTTCGGGTCTTACCTTTAAGGAAAACCGCTCAGCAATGATTCCCTCGGTTTGAGCGCAGGCAAGTACAGTGCCTGGTGTGGCGCGTTCCTGGAGGCGAGATGCCAAGTTAACAGCATCGCCCAGTGCTGTGTATTCTTCGTGTTTACCGGCTTTCACTTCTCCAACGACAACATCCCCTGTGGCCAGACCAATGCGAACCACCAAGTCTATGCCAGCACCCATTTGTTGCCAGTCTTCCCGAAGATTTCCGACGGCGTTCTGCATTTCCAGAGTCGCCAGAGCGGCATTGAAGGTATGTTCAACTTTGTCCGCGTCTTGGGGTTCGAAAAGCGCGATGATTCCGTCACCCATAATTTTATCGATGCGACCGTTAAAGTGCTCGATGATGGAAGACATGGTTTTGATATAATTATCGAGGAGTCCTTCAAGGTTTGCCGCGGAAACACTTTTAGAGATTGTTGTGTAACCTTTGATGTCTGCGAACAAGACGCTGATATTTGTTTCGTTCATCTGTAGTGGCCACTTACTTCAACTGGGGTTGATACTTTTATCCATAACGCAGAGGTCAGGTTACTCGAACTTTTAGAATCAGTACAGCTTCTAACCACTGCTAAAATTGGCCAACCGCTAAATGCCATTCCATGGGGCGCTCTGCGTAGGCATCGTATGACTTGGGGTTGGGGTTAAAGCCGATACTGAGAGTCAAAGGACCAACCGGGGTGTTGTAGCTGAGACCAACGCCGGTCCCAATTCTGACCGAAAACTCTTCTGGGTTGATGGATTGAGCCCATAGGTTGCCTGTTTCAAAGAACAAATCCAGAGAAATACTCTCTGAGAGTTTGAGGCGAAGCTCGGATCTAAGAAGCAAAAAGAGTTCTCCACCGGTGCATTGGCCCTCGCAATTGTCGGGTCGAATGGAGTCTTCAAGATAGCCCCTGAGCGAGTTTCGGCCACCCAGAAAGAAGCGTTCATCGAGAGGAGTGCTGTTGTAGCTGGTGCTGCCTGGGTCCAGGCTGTCATGCACGAAAATATGTCCTCCAGAACCAGAGAGGGCCAATACGTGCCGACCCAGTGGGATATATCCGGTGATACGGCCTTCGATTTTTGTAAAGGCGTAACTCCACCAGTCTTCTTCAGCGATGGTATCGGGAGTGCGGGAGCGACCGGTTGCGTAGTGAGCGTCGAAATAAGCCATCCAGCCCCTGGTGGGATTGAGTGGGTTGTCTCGAAAATCAATGGTGACCAGAGGACCAATCTTGAGTCCCTCTCGAACGCCTTGCTCATAATAGTTACCGCCCTGGCGATCGGTGGTGTCACAATCTGCACCCGTTAGGCATTCAAGGTTGGTGATACTTGCCTGCGGTTCTAGGGCAAGTTTCAGCCAGCGAGCGGGGGTGACTTCAACGCCGAAAATGGCGGCGAAAGTTTCTAGGAAATAGGCGATACGGTTGTCACGTTCATTAACAAAGTCGACCCTTAAGACGGGCGACCATGGCCACTGGGTAAAGCGCGGGGAACGAAAGCTCAGTCGCAGTTCGCGTTCAATGGCTTTGGTGAGTTGCTCGGTTGCGTCGTAGCTGTCGTATCTAGCTTTGATGTTTTGACCGAGCTCTCCGTAGAGGTCGAAAAATATTTGCCGGTTCAGCTTAATCGAAGCGGTCATCAGTGCACCCACTCCAAATAAGTTTAAATGTGAATACGCAAACCGAAGTCTCGGACCATCCTCTGTGGAAAGTCCTCCACCAATTTGGAGCCGGTGCCTGTCTTGCTCTTTGACTTCGGCCACAAGGTCTTTTTGTTCGGCGGGGTTGTCTTCATCGAGCAGTCGCAGTTGAACACTTGAGAACACGCCTAGGTTGGCGATTTGCCTTTGGTCTTTGAGCGCAGTGTCGAGCCGGTAAATATCCCCGGTTTGAAGTGATATTCGCTCGCGAATGAAGTTCTCTCGTGTGTGTCGATTACCACGAACCAAGACCTCTCCAATCCGGACTTGCAAACTCTCTTCAAATCGAAACCGGACATCGTATTGGGCAGTGTCAGGATTTTTTCGTATCTCGGTAAACACTCGGCAATAAATATAACCCTGGTCCCGGTACATGCGTAGCAGAGCGATGCGTGCATTTTCGACGCCGCTCGATGAGAGGGGTGCACCAGGTGCCATCTTGGTGGATTGGTAAATGACGTCGAGCAGTTGAGCGGATGGAAGATTGATATTGTTCTTAAAGGAAATCGTATTGATAAATGTTTGCTCACCTTCAACCACGGGCACCACAATGTTAACCCGTGAATCGATGATGGTTGTTTGAGCTGGACCAATCTCAGCATCCAGGTAGCCGCGGTCTTGATAAGCGGCTTGAATTTCACCGAAAGCTTTCTCAAAAAGCTCTGGAATCCACCTCTTGGATTGGGGAATCAGATGGGTGCGGGGAATCTGAGGCGGTACACCCGGGCCAACTTGTTTTGCGCCGCCTCGCTTCACAATATGCCCATCCTCTTTTCGCAGCGGTTGAATGATTCCGTCCGTGCCCAACGTTGATTGCACAACCGACCGGATGTGTTGCTTGAGTTCTTCTTGAGTAAAGCTTTGGGCTCCGTCAAAAACCAAAGATTGAATCTCTACTGGTTTACCTTCGACGATCTTAAAGAGGTAACGGGTGATGTCCTCTTTTTGATCAAAGTAGCCGGTGCCTGTGACTGCCACGTGAAAAAAACCAAATCTCCGGTATTTTGCGATAATCCGTCTTTTGAACATGCCCAGATCGCCATCGCGAATGCGTCCTAAGTTATCGGGCCAGAGTCTAAGTAGGAGCTTGTCATCTAGGAGTTGGTTGCCAGTAAACTCAATGGAGATACGGGAGCCAGCGATGATCTCAATCGTCACCACCGCTCCGTTATCCGTCATTTCTACCGTGGGTTTACGGATTCGGCAGGTTCTAAATCCTTTGCGCAAATAAGTTTCTTGAAGTTGTTTGAGCTCTTCGCCCAAGCGGACTTGGTCCACAGGCTCGCCGGGTTTAAGGGAGAGCATCGAGCGCAAGTTGTTGCTGCTAAGTCGGGGCTCACCAACAAAGCGCAACTCGCTGAGAATGGTTGGCTCACCCGGCTCTACTTCCATGAGCAGATCGATATGGGCGGTTGCATCGGTCCAGGTTCGGCTCAGCTTAACCTGGGCATTTTGATACCCGATCTCTGTCAGAAACTCGCGTGCTTTCGTGGTTATTTCCGACTCTGTTCCACTGTCGATTTCTAAATGGTTGGATAAACCCAGGGCCAATCTTAATCGCAGTTCGTCATCGGACGATAAGCCTTCAATTTCGAGTTCACCAAGGCGAAAAATGGGTTTGAGTTCGAACGTGAGCTCAACCGCACCTGCGAGCCGCTTGGCATGAACAATGACATTGGAAAACCGGCCGAGGCTGTAGAGTCGTTTAATGGATGTGTGGAGATCCATGGTTCCAAGCAGAAAACCAGGTTCAATGGAAATGAGTTTTTTAAGTTCTTCTGGGTTTTCCGTAATGGGCGCATCAATGTTGATGGCAACCACGGGTTGGCCACGGTAAGGCGAAAGTTTATCAGGGGTTGCCGTTGCCACCAATGCGGTGATGATGCAGGCAAGAAGCGGTGCCATTATTCAAACTGCCAATCCAACCTTAAGTCGAGTCCTAAATCACCCAGTGAAGGAATGGCGTCGCTGACGCTAATCCATGTGCTCTCAAGCGTGATACGAGAACTTAACCGATATTGTAGCGCAATAATATGCTGTTCATCCTTCTCATTGAGCGGACCGTTATATTTCAACTCCCAGTCTTTTCCTAACTCCTTCGTCACAAGAATACGAGGCTCGGTTTTACGACTGGTTTTGGAGTAACCGCTGGTGAGCGTGAATTGGTCTACCACTGGAAGGATGCGCCGAACCCGTTCATCCATGCCTGTAACCTTCCAGATGGCATCGACAGCTCCCGAGAGAACACTGGATGTGCTATCAGGGTTGGTCAGTGTATTGGCCGCGTTGTCTTGGTCGAGTCGCAGGCCGAACTGAGCGCACATCAGCGCTTCTTGTGAGTCGATTTCCGTACCGTTGTCATCTTGCCCTTGAGCCTGGATGGAATAGCCGTTGTCATTGCCGTTGATGTTGACGGTGAGTTTCAAACCGTTGCAGGCTTCGGTGGAAGCCCGGAACTCGAACCGGGGACTGATTTTGTATTCTTCGACAAAGTCGATGATGCCTCGTTCGACTTTGTAGGTATTTCCCGCGTAAGTAGAGCGCCCCCAAATTGGAGTGATGGTACCAATGGCTCCCATGTGCTGGGTTGTACCGGTCAGTCTTAAATTGGCGGACAATTCGGACTCGAGAAAATTGTTGGTGAAGAGTAAATTATTTTCCCCTCGGATATTGATCCGTAAGTTCCACGCCTCACCTGGACTTAAGCCAGGTAGGGGCAGCGGCTTGGCTTTTTTACGCAGCATATCGTCAAGTTCTATATTTGCAGTGTAATGGAGGCTTAAGAGCTCAACATCGCCGCGAAGCTCTAGACTGCCAACGCTGCCGATCAATTGAAGGGTGCCGGATGCTGTCAGGTCCAAATCTTGATCAGGGCGCAGCCGTAAAGTTGAAAAAGTCGCTTGAAGATTGGTTTGGGTGGGGCCGTCTTGAACCAAGATAACACCGCCTGCGACCTGAAGATTTCCTGTGCCGATGCGAGCGGTACCTTCGGTGACTTGGACACTGCGACCACTGATATCGAGCCGAGCTTGGATGTCCTCAATTTCTTCTTGGATACTGGCCAGCCTTAGGGTGCCACCTTGAACGATGGCGTGCCCGGCATAAATAGGCTTATCGAAGGTGCCTTCCATGAGAAGATTGGCATCGATATTACCTTGGCCCGCAGTTACGTCGCTCCAAAACCGCGGGATCATACTCAAATCGCCATTTAGGTTCAGCCGCAGACTTAAGTCGCTGTTAAGCGGCATCTGTCCAGCGAGACGAATGGTAAGCTCGGGGATTGAAAAGGCCGCATCGGAGAATTCTAATATCTCGTCCGAGTAGTTCATGCGCACAGGTCTGGCTTGACTGAATTCGATGTCGTTCCAAATTAACCGTGCTTCATCAAACACGCTGTCGGCAATAATCGCTTCTGGCCGAGAGAAATCACCTTGAGAAAAGAGAGAGCCCGTCAACCAAAGTTCCACGTTCTCCGGTAGAGTGTGAATTTTAGCAACGTTAACTTGATTGAGCTGCATCGTTGCCGTGTAGGGCAACCTTTCGCCCAGAGTCATGCTGGCCGAGACTTGGGCAGCACCGGCCACACAGCTTCCAGTAACTTTGGACTGACCCTTGGTTGCTGAAAAGCTTAGATCGGTTTGGCCCATCTGGAAGCCATAGACATTGAGGTTACTAACAAGAAGCTTGGCTTGTCCGTTTAGTTCCGAGAGCTCTCCGGTGAAATCGCCTTGGCCGGACACACTTCCCTCGGCTTCGAGTTCACCTAAGAAGGGAGTGATTAATTTCATGTCTACTTGTTCTGCCTTAAAGCCGAACTCAGCCGGTCCTTCGTTCAACAAGTCCATGGATACTTCGAGGTTGCCATCTCCCGGTTGATGCCGACTTTGAATACTGAGCCAAGGATCCTCGGGGGTCATTGTGATACTGACCCGGGTTGCGCCAAAATCAACTGCGTCGATGGAAAACTGTTCTGTTTTGACGCGAGCCCGCACTGTGGGGTTATCCAGTGCACCGGAAATGGTCACGTGACCACTCATGGCACCGTCAAATCGGTCAGCATGTTCGGGAATGGCGGCTACCGATTGGAGCAGAGGTCCGGCAAGAGTACCATTGAGTTCAAATGCGCCATCAAAGGTTGGTGTATCGCCAAATTCGAGTCTAGCGGTGCCCTCAAGCGTCCCCGGGTTTTTTTGGATAAAGATCCGTGGCAACTGCAGTGCATTGTCAGCAAAAATAACCGTCGCTTGTGTTTTTCCCAGTTGAAATTGGTCGATGCCGAAGCCTGAAAATTCGGTCGTTCCGGAAATAACAAGTTCTTCGTACGACCCTTCAACCGTGGCGGTGAGCGGGCCCCGGCCTCTGTAGGCAAGCCCAGCGACGGGGCTGATTTCTGCGAGATTAAACGTTTGGCTGACGGCTCGCAGTTCCATGCCTTTGGTGGAGTCGTAGGAGAGTACGCCATTGGTTGTAAGGGCAGATGTTCCTTGGGAGAGAACGAGATTTTTCAGGGTAATTTGCTCAGCGGTAGAATGGGCTTTGCCCTTAATTTTGCCGTTGGGTAATACCAAAGATTCTTCCGCGCGCGGGTTCTTGTACGAGTCGAGCAGACTTCTAAATTTGTTAACGCTGAGATCGCTGACAATGTTCACGTCAAAGGGAATGCCGGTACCTCTTACACCGAGCTCACCGCTTATATCTCCATCGACCCAGGCGTCGGGTTGCCCAAGAACTTCAATCAACCGCCCCATGCCGACATCTTCAAATCTCAGCTTTAAATCTAGAGGGAGGGTCGGACCAAATGTCAGTTGCCCACTGGTTTTGATGATGCCCAAATCAGGGCGTTCGATTTTGAGCTCTTCGATTTGCAATAAGTGTTCATCGAAGTGTGCTTGGGCGATGACGTCTCCTAGGTAATAGTCGTCGATTTTAACATTGTCCCCGTCGGCGGTGATGCTGAATTTCAAATTGTCGAGAGGACCCCGAACGGTACCGTCAAGACGGACCAGACCTTCTAGTTCGGGCAGGCTTGGTATTTTTTGTCGAAGCCGTTCTAGGATGGCGGCACCGTTAACTTTCATCTCAATGCTGGGGTCTTTACCCATAACGATATTGCCGCGCGGTTCCATATTGAGCCCGGGCAAGAAAACTTTAAGGGCGTCGATATTGATTTCATCGGGCGAGAATAAGGGGCCCAGTACTGTCGCATTGCCGCGTGCTTCAATGCGGATATCTTGCTGAGAGTCTTTGTAGTGAAAAGAGGGGACATGGATAAAAGTATCATGTCCTTGCCAGCTACGGGGACTGGCTTTGAATTCTAGATTTTGAGCGGACATCTGAAATTGAGAGGTTTCGTAGATGAATGTCGTATTCACGACCCAGATTTCATCAAGTTCCAGGGAGCTGGAGTTCTCTTCATTATTTGTTTCTACAGGTTGAGCTGGACCTTGTGCACTTTGAAAAATCTTAACATCTTCTTCTTTGATGTGACCCTTCAATCCATCGACCTCGAGGCGTGTCTTGATAAAGCCGGCACCCGGTTTCCATTGGGGATGGATGCTGATCCGCGCCCGGTGAATGGTTACCCAAGGACCGCGTTCATTGGGACGAAAGGCGGTAACATCATGAACTTCAACACCGGGACTCAGCAGGGAGATGTGTAAATCGTTGATGCTTATGGGATAGCCGGTTGCACTTTGAATTTCTTCTTGAATCTTCGTCTGCAAGGACTGTCGAACGCGAGGGGTATCCACGGCAAAGACAATGCCCGTTAGAATGCCGGTCAGGATGCACAATGATATGATGATATCGCGATTCACGCCTGAAGCTATTCCTAATGCACTGCTGGGTGAGCAGAAGATGATTGAGCCCGCAGGCTTAGAATGTGGTCTAAAATTTTGTCTGCAATCTCTCTTTTGGGCGCAAGCTCTATGACTTTTTCCTCGCCGTCGGCACCGATTAACGTGACGGCATTGGTTGAGCTGGCAAATCCAGTGTTGGCGTTGCTGATATCATTGGCCACAATCATATCGAGTTTTTTTCGCTTAAGTTTTTCTCTGGCATAGCTCAGGACGTCATGGCTCTCGGCCGCAAAACCGACGATGAATTGATGGGTTTGGATGCTCTGGAGGCTTGATAGAATATCCGGTGTTTTTTCGAGTTCTAATTGCTCCATAGAGCCGGCTGTTTTTTTAACTTTGTGTTCGTGCTGTGTTGCGGGCCGATAATCCGCGGGCGCCGCAGCCATGACCCAGACATCACTTTGCCCAAAACCCTCTTGGCAAGCCTCCAGCATGTCTTGGGTTGATTGAATTCTCTGGACTTGTATGTCTTTCGGGGCAGCGAGTGTGGTCGGTCCGAGAACCAGTGTGACTGCGGCTCCTCTGTCTCGCGCGGCTTCGGCGATGGCAATGCCCATGCGACCGGTGGATGGGTTCGAGATAAAGCGAGCTGGATCGATGTGTTCGCGGGTAGGCCCAGCGGTAACAAGTAAGTTTAAGCCCTCTAAGTCTCCAGGGCCGATGAGCGCGGTGAGTTTTTGAGCGATGACTTCTGGCTCTACCATGCGGCCACTGCCCGTTCGGCCCGAAGCCAATGCACCGGCTTGGGGTGAGAGAATGCAGGCACCTCGATCTTGGAGCAGCTTTACATTGTCTTGTGTGGCTGGATGTTTCCACATGCCATCTTCCATTGCGGGGCAAATCAGAAGGGGAGCCTGGGTGGAGAGGGCCGCAGCGCAAACGGGATCATCCGCGCGACCTTGGGCCAATCGTGCGAGGGTATCTGCAGTTGCCGGGGCAATGACCAGTGCGTCAATGGTGTGGGCCATTTCAACGTGACCAATTTCCCCATTTTCGGCTGCTGACCACATGTCCGTGATGGTGCGGTGGCCACTTAAGGCAGAAAAGCTCATGGGGCCTACGAACCGGGTGGCTCCCCGGGTCATAGCGGTCCGGACCTCTGCGCCTGCCTCGGTGAGTAGGCGCATCAGGTAGATGGCTTTGTAGGCCGCGATACTTCCCGTAACGCATAGGCCAATGGTTTTTCCCTTCAACATGGTATTCCTATATCGGATGCTGAGATTGTCTTCTATCGTGATCTTATTGGATTTTTTGAATTTCCTCCTAAAAATCGCCAATCCCGCGGTCTTTGAGGGTGCATCTCACAGTTATTGTGTTATCTGCACCCGCATAAGGAGCAGACCATGGTTTTGAAGAATTTATTCGGCGGTGGCCCCCTATCTGAGAAAAAGATCGAAAAAATAACGAAGTTGGTGTGCAACCCATACTGCCAACCGGATGTGCGAAAGCGCGAAATGTGCCGGTTGCTCGACGATGAGCAGCCCGCAGCACTTCGAGCCGTTTTGAAGCGCTTTAATTTCAATTCTAATGGCGGCATTGCCGACGAAGAAGAGAAAAAATG
>MDSW01004294.1_pt1 | contig 11092 bp, 6 predicted proteins | sample 811171 | NCBI WGS metagenome assembly MDSW01 (sample SAMN05326641, study PRJNA326480) | marine metagenome | isolation source: seawater | place: Atlantic Ocean: North West | collected 2012 | reverse complement strand
CAAAAGTCTTTTATAAAGTTAAACCGCATATTGTTATCCATTTAGCAGCAGTTTCACATGCAAATAAATCTAATAAAGATCCACTTTCAACTTTCGATCATAGTTTAAGAACATTAGAGAACTCATTAGATCACTCAAAAAATAAAATTTTCAATGTAAAACAGTTTATCTTTTTATCTTCAAGTATGGTTTATGGAAATTTCAAAAAAAAATCAGTAAACGAGAAAGATATTTGTAACCCAATAGGTATTTATGCTGCACTTAAATTATCTGGAGAAAATATAATCAAGGCATATAACCAAGTTTTTGGTTTACCTTACACAATAATAAGACCATCAGCACTTTATGGGGAAAGATGTATAAGTAGAAGAGTAGGTCAAATTTTTATTGAAAATGTTTTAAATAAAAAAGAAATTGTTATTCAAGGTGACGGAGAAGAAAAATTAGATTTTACTTACATAGATGATCTTATAAATGGAATTATCTGTGTAATAAAATCCAAAAAAGCTATTAATGAAACTTTCAACCTAACATATGGCAATGCTCAACCAATAAATAAATTAATCTATTTTTTAAAAAAAAGTTTTCCAAAAATTAAGGTCAATTATATTCCAAGAGATAAATTAATGCCAAAAAGAGGGACTTTATCAATCAGCAAAGCCAAAAAACTTTTAAATTATAAACCTAGATGGTCAGTCAATAAAGGTTATCAAAAATATATTTCTTGGTATAAAGGATTTTATAATAAAGATTTATGAGATTTCTCTCATATGACAAGTGGTTAAGTACACACTTAAAAAGAAAATCTTACTTGCTAAGTGAAAAAAATACTCTTAAATTTTTAAAAGTATTCAATCCAAAATCCAGTATTTTTATATACACTAAAACAAAAAGAAAAAAGCTTATAAGAAATTTAAAAAAAAAGAAATTTAGATATATCACAACTAATTTTCAATTTAAAAAAAAATTTTCAAATAAAAATACTTTTGATAGTAAAATAGAGAATTGTAGACACGCAATAGATAAAGATAAAGAAAAAATAGCTTTAATTTCTGAGAAGACTTACAAGTATTCAAGATTTCATTTAGATAAAAAAATACCAAGAAAATATTGTGATTTAATTTTTAGAACATGGATTTTCAATTTTTTTAAAAAAAAAAGAAGTGATTATTTAATTGTTTATAGCCTGAAAAACAAAATACTTGGATTTTTATTATTAAAAAAAGAAAAAAAACATTCTTTAAGAATAGATTTAATAGGAGTAAACAAATCGAAAATGAGAGAAAAAGTAGGCAAAACACTTATTGATACTGCATTGTATTTATTCCAGAAAAATTTTAAATATTTAGTAGTTGGTTTTCAAAGTCATAATCTTATTGCAAAAAAGTTTTATACAAATTTAGGTTTTAGTTTTTCAGGAAAAAAAAATATTTATCATTTTTATAATTAGTATAAATTTCAATTAATCTTAATTATGTGCGGAATAGCTGGTTACTTCGGTAAACAAAAAATACCTAAAAAAAGAATCATGAAAACCTTAACTTTAATGAAAAATAGAGGTCCAGATTATCAAGCTTACAAAGAATACAAAGTTTTTGATAATTATTTATATTTACTTAGCTCAAGACTAAATATTATTGATAATAATAGTAGATCAAATCAACCTTATATATTTCAAGATTATGCAATTATTTTTAATGGAGAAATTTATAATTATTTAGAAGTTAAAAAGAAATTACAAAAAAAAGGAATAAAATTTAACACAACAAGTGATACCGAAGTACTTCTAAAAGCATATATTTTTTATGGTAGAAAATTTTTGGATTTAATAGAAGGTATGTGGAGTTTTGTTATTTTTAATAATAAAAATAAAAAAATCTTTATATCTCGAGATAGATTTGGTGAAAAACCATTGCACTATTCTTATAGTAAAAGAAATTTTTATTTTGCTTCAGAAATTAAATTTATTAAATCTCTATCAAATGAAAATTACGAAATAAATGAAACTTTATTGTTAAAATTTCTAATTTTAGGATACAAAGCTCTAAGAAAAGACACTGCCACTTTTTTTAAAAGAATATATGAGTTTCCAAAATCTACATATTGTGTATTAGACAATAGTTTAAAACCAAATTTTATTCCTTATTGGAGTTTATTTTATAGACCTAAAAAAATAAGTTTAAGCAATGCCATAAATAAATCAAAATACTTTTTGGCAAACAGTTTAAAAATAAGAATGCGCGCAGATGTTCCAATTGCGTTTAGTCTAAGCGGAGGAATTGATTCTAATACACTTGTAGGTTACGCAAAGAAAAAATTTAAAAAACAAATCAAATGTTTTTCAGTTATTGATAAAGATAAAAAGTTTAATGAAATACAAAATATTAATTCAACATTAAAATATTTAAATTGTAAATCTCGTTTTATCAAACCGCCAAAGAAAAATGCTTTGAAGCAATTAAAAAAATTGATCGAATATCATGACTCTCCAATATTAACCATAAATTACTTAATGCATTCATATTTAGCTGAAAAGGTTTCAAAAGAAAATTACAGAGTGCTTATCTCAGGAGTTGGAGCAGATGAAATTTTTTCTGGTTACTACGATCATACTCTACAATTCTTATATGAAATAAGAAATCACAAGACATTCGAAAAAGAACTCAATAATTGGAAAAAGAAGATATCGGTGCATATTCGAAATCCTTTATTCAAAAATTACAATTTGTATTTTGATAATCCAAAATTCAGAGAACATATTTATGAACACTATAAAGATAAAGAAAAGTTTTTAATTAAAAAAATAAAAGATAAGTCATTCAAGTTTGTTGAAAAAAATAATTCTAAATCTTTAATGAGAAACAGAATGTATAATGAATTATTTCACGAAAGTGTTCCAGTAATTTTGAATGAAGAAGACATGAATTGCATGTATTATTCAATAGAAAATAGATCTCCTTATTTAGACAGAAAATTAGTTGAATTTCTATATACAGTACCAACTGAAATATTAATACAAAAAGGTTTTACGAAATTTTTGTTGAGAAAATCTGCAAATAGTTATGTTAATAAAAAAATACTCAAGGATACTAAAAAAGTAGGCTTCAACTATTCAATCAATTCGATTTTCAAGTTTAATGGCAAAAATTTTAAAAAAGAATTTTTAAGTAAAAAAAACCCAATATTTAAATATATCAAATACCAAGAAATTTTAGAATTATTTAAAAATAATAAAAAACAAAAAGTCGAAGATAAATTTATTTTTAACTTTATTAGTGCTTCACTTTTTTTAAAAGTTTTTTCATGATAAAAAATTACATTATTTTAACACCAAAAAAGTTAACTTGGCCTAATTTAAAAAGAAATAGAATTTATGTCTCAACTGAAGATGTTATTGAAAATATCAGTAAGTACAATATTTTAAAACGTAATGCTTATTTTCAAAATCACAGATGGATTAATAAAAAAATATTAAGGCAAGATCTAAAATATATTTATTATTTAAATAAAAAAATTATCAAGCATATATACAAAAAACTAAATAAAATTCATAAAACTAAATATAGCGAAAAGTTTTGGTTTATTTTAATTTCACCATGGTCACTATTTTTTTTGCAAATTTATTTTGATAGATGGAATTCTATAAAATCAATTTTAAATAAAAAAAAAGGTAAGTTTTTTGTTAATAGTATAATTTATAATAAACCAGAAATATTGACACCTCTAGATACAAAAGAATTTTTATACTTTTTCCGACATGATGATTGGAATCAATTTATTGGTCAAAAAATACTTAATTTTAATAAAAAAAAGGTCGTTATTAAAAATCATAAATATAATTTTTCTGAAAATAAAATAAAAAATAATAAAAACGTTCCTTCTCCAAATCAATCGTTTTTAAATAAATTAATTATTTTTATTTTTAGTTTATTTAATAGAAAAAAATATAATTATTTTTTATATAAAACTTACCTAGGATTCTGGAAAGAACTATTACTTTCTTTTAAATTAGGTCAGTTGCCGATTTTTGAGGAATTTAATCTTAAAATTAAAAATAAAAAATTAAATTTTAAACTTAGAAACGATATAAAGAAACATATTCCAAACTCAAATGCTTTTGAAAATACATTAACCCAAATATTCGCTGAACAAATGCCAATTATTTTTTTGGAAAAATTTAATGAACTTGAAAATTTTGTAAATAAAAAATGCAATTTGCCAAGATATCCTAAGAAAATATTTTCATCTTCAAGTTTATGGGGAGATACCGTGATCAATTATTATATTGCAAAATCATTAGAAAAAAATACAAAATTATATTATTCTCAACACGGTGGAACTTATGGTATCGCTCAAACACATTTTCAAACAGAATATGAAACTAATTTAGCTCATAAATATTTAACGTGGGGTTGGAAAAATAAAAATAAAAAAAACATTATTAGTTTTGGAATAATTAAAAATTTAAAACATTTTAAAGCCAATCAAAATAACAATGGAAATTTATTATTGATGGTAAATAAGCGACATAAATATACTACTTTATTAAATTCAAGTCTTAATGAGGGAATTGATTATATAAAGTATTTAAAATTTTATTCTAAATTTTTATTTAATTTAAAAAAAGATATTAAAAACGAAACTGTAATTAGACACCAACCCGGATCTAATTTTCAAGAAAATGCCGATTTTTTTGGCCATATAGATAAGAATTTTAAAGTCGACAATAGTGAGTCCTTACAAAATGCTTTTAAAGCATCTAAGATAGTGGTGCATACACTTAACTCTACCTCTATTATTGAATCATTATTTTATAATATTCCAACTGTAATCATACTTGATAAGAAAAAAAACCCACTAACTCCTCAAGGTGAAAAAACGTTTAAATTTTTAAAAAAAAATAAGATATTTTTTGACAATCCAAATAAAGCAGCAAAATTTATAAATGAAATTTGGAATTCAAAAATAAATGATTGGTGGTTGTCCAATAACACGCAAAATGCTGTTAGAAATTTTAAGGCAAATTTTGCGAGAAAAAAAATTGATTTAGTAAGAGATTTAAAAAATATATTATCAAACTAATTATGAATATTATAGGAATACACGACGGTCATGATTGCTCAGCTGCATTAATGGTTAATGGTAAAATAGTGTATGCTGCGCAGGAAGAGAGATTTTCTAGGTTGAAAGGTGACTATGGCTATCCAAAAAAAGCTATAGAAGATCTTTTTAAATTTTCTAAACTTAAACCAAAAGATATCGATCTTGTTGTAGTAGGAACAATTCTCTTAAATCCAGTTTTACTAAAAATTAAAAGAAATGCACAATTTTCTGTATCAGATTGGATTTATGAACAAGAAAATTTTTGGAAACCGAAAATTTTTAGAAACAAGAACGTGAATTATTGGGAGATATTCAAAAATAGGATAAAAAATTATGATACATACTACAATTACAGAAACTTCATAAAAAACTACATGAGTCAAAAAGAAATGAAAAATTTTCAAAAAACGAGATTAAATTCTATTTCAAAATATTTAAATGTTCCAAAAGAAAAAATTAAATTTGTTCTGCATGAGGATTGCCATAAATATTATTCCTATTATTTTTTTTCAGAAAGGAAAAATGGTATTGCCATTACTGCAGAGGGGATAGGAGATTACTCCAACGGATCAGTTTCAAAAATTAAAAAAAACAAATTTAAGTTAATAAGTTATAACAAGGAAAATCATTTAGGTCATATTTATCAGTACATTACTTTGCTACTGGGTATGAAACCAGGTAATCATGAATACAAGGTCATGGGTCTTGCTCCCTACGCATCTACTTATGAAATTAAAAAATGTTTTAAAATTTTTGATAAAATTCTTAAAGTCAAAGGTTTTAATATAGTTTTTAACAAAAAACCAAAAGACTTATTTTTCCATTTTAAAGAACATTTTAAGGATTGCAGATTTGATGGGATTGCTGGAGGACTTCAATTGTTCTTAGAAAAAAAATTAGAAAATTGGTTCTCAATTTGTGGAAAAAAGCTCAATTCAAAAAATTTTTATTTTTCTGGTGGGGTAGCCCAAAATATAAAGGCTGCCCTATATTTATCAAAACTAAGTTTAGTTAAAAAAATTTATGTTCCACCGAGTGCCGGAGATACAACCATTTCAATAGGGGCATGTTATTATGCAGCTGATAAATATTCAGATACAAATAAAAATTATATTTCACCAATTAATTCAATGTATTTAGGAAATAAAATTTTAGATAGTGAAATAGCTAGTCTAATAAAAAAAAGAAATTTAAAATCGAAATATTTCATACGTAAAAATTTTAAATCTATTGATATAGCAAAAGCTTTATCAGATGGTAAAGTTGTTGGGAGATGTTCCGGAAGGATGGAATTTGGACTAAGATCACTCGGCAATAGATCAATTTTATGCGACCCAAGATATGCTCAAAATATTTATAAAATAAATTATAAAATTAAAAAAAGAGACTTTTGGATGCCATTTACGCCTACAATCTTGAAAGAAGATTTCAATAAAATGATAAAAAATCCAAAAAAAATTGAGTCTAGATTCATGTCAATGGCATTTGATACTACCGATTTTGGGAAAAAAAATTTACAGGCTGCAATTCACCCGGCGGATTACACTGCCAGGCCCCAATGTCTAAGTAGAAAAGATAATCCTGAATATTACGATATAATTAACAATTTCAAAAAGCTTACCGGAGTGGGGGCACTTCTTAATACGAGTTTAAATCTACATGGTTTACCAGTTGTTAGAAGCGCAAAGGATGCTATTTATGTGTTTGAAAATTCTGATCTTGATTTGTTAATTATTGAGAATTTTATTTTTAAAAAGAAATTAAATTAAAATTAATGAAAAATAAAACATACATATTGGGTGCTGGACCAACAGGATTAATTACAGCTTGGAAACTATTAGAGGCTGGATGGGAAGTAGTTATAATTGAAAAAAATAATTTGGTAGGGGGACTTTGTAGATCTTGGAAATGGAATGGATTCATTTTAGATACTGGTCCGCATATATTTCATACACCTGATAATAGTCTTAAAAAGTTTTGGAAAAAGAATTTTGGAGACTTACTTATTGAGGGAAAGTTTAGTTGTAAAAATGTTAAAGGAAAAGAATTTAACGAATATTATGACTATCCGTTATCCTTTGAAAGTTTAAATAAATTTGAAAATAAACTAAAAAAAAAGATAAAGTCAGAAATTAAAATTTGTAATAAAAACGATCTCAGACACAAGGCAAAAAATTACAAAGAGTATATAGATTCTTTTATTGGGCCAACTTTAAGAAAAATGTTTTTTGAAAAGTATCCAAAAAAGATATGGGGTATAGATACTAAATTTATGACTCCAGATTGGGCCCCAAATCGAATTAAATTTCGAAATAAAATTTTACCTTTTTACCATGAAGAATACGCGGCTGTAGGAAAATATGGCACTGGCAGTATTTATAATCGAATAAGAGATAAAATTTTGAAACTTGGAGGAAAAATTATTCTTAGAGAAAACATCAAAGATTTAGTTTACTCAGATAAAAGAGTTACTCAAATTAAAACAAATAAAAAAAACTATAATGTAGATAAAAATACTGCAGTAATTTCAACTCTTCCTTTAAGTCTTACCTCTAGACTACTTGGAAAAAATAATAGTTTAAAATTCAGGGGAGTTTGTTCAGTATATTTATTTTATAATCAGAAAAATATATTAAAAAAAAATCAGCACTGGCTTTATTTTGATTCATCTGATGTAATTTTTAATAGGATAACAGAAAATAAAAAACTTTCCAAATTTGTTGCTCCAAAAAATCAAACATATTTAACTGCAGAAATTACTTATTCATTAGGTGATAAATTTTCAAAATTAGATTCAAAAAAAGTAATTAATAGGGTTATTAACGATATTCACAAGACAAATATTGTAAACAAAAATAAATTTATTAATGCAAAAATAAATTATGAACCTTTTGTTTATCCAGTTCAATTTTATAATTATAAAAATGAAATAGCTACTGTTAAAAGTTACGTTGAAAGTTTCAATAATCTTTTTTCTATTGGTGCTAGTGGTGAGTTTAATTATGCAGATAGTCAAATACTATTTCATAAATCTTTTGATTTAGTTAATAGTTTAAATAATAGATTTGGATCGCATGTGAATGATGCTAAAAATTTTAATACTTTAAAATTTAATCAGCAGATCAAAATTGGTAATAAAATTATAGGAAAATCAAGCAAACCATTTGTAATTGCCGAGGCGGGTATTAATCATAATGGAAGCTTAAAAATTGCTAAACAATTGATTGATAGTGCAAAAAAAACTAAGTGTGATGCTATTAAATTTCAATCCTTTTTACCAGATAGCAGAGTATCAAAATACTTAAAATCCGAAAAATATGCTGAAAAAGTAATTGGAACTCAAGAAAGTATTAGTGAACTTTTTAATAGATTGAGTTTAAGTTTCTCAACTCAAAGAAAGATATTTAGTTACGCAAAAAAAAGAGGAATTTTAATTTTTTCAACACCTTTTGATTTTGAAAATGCTGATCATTTAGAAAAGCTTGGTGTTCCTGCCTATAAGATTGCATCTGCTGATCTGGTTAATCTACCTTTAATTAAACATGTAGCAAAAAAAGGTAAGCCCATAATTATTTCAACTGGTATGTCAACAATTTCAGAAATTGATGAAGCAGTAGATACTGTGAAGTCTAGTGGAAATCCGAATTTAATATTGCTTCATTGTAATTCGTCTTATCCTTCTGCTTATTCAGAGATGAATTTAAAATTTATCAAGACTTTAAAACAGATGTACAAAATTCCTGTAGGTTTTTCAGATCACACTACTGATTTATTATCATCAAAAACAGCCATAGCAATTGGCGCAGATGTTATTGAAAGACATTTCACATTGAATAAAAAAATGGAGGGTCCAGATCATATTCTTTCATCAGACCAAAAAGAAATGTCTGAATTAATAGAATTTAAGAAGTTCTATGATAAATGGGATTTATATGAAAAAAAATATTTAAGAAATAGAAGATCAAAAGAGAATGTAGATATAATTTTAGGCGATGGGATAAAAAAAATTCAACCAAATGAATACATAACTATAAATGCTCAAAAAAAGAGTCTATATGCTAAGAAACAAATCGTTAAAGGTGAAAAGTTTACTAAAAATAATTTATCAATTAAAGGTCCTATAGCAGGATTAAAACCTAAATATTTTGAAATAATATTGAATAAAAAATCTAAGAAAAATATAAAAAAGGATGAACCAATAACTTGGGATCATATTTAGTTTATGGATTTTAAGGAAATTTTAAAACAAAAAATTAACGAACTAATGCTGATGTCAAATAGACAGAATAAACTTTCTGGCTTCATGATTGGAAATACAAGTAAGAAAGATAAGAATAAATTTTACTTTACCCCCTTAAGAGAAACTAAACCAATGATACTTTCGGGTTTAATAGTATACTCTGAAAAATACGCAAAGTTAGCTGCAAAATATCTAGATGGAAAAATAGATTATGTTTTAGTAGATGCAGAAAAAAAGATTCCACCAAAAGCAAATGGTGATCCATCAAATATTGAAAGAAGAGTAAAAGAAATATTAAAAAAAACTAAAATGTGGATTTATAAAGGAAATGATCTTACCATTGATGCAATTGATATTTTTTTAACACACCTATTAAAAGAAAATCTAAGAGGCATAGGGGGTAAAAAAGTTTTAATTATAGGTGCAGGCAATATAGGATTTAAAATTGCGCTGCAGATGATTGAAAGAGGAGCTAAAGTATTTTTATGTGCTAGAAATTTTAAAAAATTAAATCTCAAAGTAGATGCCCTAAATTTAATAAAGCCAATACATACAGTAGAAAAAGTCATTCCAATTCAATATAAGAAAGTTAAAAATGTCATAAACACATTGGATATTGTTATTGGTGCAACTAATGGCAAACCAGTAATAACAGAAGATTTTCTGAAAAATTTAAAAAGAGACTCAATATTAATCGATCTTGGGAAGGGTACATTTTATAATAAAGCATTAAATTATGCCAATCAAAAAAATAAAAAAATATATCGCGTCGATATTTCTGCAGCGCTAGAGGGTCAAATAAATAAACTTTTAATGTTTGCAACAGTAAAAAATAATAATTTCAAAAAAAAAAAATTAATGGGTACAAACTTGATTTCTAGTGGATTACTTGGAGGTGAAGGAGACATAGTATTAGACGATGTAAACAAACCAAAAAGAATTTTAGGAATTTGCGACGGTAAAGGAGATTTTGTTAGAAATTTAAGCAGTTTACAAAAAAAAAAATTAAGTAAAATTAATAGATATTTAAAAATTAAAAATGACTTTAAAATTTGAAAATATAACTCAGCAAAATCCTTTATTGATTGCGGAGACAGCGTGCGGTCATAATGGAAATATTAAAATTCTTTACAAACTTATAAAAATTGCAAAAAATTCTGGAATTAAGGCAATTAAATTTCAAATTTTTACACTTGATGAAAGATCAGTGCCGAAGAGTAAAGAGGAAAAAATTTTTAATAAACTTTTGCTCACCGAAGGTGAATGGAAAAAAGCTGTAAATTTCGCCCATAAAAATCGACTATTTGTATTTGCAGACATTTTTGGAGATAAAAGTTTTCATATTGCAAGGAAAGCAAATGTTGATGGATATAAAATACACTCGGAGGACTCCTCAAATTACGCACTAATAGAAAGAGCATGTGATTCTGATAAAATAGTAATAATAAGTGCTGGCGGCTCTTATAGATCAGAATTAGTTTCATTATTTAATTTTCTTGAAAAAAATAAATTAAATAAAAAAATTATATTAATGACTGGTTTTCAAGTTTTTCCTACTCCTTTTAAATCACACTCTATAAAAGAAATAATAGACCTTAAAAAAAAATACTCAAAATTTAAAATAAAAATCGGTTTCTCAGACCATGCTAAAGGTGGTACAGAACAAAGTTTTTTTCTACCAATAGTAGCCATTAGCTCTGGGGCGGAAGTAATAGAAAAACATTTTACAATTAATCGAAAACTAAAGCT
>MDSW01153178.1_pt1 | contig 11094 bp, 4 predicted proteins | sample 811171 | NCBI WGS metagenome assembly MDSW01 (sample SAMN05326641, study PRJNA326480) | marine metagenome | isolation source: seawater | place: Atlantic Ocean: North West | collected 2012 | reverse complement strand
CGTTTGAGCACACGGCGAGGGGAGGGAGTGAGGGGGGAAGAAGAGGGAACGCGAGCGAGGTGGGGCGCGTACCGGGCACGCCCTTATCGACCCTGTATCCATACACGCTCTGATTACCCGCGGTGGCCACCATGGTGTCGGCGCCCGCGCGCGCGCGATCGAGCACTCCGAGAGGAATCGAGCTCTCGGACCTCTCGGAGCTTTTTTTTTTTTTTTTCGCGACTGCCAGAAATGGAACTCCGCGTTTCTGCCCGAGCACCTCGGGCTGAGAAACCGGGGTTCGAGAACTCGTGGGCACCGGCGCAAAGATCTCCGCTCGCCTGACGGGCCAATAACCGACCGCGAAAGCCACACTTGTCGTTGTTCACTTCGCGCGCCAACACTCCAGCGGCGCCCGCGCGAGTACCGGCCCTCACCATGTCTCTCACCGTCGGTACGCGACCGCCCGACCTCCGAACGCGACCCGAGCCTTCGTCTCGCTCGTGCGGCTCGGCTCGACCTGGTTCCTCGCCCCGACGCCGCCGTTCGCGGACTCGGCGTCCCGCATCGCCGACTCGTTCGTTTCCTGGCCCGGAAACTGACAGACACCGCTCGCCCTCCCTCCCTCCCTCCCTCCCAGTCTCATCCTCCGCGGCGAATGCCGCGCTCACCGGCGCGCGCGTCACCGCCCGCCCCGCGCGTTTCCCCCGCCGCGCCTCCCTCCCGCCCCCCTCCGCGGGCGCGACCGAGGTGGCGCAGGTGGCGGACGGCCTCGGCTCGGTCGCGGCGCTCTTCGCCGTCTCCGGCGGACTCGCCGCGGTCGCCGGGTTGTCGTCCGCGCGCATCGACCAGAGGGTGCAGGAGGCGATCGCCAAGGCGGAGGGGTACGGGATCGATCTCAGCGACCTGTACTACGACTTCGACGTTCCCGGGGACCAGTACCCGTTCGGGGACGGGGAGGACTGGATGCCCAACAGCTGGAAGCCGCCCAAGACGGGGGACATGAAGTACCTTCCCACGAAGATGCTCGGGCAGATCCAGATTCGCACGAACCAGTACGAGGCGATTAAGCAGTGCGAGGCGAAGGGGATCGATATCGGCGACCTGTGCGTGCCGTTCGAAGATTACGAGGGGGAGTTCGACACCAACGCCAAGCGACTCATCGAGATGCGACGGCGACTCGACGCGGCGAGGTGAGACTTTTTTTATTCGAGCGAATCGAACCGCGGGACGGAAGCGCGGTTGTGAGAAGAAAGCAGAAACCCCGTGCACCACGCGACGCGCGAACCCGGGAGAATTGCGCGAGGCGCGCCGAGCGCCCGAGCGGTGTCCGCGACCGAACCCCGCCGCGGCGAACCAGAAGGAAGCGAACCAGAAGGAAACGTCTCAGAGTTTTTTTTTCAACATCGTCGCAGGTTCACTGACCACACAAAATTTCTCGTCACGTTCCCCGAGGCGCCATCGGCACGGGAAACGCCGCCGTGCTTCGTCCGCGCAGAGCGGGATGCGCCGGCGCACCGTGTGCACGATGGGCGCCTTCCTGTGCCTCTGCATGTTTCTGTCGCTCAGCATGCAAGCCTCTTCTTTGGCGGATATCGACGACGGGGGCGCGGTCGGGCGTTCGGCGGGCGTCACCCCCCCCCTGCGCGTGTCGCGCAAGAGTCTTCGCCAGAGGGGCCATCACGACGCGGGGGCTCGGGACGACCTCGCGTGCGACGAGTTGGCGAGCTCGAACCCGCTTCCCCCCGCGCCGGCGGGTTCTCTGCGCTTCTTTTCCATCGGCGACTGGGGCGTGCGCGGGCTGAGCGTCGGTTCGGACGCGCAGATGCGCGTCGCGCGCGGGATGTCGTGCGCGGCCCGTCGCTGGCCCGTGCGATTCGTCCTCACCCTGGGCGACAACTTTTACGGCTCCGGCGTCGCCTCCGTCGACGACGCGCAGTTCGAGCACAAGTTCGAGAGCGTGTACTCGGACGCGTCCCTGAACGTCCCGTGGTTCCCCGCCCTCGGCGACCACGACCAGTGCGGTGACGTGGACGCGCAGGCGGCGTATTCGATGCGCAGCGAGCGGTGGACGATGCCGAGCGCGTATTATCAGGAGCTCCTCTCCTTCGACGGCGGCGACGTGCAACTCGTCGTCGTCGACTGGGTCAGGCTCGAGGGCGCCTTCTCGGAGACTTCGGGCGACCGCCGCTTCCACGACCGCCTGCGCGCGAACCAGGCCGGGCGCGAGGCGGCGGACGCGCACTGGGCGTGGCTGCGGCGCGTGCTGACCCTCGGCGACCCGACCTGGCGAATCGTCGTCGGGCACCGACCCCTCGCCTCCGTCTCGGCGCGCTCGGCGAGGGACGACGTCGAGTTCCCGGCGGAGGCTCGGACGCGCGCGGCGCTCAAGGAGCTGATGCTCAGCGCCGGCGTGGACGTGTGGCTGAACGGCCACGACCACACCGCGCAGGTGGCGTGCGCGGAGAGCGGGGGGGGGAGCGCGACGACGTTCGCGACGGCGGGGATCGGGGGGTACGATCTGCACGCGCTCCGGCCGAGGGAGGAGTGGCCGGCGGAGACGAAGTACGCCGACGCGTCGTTCCACGGCTTCGCGGCGCACACCGTCACGGCGGAGGAGATCGTGTCGTACTTCTTGGACGAGACGGGGGAGGTCAGGCACGACTTCGTCGTGCGGAAGGGGGGAGGATGCGCGGGGAGCGGGCGGGGCCGAGGAGGTGGGGGGTAGCGATGAACCGTCTCTGCGTCGTAATTCAAAAAAAGCTATCTGTAGGTACTGAAAAAATGTCGTCGTCGTCGTGGAGTGAACGTCTGCGCGGACGCGTCCGCGCCGCGTCTCCGCGCGATCGATCACCTCCCCCCCTCGCCCCGGTTGGACGGGTTCGTGTTGGTGGTGAACTCGAAGAGCAGCCGCGTGGCGGTGGACGATTCGCTGTTCAGCTGCATGCGGAGCTTATCCGTGAGCTTGTACACGAGCGCGAATTTGGTCTGCATCTCGTTCTCCTTGAGCTTCCGGCTCATCGTCGCCTGCACCGAGTCCCCGAGCATGAGCTCCCAGTCCGACCCGAGGGTGAACTGGGAGATGTTCCGGAACGGGTCCGTGCTCGGGTCGAGCGACAGGAGGCCCGGGATGCTCGGCGCGGTCGTGACCCTCCACCGCGCCTTCCCGAGCTGCCCCCCGGTTTCGATCTTCGGCATGAGCGTCGCGACGGTACTCGCCGCGAGGTTCGTGAACGCGAGCTGCCCGTCCTCCTCCAACAGCGACTCCGCGAGCTGCCCCTCGAAGATCCGCGCCGCCTCCGCGACCGCCGCGTCGCGTTCGCTGGGAGGCCCCATCGTCGCGTCCACGCCGGGTCCGACCCCGCCCGCGACCTTGCCCCCCACGGTGCCTCCCGCGGTGACCGATTGCACCGACGCGGGCCCCGCGCGAGACGTCCCGGACGTGATCACGAGGTTGTTCGTCCAGTCGCTCGCCTTGCCCTGGACGAGCGCCCGCAGGTCGGCGCCGACGAGGGAGACGTCCAGCGTGGGGTCCAGGCCGTGCTCCGGGACGAACACCGCGCGGTTCGGGTGCTCGCGGCTGAGGCGGACCTGCGTGGCGACGAGGTTGATGTCGCCGCGCTCGAAGTTGATGACGCCCGACGGGCGGATGAGCCGCGGATCCGCCGCGCCGTTCACCTCCACCTCGCCGCTGACGCCGAAATTCAACACGAAAGGGTAGACCGCGCTGAGCTCGGGGCCGACGACGAGGCGAAGGCGGTTGAACCGAAGCGGGAGCTGCTCGAGCGAGGAAGACTCCGCGGCGCTCTTCTTCCCCGCCGCGGGAGTCTCGGGGGGAGAGCTCGACGAGCGCTGCAAAAATCCGGCGAGCCCGCGCCGAGCCCCGGCGAAGGGCTTCACCGCCGCTCCCCCCCCTCCGGAGGCGTTCGCCGCGCCGCCCCCCGCCGCGGACCCCGACCCCGCCGGCGCCGCGTTCGGCTGCAAGAACGCGGTTCCCTTGGACAGGCGAAGCGACCCGCCCACCTCGGGCTCGAGCAGCGTCCCTTTCACGACGAGGTCGGCGTCGAGCCGGCCGCTGTACGCGGCGCGCGCGCGCACGTCGAGGCCCGACGCCTCGGCGCGGATGCCCCCCTGGACGTCCGCGCGCGCGACGAGTCCCTCCCACGTCTCCCCGCTCGCGCCGCGCCTGGTGTGCAGCACGGGGACGGCGCCCCTCACCTTGATCGAGCCGCGCGGGCCGCACTTGGCCTCGATGGTATCCGCATAGAGGGTGTTGCGCTGGATGCGCACGTTGGCGCTCACCGGATACAGCGGCCGCGCGAGCAGCGGAGAGACGATCTTGGCGCGCGTGATGACGGCGGCGCCGTCGTAGATGGGATCCGCGAGCGTGCCCCGCACGGCGAGGGTGATGTCCGCGCCGCCCTCCTGCCACTCCACGGGCCCGCCCGTGCCGAGGCTGGGCGCGCTGAGCGCGGAGACGAGCTGCATGCCGCCGTCGAGCACGGACCAGTCCACCGCCAAGCTCTGGTCCTCCGCGTCGGGGAGGGGGAGCACGCCGCTGAGGCGGAGGTGGCCGGGGTCGGGCTGCGCCGGGGCGCCGCGCTTGGCGCTCGCCGCCGGGTTCGCCTCGGCGTGGAATCTCGCCGTGCGCGTGGGCGTGATCTCCGCGAACGCGTTCGCGCGACCCATCTTCACAGAACCCACGCGTCCGTCCCCGAGGTGCGCGCGAACGCTCCCCGTGGGACTCGAGATGGATCCCCCGATGTCGCCGGAGACGAAGAGCGTGCCCGCGATGGCGGGAAGCGGCGGCGGCGGCGGCGGCGGCGCCCCCGCGGACGCGGACGCGGCGGAGGCGATGTGGTGGATGATGGGCGCGAGGCGCTGCGCGGGGAGGTCGATGACGGCGAATGCGGCGTTTTGCGCGTCGCCGAAGAGGTTCCCGTCGATCTTCACCACCGCGCCGTCCGAGTTGAGCTCGAGGCGTCGCAGCCGAAGGCCCTCGACGGCGGAGACGTTGCCCTGCGCCTCGAGCGACTGCACCCGGTACGCCCCCCACGACCAGTCCTCTCCGGCGACGTCAAAGTCCACCGCGGTGACTTGGTTCGCGTTGGGGTTGCTCACCGTCCCGGGGAACGGCGTCGCGGCGCCGCCGCCCTTCACCTCCACCGTGCCCCTCCACGCCCCGCGCAGGTCCTGAAGCCCCGGGAGCTTCACGGGAACGTCGCCGTCCTCCTCGCGCGCGGAGCCCGCGCCCTTCCCCGCGATGCGCGCGCGCGCGGCGCGCTGTTCCGCGGCGGCGGCGGCGGCGGCTTCGTCCAGCTGACGCCCGAGCTCCTCCGACGCCTTCAGCGCGACGCCTCGTACCGCCTCGAGGAAGTGATCTTTGGCGCGCGTGTATTCGAGAGGCGTGGCGCCCTCGCGCAGCGCGGCGGCGAGTCGCACCGCCGGAAGCATCTCCTCGACGTCCGCCTGCGGCACCGCCAGGAGGAGGCGCCACGCGCCCGGGTCCATCTCGACCGCGGGGAGCGCGGGTTCCTCGGACGCCGGGGACGTTTCCACCTCAGACGCCTTCGCGGCGACTTCGGGGGACTGGACGACGATATCGTCTCCCGAGTTCACCTCGTTCATCACCTTCAGCTTGAGCGCCGCGAGGCGATCCATCACCCCGGCGAGCGGGTTCGAGCTCGTCTTCTGCCCCGACGACACCGCGAACACGTTCTCCTCGTATCCGTCGTCGTCCTCCTTCGTCAGCTCAGCCACCCACTCGGGCCCCGCAGCGGCGGCGGGCTCCTCGCTCGCGCCCGACGAGAACGACGCGTCCCCGTCCTCCTCCTCGAGATCTTCCTCCGCGCCGAACCCCTCCGCGCCGCTCGCCTCCGCCTCCGCGTCGACGCCCCCGGCGTACTCCTCGCCTCGCGTCACGAACCGCTCCTCCGGCGCCGTCGCGTCCGCCGTTTGTTCCGCCGACTCCGGCGAATCGTCCGACGGAATCGCCGCCTCCTCCGCGGACGAGGGCGCCGACGCCTCGTCGGCGGCGGCCTCCGCGGGCGGGCTCGCCTCCTTCGCCTTGTTGAACGTCGTCGCGAAGAGCTTCTTCAGGCGCTTCACGACGTTCACCTCGTCGGCGGCGTATTTGGGGTACAGCGGAATCTCGACGCTCGCGACGGGGGACGCGGGTTCCTCAGAGGCGACGATATCCTCGACGAGGCTCTCGGAGGCGTCGGACTCCGCCTCCGAGAGAGGATGCGACTTGATCGCGCGGTCGTCCTCCGCGATCGAAGCGTCGGCGTTTTCGACGCTCGTCTCCTCCGCCGCCGCCTCCTCCTCCGCCTCCGGTTCGGGCGCGGGAGGCTCCGGACGCTTGGGCGGCAGAGACGCCCACACCGCGTCGTCCAGGCAGTAGTCGCCCTGGAGGGTGTATTTCGATCGACGCTGATCGAGCGCGGCGCGCTCGAGGCGCACGACGCGCCCGTCCCACGACGCGTCCGCGTCGAGCACTTCGCCCTGCATGCCACTCAACCGCGGCTGCTGCACGCGGAGCGTCGCGGCGCCGAGCTTTTCTCTGAGATCCACAGACAGCTTCGCGCGCTCGACGCGGCCGCGCAGAGACGCGAGCTCGAGGTCGTCGAGGCGCAGACCCGCCACGCGCACGTCGCCGCGGCCGTCGGACGCTTCCATCGCCGCGTTCAGTAACCCGCGTCTGATGGACATGGACACGGACGGGGCGGGAGGCTCCGCCGCGGGCTCGGCGACGCCGTCCGCGGGGACGGACGCGGGGTTTTCGAGCTCGAAGCGGAAGTGCTCGTCCGCGCGGCCGCGGGCGTTCATGCCGACCCCTTCCACGCTCGCTCGAACCTCGCCGGCCAACCGCGGCGCGAGAAGGAGCTGGTTCACGCGGAGCCCGTCCAAGGAAATCTCTCCGCTGAATCTCGGATCGTACTCGCCGTCCACGGAAGGCACGTAAGATGTCTTCCCCGACGTCTCGATGCCGTTCGCGGCGAATTGTTGCATCGCCAGCCGCGCCGTCTCCGCGGACGCCGCGGTGACCTTCGGGAGCGACTCCGCGGTGGTTCCGCCCGCGCCCTCCACCTTGCCGTTCACCTTGACGCGCCCCGAGAGACGCAGTCGGAGGCGATCCGGCGGCGCCAGCCTCGCGAGATCGTCCTCGGCGACGACGAGCGCGGCGAGATCGAGCGATCTCAGCGTCGCGTCCGCGGAGGCGTTCGTGAACGCCGGGCGACCAGCCGCGAGCGCGTCGTCGATCGTGCGCGCGGCGAGCGCCACCTCCAGGGGAGGGTAGCTCGTCTCCGCGGAGCCGCTCAGCTCCATCGCGGGCGCGCGAACGTTCGCCGAGATGCCCCCCCGCGTGATTTTCAAGTCGCCCGCCATGCCGGCATCCTTCACCTCCCACTGCGCGTCCACGACGGGCGCGGCGTGCGGACCGGCGATGGTCGCCTTGGCCGTGCCCGGCGTCGCGGGCACGATTTTTTCGTACACCGCCTGGGGAAGGCCGAACGTCGCGCTCGCTCGCGCCGCCGCCGACGACCCCGCGTCTCCGTCCTCGGGCGTCGTCTCGCGCGCCGTCGCCTCCGGGGCGCTGCTCTTCGACAAGAGCTGCTGCAGCCCGGTGGGCAACGATCCGAGAAACCCACCGTTGGTGTCCGCCTCCTCCGCGCCCTCCTCGGCGCCGGTCGCGGGCGCCGAGGACGTCGACGCGACTTCGGGCGACGCTCTATTCGCCGTCGTCGCCGACTCCTTCAGCGCCAACGACGCGACGACGCTCCGCGGGTTGAAACCCTCCGCCTCGAGCTCGACGTTCACGGCTTCGGGGTGCGACAACGCGCCGGCGTCGATGCGCACGGTGCCGGACGCTCGCGCCTCGCCCCCCGCCACCGGGGACGCCTCGGCCTCGTGAAGCGTCAGTTTCTGACTCCAGGTGTCGACCGTGAACACCGCGCGGGCATCTTTGACGGCGAGACAGTCGTACGCCGCCGTGGCGCCCTCGGCGGCGCCCGCGCGCACGGCGTCTTCGGCGAGCGCCGCCTCCGTGCCCGGGATGCCTCTGCTCAGGTGTTCAGGCTTGGGCGGGATGGTCTCCGCCGAGCCCGTGAAGATGGGATACTCGAGAGGCCCGCCGACGTAAAGGAAACCCCTGATTGCCCCCGCCATCGGTCGCGGCGGCGGCTTCACCCCGAGAGTCTCGCGAAGGTCGTGGACGTCCACGCCGGAGACCTGGGCGGAGATGCGGTACTCGCCGCTGCGACCCGATCCGGGTTGCACCACCGTCGGCCGCGGGACGTCGCCTCTGTCCCTCGCCTCCTTGAGCGCGCTGACGTTCTTTTCCCCCGGGGAGAGGTCCATGTCGCCGGACGCCGCAATCGGAACCGCGCCGTAAAACCCCTTCCCGCCGTGCAGGTACATCCGCTTCCCCTCGAACACGAGGTCCACGTCCGTGTCCGCGAAGTCGTCCGGGCCGTCGAAAAAATGGAAACTGAGCCCCCGACACCTGATCTGCCCCCCGAAATCCGGAAACTTCCACGACTGCTTCGAGTTGCATCGCAGTCGTAACTCTCCGTCGGCGCGGCCGGTTCGGATGTCAATCGGGAGCCCCGGGATGGTCCGCTCCACCACCGAAGCGCTCATGTTGTTCAGCTGCACGCGAACTTTCAGATCCGCGAGACCGGCGTCGCGAATCGTCGACGCCTTCGCCTTCCCGTTGCCGACGCCGGAGTTATTCGCGGGCTGCAGGCTGAGGAAACACCGAATGTGACCGCCGTCGTTTCCGCGAGCGAGCTCTCGCGCCAGCGAACGCTTCTCCGCCTCCGTCCTGTGCGGGCGAAGGTGTCGGGGTAGGGTGTCGCTCTTCATCGTCACCGGGCGCTCCTCGGGGCTCACACCGCGGCTCACCGGGTTCCCCTGAATGTCAAGCTCCAGGCGACCGCGCGGGCTGATCGTCAACGCGCCGTTCAAGCGCTTCAACAGCCTTGGATCTGGGTCCCCGGCCAGATGCAAGGAGGCGGTGCCGTTCACCACGCGCACCGACTCCAACGCCAGCTTGGCGCCGCCGCCCGTGTCGTCCGCCGCGACGCTGCCCCCGGGACCGCTTCGCACCGGAATGGAGATGGTCGGTCGCGCGGAGAGGGGCGTGGTATCCTCGGGGTACCCCAGCCAAGACCCGTTCTCTCCCTGTCGCAGCGTCGCCTGGACGCCCTCGAGATGCGCGGCGACGACGATCTTGAATTGAAGCAGCGACGCAATCGGGCGGAGGCTCAGCTTCACCTTGGCCACCTCCACGATGGAGCGCTCCGCCTCCGCCGGGCCAATCACGAGAGGGCCAACGTCCAGGAAGGATCCGCACCCGAGCAAGCCCGCGGGCCACAGACCTTTGCACCGCCCGATGCGGATGGGACGATTCGCCGCCTGCGATACCGTGGCAGACATCCAAGGCAGCGCGTTGTTGACAAAGTGACGACCGATGTAATGCGACAAACCGGTACCCGCGAAAAGGATGCCACCGAGCCACAGAGCGTAGATACCCATGCGCTGCAGGACGAAACGGCGCCACTCGCGCCACGCTCCGGCCAACGCCTCAGCCGTGAGCCTCGGCCAATCGTCCTCCGCCAGAGCGGCCAGTCGGGCCCCTTCCGTGGTCTCCTCCTCTCGCTCCGCCGCCTGCGCCTCGGCGAAGCTCTCAAACATGTCAAAGTCGTCAGAGTCTTGCGGACGCGAGGACTCGCTCGCCGCATCGCTCTCTTCCGCCGCCTCTTTCGTCCCGCGGCTGCCCAGAGGTTCGAACCCCCCCATCCGGCCGGTCCACCCACTCACCGTGCTTCCTTCGCCGTCATCTCCGCGGCCGCCCCCCTTGCCCCCTTTCGGTTGGAAAATCTTGGCAAAGGCGCCGCGAGAGGAGCGTCGATGCGCGCCCTTACATCGACCGCGGAGGGGGTAGAAGGTGGGCCACGACTTGCCGATACTTCCACGCAGCGGTACGCCTCGCAGGGTCTGCTTGTGGGAACAGGATGGAGGACGGGAGGACGGGTTTAGGAGGGCGTTCAAAAGTTAGGTTGTCGCGAACGCCGTCGCCGCTCGTGGATGTGCACGGGCTGGAGGTGAAGGTATCTGCGAGCACGGTCGTCGGATTTGAGGCGGGGCACGTACCGTCTTCATGCCGAGATGTACGACGCGGCGCGGGCACCGGGGTCTGCTCGTGATCCGGCCCGACGAACCACGCCAGGGCGACGGTCTCGCCGTGAGGAAGGACCTCGAGACCGTCGCGGGAGCCCGCGGCGTGGCGAGAAACTCCATCTTCCCAGGGGAGAGCCGACGCGCCGGTCAGCGCTCCCCCGTCCCGCCACTCGCCGATGTCGTCGCCAGACACCCGCACGAGTGGAAGCCCGCTCTCGGGCTTCGGCAAAGGGCGCACCCAGCGCCGCGCGGTCTAGCGCACAGACCGGAGACACACGGGCATTCAAAAGAGAAGGGGGGGCTCCACCTCACCACTGTGGGTGGCCGAGAACCCGGCTCACTGCGCCGCGGAGATTTGATTTTCGGAGATTTCAACTTCATCATAATACAACAAAAATCGCTAAATTCCATTTGAACTCAGCGAAAAACTTTTCGTTGTATGTAGGGGCCACCCCCGTTCGATCGCCACCCTCGTTCCGGCTGCGTCTCTCTCGAACGTGCGCCCCGCTACCGAGAGGTAAATCGGTAGCTGATGAAACCACGTCTGGCTTCCTTGGAAGCCAGACAGTCTGGCAATGGCACCAGACAGGCTGGCCCGATTTGCCGGTCTGCGCGTCTCGCTGCAGCCTGGGTCATCGGGACTAGAAGTGGTCGCGCACGCGACGATTTCAGGGCTTTGCATGGCGTCCGTTTCGGCGGAGGGGGAAAACCCTCACGTCGCCCTGAACGCCGGGGAGAGGTGGCCACCGAAAAATTTCCGGGTACGGGGGGTGCTCCCTGTCGCGGCGGAAAACGTCCGGACGGGTATCGTCGCTCGCGAGCGGCGCGCACCTGAGGAGGCACGCCTCTATGTTCTTCGCCGCGTTCGTGTCGCGCTGCTTGATTCCGCGTCCGCTTTTCGCGCACTCGCGACAATAGCGCGCGCCGTGG
>MDSW01043755.1_pt1 | contig 11094 bp, 7 predicted proteins | sample 811171 | NCBI WGS metagenome assembly MDSW01 (sample SAMN05326641, study PRJNA326480) | marine metagenome | isolation source: seawater | place: Atlantic Ocean: North West | collected 2012 | reverse complement strand
CCAGACTATGCCCTGCTTGAAAATCCGGTCAGCAATCAAGCTTCAACCGTTTTTGCCGAAGACGAGAAAATATTAGGCACTTTTTTCATTGACAATAGGAGCAACGTCGCATATCATGAATTGTCCGAGCATTTGGTGAATGCCCTTGTCGCTACGGAAGATGAGCGCTATTTCGATCATTCCGGGGTAGATGGATGGGGCTTGATCCGGGCGATCGCAGGACAGGTGGTTGGCCAGAACAAAGGTGGCGGGTCAACAATAACCCAGCAGCTGGCAAAGATGATGTTTCATGAAATGCCATCAAGAAATAAGTGGGCACGAGTCAATGAGAAGCTGGCAGAATGGGTTATTTCAGCCAGGATCGAACGTCGATACACAAAGAAGGAGATCATCGCTATGTATCTCAATCAGTTCGATTTTGTTCACAATGCAGTTGGAATTAAGTCAGCATCTCGAATCTATTTCAACAAAAAACCAAAAGAGCTATCAGTTAATGAGGCAGCGACTTTGGTGGGAATGGCAAAAAACCCAATTATCTATAACCCAAGGATCAACCCAAAAAATGCTTTGAATAGAAGAAATACCGTGCTGAATCAGATGAAGAAAAACGGATACATTAATGATGATGAATACAAAAAGTTAAAAGCGGATTCCATTCAGCTGGACTTCAAGCCCGAAACCCAGAATACAGGGGTAGCCCCTTATTTCAGGGCGCATATTAAAAACCAAGTGCAACAGATTCTAGAAGATGAAAAAGTTTTGACGCAGGAAGGAAATCCCTACAATATTTTTAGGGATGGACTGAAGATCTACACCACAGTGAATTATGATATGCAGGTACATGCGGAAAATGCTGTGGAAAAGTACTTGGGAGATTTTCTGCAAAAGGAGTTTGAGAAAGACAATGCCACAAAAAAGCACTCGCCCTATGGATCTGAAACGACCCGACAGCAAAGGGACGACGACATTGCTCGCGCAATGAAAAACAGTCGCAGATATAAAGTCCTGAAACAACAAGGGAAAACGGATGCTGAAATAAAAGCTTCATTTAAGCAAAAAGTCAAAATGGAAGTCTTCGACTGGTCCAGTCCAAATCGAATGAAATCGGTCGTAATGTCTCCGTTGGACAGTCTGTACCATTACAAGAAGATTTTAAAAGTAGGCCTGGTGTCGATGAACCCGAACACGGGGTTTATCAAGGCTTGGGTTGGCGGACCGGACTATAGAAACTTCAAATACGACTACGTGGCAAATGCAAAACGTCAAGTTGGGTCAACCATTAAGCCTTTTGTCTACGGAGCGGCTGTAGAGCATGGTCTGATTACAAGCTGTACTACCTTTCCGAATATTGAGTATTGTTTAGACCTGGATTATGGCTCAGAAATTCGCCAGTGGTGTCCGAAAGGTTCGGGCTTTGATGGCTTGCCAATGCCGGTGCATTACGCCCTTGCAGCCTCCAAGAATCCGATAACGGCGAAGATAATTAAGGAGAGTGGTGGAAATAATAAATGGGTTGTGGACCTATTTGATAAGATGGACCTGGCAAACAACTCATTCCAACCGGTTCCAGCCCTTGGCCTTGGGGTATGTGACCTGTCTCCATTGGAAGTTACTGCGGCACACTGTATTTTTTCAAATAAAGGGGTGTACAATCAGCCGATTATGATATTGAGAATTGAAGACAGGAATGGACGGGTTTTGTATGATGCGCAACCAAAAAAAGTTGAAATATTATCCCCAAAGTCGGCCTTTGAAGTGCTTAAAATGATGAAAGGAGCACTAGGCGTTGTTAACCCATACAACGGAAAGGAAGGGGGAACAGCAAGAAGGCTGAGGTGGGAACCAAATTATGGCGGATTCAGCAATCCGATCGCCGGTAAAACGGGCACTACACAGAACGCCTCTGATGGCTGGTTCGTGGGCCATACCCCAGACCTTGTTTCAGGAATATGGGTGGGAAATGACGACAGAATAATACACTTTAAATCCAACACACTTGGTCAAGGAGCCAGAATGGCCTTACCCATATGGGGCTATTACATGAAAGCGGTGTACTCGGATAAGGACATAAAGATTTCAAAAGGGGATTTTACGCCCCCGGCCCCCGACTTACCAACGGTTGTTGAATGCGAAACAATAGAGCCAAGCTGGTAGAGTACACCATGGAATTAAAGCGCATATTTTGTTACTTTTGAAGGCACAAGAAGATGGAAGATCAATCAACAGTGGTAAGGGAGAATCAGGATGACCCAGTTGCAAAACCCAAGAAGCGAAAACTTTCAAAGAGAAAGAAACGGCTCGTTGTCATTCTGCTTTGGCTCGGTTTGCTTTCACCCACGTATGGATTGATACTTATGATTTGGGTTTCCAGTTCAAACATCCCTTCTTTTGAACAGCTGGAAAACTCCAAGAGCTTATTGGCTTCGACGATCTACACCTCCGACAATGTTGAAATGGGGAGGTATTTCAGGAAAAATCGAACAACAACGAAATTTCACGAGCTCTCTCCCTACCTAATCAACGCATTGATCGCTACAGAGGACGAGCGATTCAGAGAGCACAGCGGAGTAGATTTTAGAGCAACTGCCAGAGTAATAAAAGGGATGTTATCTGGAGATAAAAACAAGGGGGGAGGAAGCACAATCTCTCAGCAATTGGCAAAACAACTATTCCCAAGACCTAGCGGGATAGAGGAGGGGAGTAAAATTGAATTTGCGAAACGTAAATTTTGGGAGTGGATAGTGGCTTCAAAACTGGAAAGAAGCTATTCTAAAGATGAGATCATCACAAGCTACTTCAATACGATTGAATTCCTGAACAATGCGATCGGAATTCGATCTGCGTCAAGAGTGTACTTTAATTCAACACCGGATTCCCTTATGCTACATGAAGCTGCAATGCTGGTGGGCATGGCAAAGAATCCAAGCTTGTTCAATCCATTAAGAAGGCCGGATACAGTCAAACATAGAAGGATGGTTGTGTTAGGTCAGATGGTTAAGAACGGCTACATTGATAGCGCCACATACAATGAAACTAAGGACCTTCCCCTTGGCCTCAACTACACCAAGGTGGATCATCAGGAGGGAATAGGAGCATATTTTAGAGAATCACTTCGAGATGAGGTCTCCACGCTTTTCAGACAATCTAGCCATCACCTCTGGATTATGGACACGCTTGGTTTAGTTGAAAAGAACGAAGCATATCTCGATTACAACTGGCACTACCGCGAAGACGGGGAGCCCATCTATTTTGATTTACGAAATGCAATCGAAACAAAAAACTTTCAATCCATTACGTTGATGACGGACACCATCCGGTCTGCTGAATTCTTCAAGCTAAGAATTCTCGACGTAGAGGGAATGGTAAAAGTCGAATTGCGAAAATTCATATACGCGAAACCCAACGGTGAGCCCTACGATCTGTATGCTGACGGCCTCAAGATATTTACCACTATTGATTCGAGGCATCAGGAATATGCAGAATGGGCAGTAAAGGAACACCTGAAAGCCGAGCTACAGGATCAGTTTTTTAAGAACAATGCAAAATGGAAAAGGCCTCCGTTTTCTGATGACTTGAGGAAGGGCCAGATTGATACGATTATGCAGCAAGCGAAACGACGCTCGATGCACTATAAACAATTGACAGGTTCGATTTGCATGAACTGTGAACGCCCGAAAAGATATCTTCGTCAGTTTGAAAAAGACGGGAAGCCATATGTGAGTTGCTTCCATTGTGGGCATGAGTCGCGCATTAGATCAGCTGATGAAGTCGATCTGATTATGAATACCCCGCGACCGATGAAAGTATTCGATTGGAAGTCAAATAAGTTTGAAAAAGACACTGTGCTGTCGCCAATGGACTCGATTAGGTATTACAAAAGCTTTTTAAGAGCTGGACTAATGTCTATGGACCCGAAAACAGGCTTTATTAAGGCATGGGTTGGAGGGCCTCACTATCGCCATTTCAAATACGATATGGTAAAGAAAGGAAAGAGGCAGGTGGGCTCCACATTTAAACCATTTGTCTATGCAACAGCTATCCAGAACCGGGTTATCGAGCCATGTCAAGAATTCTTGAACATCGAATACTGTATCGATGTGCCTTACGACAGGCATAGAATGGAACCATGGTGCCCAAGTAATTCAGGGATGGGATACGACGGACTTCCAACGCCTATCAACTATGCGTTGGCCGGTTCAATGAACAACATTACAGCGGGAGTCATGAAACAGATCCAGTATCCTGAAAAAGTACTGAATTTTGTGGGAGGTCTTGGATTGGACACGGCCTCTTTAATTCCCGTTCCCTCCATGGCATTAGGAGTTTTTGATCTTTCAATCTACGAAATGGTGGGGGCAACGAGCGCTTTTGCAAACAAGGGGAACTACATAAGACCCATTTTTATCTCCAGAATAGAAGACAAAAATGGCACTATTCTGTATCAGGCTGTACCCGAGATCAATGAGGCTATTCAGCCTGACGTGGCATATGCTGTGTTAAACATGATGAAAGGGGTAACGGCGGGAGTAAGGCACCCTTACAAAGATGAAACAGCAGGCACAGCAATTCGAATCAGGGGGAGTAAAAAAAGAAGGCCGTATGCAGGGCTAAAGTATCCGATTGCAGGAAAAACAGGAACAACACAAAACCAGTCGGATGGTTGGTTCATGGGCATTACGCCCGACCTTGTCGCAGGAGTCTGGGTAGGCGGGGAAGATCGGTCTGTTCGATTCAGAAGCTTACAGCTCGGGATGGGAACAAACATGGCGCTACCTATTTGGGGTTACTATATGAACAAGGTGTATGCCGACTCAACCCTTAACATTTCCACTGCTGATTTTGAGAAGCCTACAGGGCAATTGGGGATTCAGCTGGATTGCAATCAATACAGGCAATACAAGAATGAAGACTTTGATTACGAAAAGGAAATACAGGGAGCGGAAGAAGAGTATTATGGGGAATTTTAACTTGATATTATGAATAAAGTTGTGTCCAATGTGACAGAAGCCTGTAAAGGGCTGGAAAGTGGAATGACGATTATGGTTGGGGGGTTTGGACTGTGTGGCATTCCAGAAAACTGTATAGCAGAAATGGTAAAACTAGGGATCAATAACTTAACCTGCATATCAAACAATGCAGGAGTGGATGATTTTGGTTTGGGTCTGTTGTTGCAGGAAAAGCAGATCAAAAAAATGATCTCTTCGTATGTCGGGGAAAATGATGAATTTGAAAGACAGATGCTGAGTGGTGAATTAGAGGTTGAGCTGATACCGCAGGGAACGCTGGCGGAAAGGTGCCGAGCTACCGGTGCAGGAATTCCAGCGTTTTACACCCCGGCAGGATATGGAACTGAAGTAGCAGAAGGAAAGGAAACAAGAGAATTCGACGGCAAAATGCACGTTCTTGAAAAGGCCTTTGAACCGGATTTCGCCATTGTAAAGGCCTGGAGGGGTGACACGGAAGGGAATTTAATATTCAAAGGCACGGCGAGAAACTTTAACCCGATGATGGCAATGGCTGGGAAAGTTACCATTGCTGAGGTAGAAGAGCTGGTTGAGCCAGGCACACTTGATCCTAATTTTATTCACACTCCGGGAATTTTTGTTCAGCGGATTTTTCAGGGTGAAAAATTTGAAAAGAGAATTGAGCAAAGAACGGTTAGACAAAGAAATTAATCATGGCCATAGATAAAAACGGAATAGCGCAGCGGATCGCACAGGAGCTAAAAGATGGTTGGTATGTGAACTTGGGAATAGGAATACCAACATTAATTGCGAATTATATACCCGAAGGGATCGAAGTAGAATTTCAGTCAGAAAATGGAATATTGGGAATGGGACCCTTCCCTTTTGAAGGAGAGGAAGATGCTGATCTGATAAATGCGGGAAAACAAACGATTACAGCACTTCCTGGAGCAGCGTATTTTAGCTCTGCAACAAGTTTTGCAATGATAAGAGGCCAGCATGTGCAGCTTACCGTGCTTGGCGCAATGGAGGTTTCTGAAAATGGAGATATCGCCAACTGGAAAATACCCGGGAGAATGGTTAAGGGTATGGGAGGTGCGATGGATCTTGTTGCCTCTGCGGACAACATCATTGTAGCAATGATGCACACGAATAAAAGGGGAGAGTCAAAATTATTGCCCGAGTGTACACTGCCGTTAACCGGAGTGAATTGCATAAAAAAGATAGTGACCAACCTGGCGGTTCTTGACGTCTTGCCAGAAGGTGGGTTTAAGCTGATAGAAAGAGCGCCCGGTGTAAGTGTTGATGAAATTAAAGCAGCGACCTCCGGTAAGTTGATCATTGAAGGCGAGATTCCGGAAATGAAAATAGGGTAAACCTGGAACCACCAAAAAGACATAAGCTTGACCTGATAATTCCATGTTACAATCCACCCGACGGTTGGGCGGAGGTTTTGATTCAACGGTATTGGGAAATATCAGAGCACTTCGGATTTAACCCAAAACTGATTTTGGTTAATGATGGCTCATTGGAAGGCTCCGTTAAGCAACAAGCAAAGCGAATCTCAAAGAAAATAGAGTCATTACAATATCTGGAGCTTGCTGAAAATTGTGGAAAGGGCGCCGCGCTCAGAGCTGGGGTTGAGCAGGCTAGCTCCGAGTACATCATATTTACGGATGTTGATTTTCCATACACTGTGGAGAGCATTTCCGGAATTTACCACCAGCTCCGAGAGGGAGCAAATGTTGTAATTGGTACGCGAGACAACCATTATTATGATTCAGTTCCTTCCTTTCGGAAAAGCCTGTCAAAAGCGTTTAGATGGACATTAAAAATACTACTCAGACTGGACTCAAATGACACGCAATGTGGATTGAAAGGCTTTGATCAAGAGGGTAAAAAAAGGTTTTTAGAAACAACCATCAATCGATTCCTTTTTGATCTCGAGTTTGTACTTTACTGTAGTCGTTCAAGCACCACCAAATTGTCAACGGTAGATGTTCAATTAAACGAAGGGGTCGTATTCAGCAAAATGCCGATTAGCATACTGATGAAAGAAGGCTGGAATTTCATTAAAATATTATTCAGGCCGTCCCGAAAGTAAAGGCTCCCAATGAACACCATCATTTGGAAAAGTAAAACCATCTGTTTTGTATAATGTCCATTCACTGACAGAGACAGAATCTAAATTAGGACCCAGTAGCTGACGGGTGGCGTTTCTTGCTTCCTTGTTTTTTGCAAGAACAAAATCGAATGTAACATCTTGATCCCAGCCCCCTACTTTTTTGTAGAACCAATTGTGATTGGTCACGTGGAACCAGGGAGTTAAACCGTCAAAAACAGTGTAAACTCTGAGCTTATTTTTCGAGAACATGGTGATTACTTTGGCGTCATTATAGGGAGCGATACCATATTGTAGGTTGAATTTCTCAGCAACTTGATCAACGGCTTCAACTCGCGGCGGATAGTAATTTGTAGTCTTAGAAAAGCCACCATTTGGCAAGCCTAAATACACAACCACTACAATTGCAATCGGAACAACGGTAGCGAGGGAAAACACCCATTTTGGAATCGAGCGAGGCTTTAAAAATAAGCCAATAGCTACAGGAAGCAAGCTAAGGCTAATGATGTAACTGGAGAAGTTGTACCTCATAGTATCCCATCCTGTATAGCTGCCGTTTAGAACAGGAGCAATAAAAACGGTCAGAATAAAAGTAGCGGTTAGAAAAACAAATAGAGATTTGTAATCGGCCTGAGCCTTCTTGCCAACGATTTTTGGAAGCTGCAGAACGACATTGATCAGCATAATGACAAAAGAAACCATTGCCCCAATCAAGATCCAGCCTTTTAGCTTGGTGAGGCTCAACCAGTCTCCAAGCTGCCCAACAAGAATAAACCAAGACTGCTTTATATTTTCAAAATCCATGAATTTATGTGGCTCCGGAATTTTGATGTATCCCTGCCTTAATATGAATTCATACAACTCCAGGCCGGTATAACTGGTCAAAATTACAGCCAACAACACCCAAACACCTGCCTTCCGTCGATTGAACATAAGCCCTGCGGCCAAAGCTAAGGCGGGAGCGGAAAAAGTTACAATAAACAACCGGTCGGAGGCAATTGCAAAACTTCCGAAAATAACAATAAGGAATAGCCACCGCCTATTTTTGCTTTTCAAAAAAGAGAAAACAAAATTGAAGCACAGCAAAGCACTTAGAAAAGCCGAATAGTGGTAGCCATTGATCAGTAATTGAAAACTGTAGGCAAAGTGTCCATCAACGAAATGAACCAACAAAAAGGTCATTAGCATCAAATTCAAGAACAAACCGTTCAAGTGATAATTGGCGTCGACCTTCTTTATCAGCAAGTAGAGGAGAAGTGAAGTAAGGCCCACTTGAATTACGCCGTACATGATGGTTGCTAGAATGAAGCTACCGCTGCACAGGTTGAGAAGGAAAAACAACGGCATGTCCGGAAAAAAATTCGGCGCAGGATTAACGTGCCATCCCCGGAAAGTATTCCCATCAATGTAAAGGTCCTTGTAAATGGAGGGAAGGTACAGGGCGTCGGATTTGAATAAAAATGAAAGCTCCCATTCTGACAAGTCACAAAACACAAAAAAAGCAAGCAGCATTAAACAGATCAGGCTAATGCCATATGGATAAGTTCTAAATGCAGACCGAATGTATTCCACTTTCAGCAAAGGTATCTTTAAACGACAATAATACTATTTTTGAGAATTCCATTAGCGACAATTCCTGCCAGAGATTGGCTAGTTTTTGCGAATGACATGAACGGCAAAACAAGAAAAAATTGAATTAAAACCTATATTTGCCAACTTCAGGCATGATTTCAAAGCTGTCAATAATAATACCCGCTTACAACGAAGCAAATACAATTCACCTTATTCTGAATAAAGTAAAGAGTGTGGAGCTCACAAATGGGATTGCCAAAGAAATTATCATTGTTAATGACTGCTCTATAGACAACACGAAAGAGGCGATAGAAGGGTACATTCGGGAAAACCCACAGCTGGACATACAGCTGTATAATCAGCCGGTAAATATGGGTAAAGGAGCTGCGTTGCACAAGGGAATAGAACTAGCCAAAGGAGATTTCTTGGTGATTCAAGACGCTGACCTGGAATATGATCCTGCCGAGTACAATCACTTGTTGAAGCCGGTAATTTCCGGATTTGCGGATGTTGTTTACGGGTCGAGATTTATGGGGGGAAACCCACATCGAATTTTGTTTTTCTGGCACTCCATTGGAAACAAGTTTTTAACATTGCTAAGCAACATGTACACCAACCTGAACTTGACCGATATGGAAACGTGCTACAAGCTGATGAAAACCGAGATAGTTCAAGGTTTGAACCTACAGGAGAGGAGGTTTGGTTTTGAACCAGAGCTGACGGCTAAACTGTCTCGAGTTCCGGGGATAAGGATTTATGAAGTTGGCATTTCGTATTACGGAAGAACGTACGAAGAAGGGAAAAAAATTGGGTGGAAAGATGGATTCAGGGCAATTTGGTGTATTCACAAATACAATATTTGGGCCAAGAAATAATGCGAAATTGGCTCAAAAAAAGGATGATCCTGAAGGCCACTTTTGTTTGCCTTTTTCTATTTGCCTTTTTCAGTTACGACAAATACAAAGACTCTAGGGGCCGCGATCATTATTTCTTCGACGACGTTGATCAGTACTACAGCTACTTGCCAGCGTATTTTATTTACGATGACTTGAACTTTACCTTTAGCAACAAGTACTGGCTTATTCCTGCGGAGAATGGAAATAAAGTTCCAAAAGTTACGATGGGCTTGGCACTGTTAAACACCCCCTTCTTTCTCATTGCGGATGTATGGGCGAAATACAGTCAATACGAAAGGGATGGCTATTCACTGCCGTATTCAGCGTGCATTCGTACAGGGGCCTTACTGTATTTTTTTCTAGGAATGTTATTCCTTTCGAAAGCGTTGATGCGTTTTTTTAGTGAGCTGACAGTGGCTATAACTTGCGCTTTACTTTTTCTCGGGACTAATTTGCTGTATTATACATTGGGTCAAGCAGAATATCCACACTCGTATTTGTTTGCCCTGTTTTCAATCATCATTTACTTGTCCATACGCTGGCACGAAAACGGAAAGGCCAAGCACATCTTACTTATCGGGTTATTCGGCGGCTTGTGCACGCTGATCAGACCAACGGCGGGGTTTATTTTACTAATGCCTCTGCTTTATGGCGTTACCAATGGAGCTTCATTAAAGGAACAAATTTGGTTTTTATGGAAAGAAAAGGTTAAAATCCTTGCTTCTATAGCTCTGTTCGCTTTGGTTTTGACTCCACAATTGTTGTTTTGGAAGACACAGACGGGCAATTGGTTGTTTTTTTCTTACGGAAGTGATGAACGGTTTTTCTTCGGATCTCCAAAAATAATTGAGTTTCTTTTCAGTTTTCGGAAGGGGTGGCTATTGTACACTCCAACAATGCTTTTCTCCGTTTTGGGACTGCTTGTATTGAAAGGAGCAGCAAGGTCATTTCAAGTTCTTACGACGATTATTTTGGTGCTTACCATTTATGTTTTTTCAAGTTGGTGGTCTTGGTGGTTTGGCGGGAGCTTTGGAATGAGGTCGATGGTGCACTACTATTCCATTTTGGCTTTTCCACTGGCCGCATGGATTGGCTTTTGCTTTGAGCGCAATCTCACCACAATATTGTGTTTGGGGATGAGCGCTATGTTTCTAGTTTTAAACTTACACCAAACGCTCCAGTACAAGAGAAACATGATTCATTGGGATGGGATGACCAAGAAAGCCTACTGGTTTAGCCTAACGCACCCAAAGTTTTCCAAGGACGATTGGCCAACGTTTGAATCGTATCTGGACTCTCCCGACTATGAAGCAGCTAAAAAAGTCAGATAAGAATAGGAAGCGCTAGCACCTCCTAATCCATAGATTTGAAAGATTCTTTTTTGTTTATTCTGGATCGAATTTGAGAAATCTCCCCTTTAGGAATGGATGCAATTAGCTTTTGGGTGTACTCTTTCTCTGGGCTGTTGTAAATTTCATCAGCTACACCCATTTCCTCTATTTTCCCCTTATTCATTACAATCATCCGGTCGCTCATATGT
>MDSW01023404.1_pt1 | contig 11094 bp, 10 predicted proteins | sample 811171 | NCBI WGS metagenome assembly MDSW01 (sample SAMN05326641, study PRJNA326480) | marine metagenome | isolation source: seawater | place: Atlantic Ocean: North West | collected 2012 | reverse complement strand
TTTTTTGCAATTTCTTTAGCTTCATTTATTCTATTTTGTGCTAAATCTACGCAAACTATTTCCTCAAAATTGTCATACTTAGCTAAAGTAATTTCATGACTACATGACCCGCTTCCAATAGATAATAATTTTAGTTTTTTCTTATTTTGAAATACTTCAGTCATCATATATTCTTCGTATGTTTTATCTACTTTGCCAGTAATTAAAATATTCCAACGCTCTCTAACAAGTGGAATTATCCACCAGTTTGAATGAATAATTTTACTTTGATTGAATGAGCTTTTCGTTCTTGACAATCTATTAAGTGTCAATTTAGAAAGTACATACTCTATTCCTCTTTGCTTACATTTAGAGAATAAATCTATAAAGTCATCTTTTGTTATAATTTTCATTTCACTAAATTAATTAAAAGTGATTTTATGAAATAAATAAAAAGCCTCGCCAAATGGCGAGGCTTTAAATAATAATAAATATGGGTTTATTTTTTTTCAGTGGTATAAATTGTTCCTCTCCAATAGAATTTTGTTTTAGAGCTACTGCCAAATTGCGCAACTGCCAAATCGAATGCAGATCCAAAGGAATGCATCTCAATAACAGGAATTTCTTCGCCTAAATAATTAATTGTACTTAATTTATTTATTATTGTGAGAGGATCGTTAATATTATCTTTAGCGTCTTTTACCGCTTGTTCTTCAGTTGTTAGCGGTCGTGGACGCGCTTGAGCAATAGTCATCTCATCTATGAGGTGATTAGCGCCAGCAAACTTATCTATAATAAACATAATGTATCGTGCATCCACAGAAATAGTACGTTGAATATCATTTTCATATGCGATATCACCACTCATAGCTTCCCAATTTCCATCAAACGCTGTACCAATAAGTTCTCCGTAAGCGTTAAGAACAGGGCTGCCAGAATTTCCGCCTGTAATGTCGTTACCACTGATGAAGTTAATGATAAGATTCCCATTTTTATCTGCATATCTTCCATAATCTTTAGACTCATACAATTCTTGTAGCCGTTCTGGAACCATAAATTCATCATCTGAATTATCCATTTTTTCCATCAAACCATCAAAAGTAGTGACATAGTCATAATGCATAGCATCTCCTGGCGTATAATCATTTACTTGTCCATAGGTTAATCGCATAGTAGAGTTAGCGTTCGGATAGAATTTCTTATTAGGCAACATTTCTCGTAACCCGGCGATATATAGACGCTCTCCTTTTGCTAGATCTGTCCTTATATTTCTTCTTTTTTCACTAATTTTATCCATATAGTGATCCATAATAGAATTGAACATACGTACAGCATAATCTTTCTCTAATTTATAAACGGATGGCTTTTCTAAGAAAGAAAAGAATTTACTTTGACATACAAAGGGAGAGGTTTTGTAAACATATTTTGCAAATTTGTGCCAATCTCCTTTAGTATAGTTATGCTTTCTGACCTTTTCGAAAGCATCTGGTTGTTTACTGTAAGCCACATTGTTATTGTATAATTCTAATAGTTCAGCAAATAAATCTTGATCTAAATCTTTATTATAGTTTTTAAAGTGCTCACGTCCTAAATCTTTAAGTTGATTAATTGCTAAACGCTTAGCTTTAGGGTCTTCAGGAAGATTTTTGATAGCATCTTGTATTCGATAAATGAAGTAGAAGACCTCAGCACCCTGAAACACTGCTTCATTTAAGAAAATACGAACTTCGTTAATCTTTTCATTTTCGTAATACGCATCGGCTAATATTTCTAAAGCGTCGCCATATTTTTCTATTCTCTTATCGCTTGAATTAACCCAGCTAGTAAATTGATTTTCAATGCTTTTCTTTTGGTCGTAAACATTCATGCGCTTTAACCCCTTGGTTTGCCCTATATAGTACTTCCAATAATTAGCTGTACTGGCAAATTTAGAAGCATACTGAATTCGTACCTTTTTGTTAGCATCCATATGAGCACGCATAACTTCTAATTTACGGTCTCTAATTTTAACAATTGTTGGGTTATATTGCTCAATTGCTTGTTGTACACCCCAGGACGATAGATATCTGTCTGTTGAGCCAGGAAAACCCATGATCATTGAGAAGTCACCGTCTTGCACCCCATCTAATGATATTGGAAAGTGATGTTTTGGTTTATAAGGTATATTTTCATCCGAGTACTCTGCAGGCTTACCATCAGGGCCACAATAGACTCTGAATAGAGCAAAATCACCAGTATGCCTTGGCCACATCCAATTATCTGTATCGCCACCATACTTTCCAATAGATGATGGTGGTGCACCTACTAAACGTACATCATTAAAGGTTTCATACACCATTAGATAAAAGTCGTTACCGCCAAAGAATGATTTTACTCTTGCGTTGTAGTGTGTGCTATCTGTTGCCTCTGACACTATTTCTGAAGAAAGCTTTCGAATGACTTTATTCCTATCTTCATCTGATACAGAATCTAAGGCTGAATTCATGCGCTCTGAAACATCTTCCATACGAACAAGAAAAGAAACAAATAAATCTTCGTTTTCAAGCTCTTCACTTTTATCCATAGCCCAAAATCCATCGGATAGGTAATCTTTACTAACTGTAGAGTGAGATTGTATCTGACCATATCCACAATGGTGATTAGTTAGTAGAAGACCTTGATTAGAAATCATTTCAGCGGTACAAAATCCTCCTAATGAAACTACCGCATCTTTTAAGGATGAATTATTGATGTTATAAATATCTTGTGCGTTGAGTTGTAAGCCTAAAGCTTGCATATCGGCCTCATTATCTTGTAATAAAATAGGTAACCACATGCCTTCGTCTGCTTTTACTAAAAGCATTGATAAGCATAGCGCCATTGATGTTGTAAATATTTTTTTGAGCATAATTGTTTTTTTTGAAAATTGTTTCTTACAAATTAAATAAAAAAGCCTATCTCATTGACTTGAATTTTAATAAAATAATGAACAATTTAATGAATAAAAATCAAAAACGATAAAAGGTTAAGACCATTTTATGAATTTATATGAAAGCTTCATCAATTTTTCTCTTTTTAATGCTTTGTTCTATGCCATCCCACAATTTGATTCGAGCTTTTAAACATTTGACAGCTACTTGCTTAGCTTCAAGCCATTTATATTCATCTTCTCCACAAAGCTCTTCAATCATTTGAAGAGCAAGTGGTGTATGCACTTCCTCATCTAGTTCAATGTGCCGATCTAGGTAGTAGCGAAAAGCATCAAGTTTACCAGGAAAGTTTTTATCTAAGTCCTTAACTATAGAGCGGAACATATCTGGTATAAGATCCTCTCGACCAAACGTAAAGGCAGCAGCTATCTCATGTAATTTTTTTCGTTCAATTATTTCAAAAGTAGTATTGACAAATTCCAAAGTATAATCTTTGATCTGTTCCACATTGAATTTAAGTAGTTCTTTATGAGAATAGCCAGAAAGTAAGCGAGTAATAAAACGTTCGACTTGTTGAGTGTTTGCGCCACTTTGTTTCATAGACTGTAGATACATTTCGTAGTGACTAGATGGGTTGCCTTCAATGTCTATATCACTTTCTTCTTCAAGTACAATTTCATTTATTAATCTTCTAGTTTTTGGATTGCCTATAGGCATCCATGGGGCATTGGTGCTAGTCAATCCAAATTGTAATGATTTTAGTAAAGCCATAAAATCCCAAACTGCAAAAACATGTTGTTCCATTAAAATATTTAGGTCATTTAAGTGACGCAATTGTTTATAGACAGGGTGCTCTAATAACAATTCTCTAAGCGGTAAAATATAATCTTTTATTTCGGCTATTTTTGGATTCATTTTCTTTTAAAAATAGGTACAGAAGAACAAGCCTCACCATACATGATGCTTTTTGCTACAGGACTTAGTTTGTTAGTAATTGAAACATAAGCATTCTCAGGTATTGGCAAATTGCTACAACCTTTTATAATTACTCTTTGATTTTTGAAGGGTTCTGTGTCTAAATTATTAATAATTTCCTGAAATATAAATGATTCTAAATCTTCCAGACTTCCTTTTATTATTTTTTTTGCAAAGGGGTTAATCGAATTACATAATAGCATATAAGACCAAACTGGAATAATAGCATCCGCACTACAATCTATGGCCACATATTGGTCTTGATGCTGTGACCAATCGTAATTATTAATAGCGATTCTAAAATCTTTTTCTTTTAAAACCAAGCCTTCAAATAGCCAATCTTTTAAATCAATTATTATACGTTCTCCTTTAGGATAATATTCTTCTAAATCAAAACTAATTAATCCGCTATTTGCAACTCTATTTACTATTTCCTTACTCATTTCACAACATTCCTAATTCTAGCTTAGCTTCTTCACTCATCATACTTTTATCCCAAGGAGGATCAAATGTAATCTCTACTTTTGCATTTCTAACCTCTTTAATTTCTTCAACTTTTTCCTCAACTTCCAAAGGTAATGACTCTGCTACGGGACAGTTCGGTGAAGTTAAAGTCATCTTAATTTCTACATCGCATTCATCACTTACTTGAATATCATAAATCAATCCAAGTTCATAAATATTTACTGGAATTTCAGGATCATATATTTGACAAATTCTTTCGACTATTTTTTCTCCTATTGCCTGTAACTCGGAGTCTGTTTTCATAGTAATTAGTTTTGTGATTGAAACGCTAGTGCATATAATTTCATTTGCTTTACCATAGATACTAGACCATTGGCTCTTGTTGGGGACAGTTGATCTTTTAGCCCAATTTGGTTGATGAATCCAGTGTCTGCCTCTATAATTTCTTGCGGTTTTTGTTTTGAAAAAGCTCGTATTAATAAAGCAACTATACCTTTAGTCATAATTGCATCGCTGTCGGCAGTATAGATTATTTTGCCATCTTTGTATTTAGCATGTAACCAAACCCTAGATTGACATCCTTTAATAAGATTGTCTTCGGTTTTAAATTGCTCATCTATTAGTGGTAAACTTTTACCTAGGTCTATAATGTACTCGTACTTTTCCATCCATTCTTCAAACATGTCAAATTCTTCTATGATACTTTGTTGTATGTCTTTAATATTTGCCATATTTAAGATAACATTTTTTGAGCTTTTTTTACTCCTTCCACTAAACGGTTTACATCTTCTGTGCTATTATAAACGGCAAAAGAAGCTCTTATAGTGCCCGGAATAGAAAATTGATCCATAACAGGTTGAGCACAATGATGACCAGTTCTTACAGCTATGCCTAACTTATCTAAAATCACACCCACATCATAAGGGTGAACATTTCCGACTAAAAAAGAGATTACTCCAGCTTTTTCTTTTGCCTGACCTATAAACCTTATATCTTGGATTTTGCTAAGTTCATTTGTGGCATAATCTATTAATTCCTTTTCATATGAAATGATATTATCCAATCCAATTTGGTTAACCCAATCGATGGCTGTTTTGAGGGCTATACCTCCAGCGATATTTGGGGTTCCTGCTTCGAATTTATGAGGCAAATCGGCATATGATGTTTTATCAAAACTTACACTAGCAATCATTTCTCCACCTCCTTGATATGGTGGTAATTTCTTTAACCACTTTTCCTTACCATATAATGCGCCAATACCCGTAGGGCCATATAATTTATGGCCAGAAATGCAGTAAAAATCAGCATCTAGGTTTTGAACGTCAATCTTGCAATGTGGCCCTGCTTGAGCCCCATCAATCAAGACCGCTGCACCTACCTTATGCGCCCATTTTATCATTTCTTTTACAGGGTTTATAGTCCCCAAAGCATTAGAAATATGATTGACGGCAACTACTTTTGTTTTGCTGGATAAAAGATTTTTATAGCTTTCCATATCAAGGATGCCTTTCTTATCCATAGGTATAACTTTTAAAGTAGCAGAGCTATTTTTGCAGGCCATTTGCCAAGGAACAATGTTGGAATGATGCTCCATAGCCGAAACCAATATTTCATCCCCGTTTTGTAAAATTTGACCAAAACCATTTGCAACTAAATTAATAGCTTCGGTATTTCCTTTAGTAAAAATTATTTCATGAAGGTATTGTGCATTAAGGTGTTGACGAATAGTTTCTCTAGATGCTTCATAGGCATCGGTAGCTTTTTGGCTCAGGAAATGAACGCCTCGATGTATATTAGAATTTAATTTTTCATAATATTGACTTATAGCGTCAATAACAACTTGAGGCTTGTGAGTCGTTGCCCCATTGTCCAAATAGACTAAAGGGTAGCCGTTCACCTTTTGATGAAGTGTAGGAAACTGATGGCGTATGTCATTTATGTTTATCACCTATAATTCTATATTCAGTTCAACGCCAAGTTTTTCGGCGATTATTTGGTTTAATTTCTCTTTTAATTCAGGAATTTTAACACTGAATAGAACGTCATTAGCAAAAGCATACATTAGCATTGCTTGAGCTTCTTTGAATGGAATACCTCTAGAGCGTAGGTAGAATAAGGCTTCATCATCTAATTGCCCTATCGTACAACCATGACTACAAGCAACATCATCAGCATAAATTTCTAATTGGGGTTTGGTGTCGATAGACGCCGAGTCTGTCAGCAACAAGTTATTATTAGATTGAAATGCATTGGTTTTTTGCGAGTCTGGACGTACCATAACTTTACCATTAAAAACTCCTTTAGCATTATCGTCAAAAATACCTTTATAAAGTTCATTGCTTTGGCAATAAGGAGCCGCGTGATCTACCAATGTATGATGATCAACAAGTTGATTTTGCCCAATAAGAGTAATGCCTCGCATATTGCTTTCAGCATATTTACCATTAAGCAAAAAGTTGAGGTTGTTTCTAATAAATTTACCGCCAAAACTAAAAGTATCAACCGAGCAATTTGAGGTTTTTTCTTGTTTGACCCAAGTATTATCAATTAATGAACAATTACGCTTATCATTTTGAATTTTATAAAAATCGACAACTGAGTTAGCTCCAGCATTTATCTCAGTTAGCGTGTTAGTAAAAACTTCATTATTGTCGAGATTTTGATGTCTTTCTGTAATTTGTACTTGGGCGTTTTCTTCTACTATAATAAGATTTCTGGTTTGTAAAAAAAGATTATCAGAGACACCATTTGTAACATAAAGAATCTGTATAGGCTTTTCAATAACAGTATTTTTAGGTACATAAATAAATGTTCCGTTTTTGGAAAGTGCAGAATTTAAAGCAACCAAACTATCAGGGTTTTTAGGTAAACAATTACCCCAATATTTTTTTAATATTAATGGATTTTTTAATTCGGCTTTATCTAAGGAACATACAAAAGGATGTTCGTCATCTACAGATGATAAGTCTTTTGAATATTGACCATTGACAAACACTATTAGGTGTGTATCAGTATCATTCAAAATATATTCTTTTAGTGACTCTTGCTTAACCTGTGTTAGTGGCTCTGAAAGCTTGTAGTCTTTTTTTAGAATAGGCAATAGGTTAGTGTATTTCCATTCTTCGTCTTTAATTGTTGGAAACCCTTCTCTATCTAGTATTTTAATATATTTTTCTCTTTCATCCTCAAAAATAAGCCCACTAGTTGCTCCGTCTTTATAAGCTTGTATGAGTTTATCTTTAAATTTCACTTTTTGCTTATTCATTAATAATCCAATCGTAACCTTTTTCTTCAATCTCTAATGCTAATTCTTTAGTTCCTGATTTTACAATTTTACCATTGTACAGTACATGAACAAAATCGGGCACAATATAGTTTAGCAGTCGTTGATAATGAGTAATAACAATAGTAGCATTGTCTTTTGATTTAAGCCTATTTACACCATTAGCTACAATACGTAATGCGTCAATATCTAAACCTGAATCGGTTTCATCGAGGATAGCCAATTTAGGCTCTAGCATAGCCATTTGGAAGATTTCATTTCTTTTCTTCTCTCCTCCTGAAAAACCTTGATTAAGAGAGCGACTCAGAAAGCCCTTTTTTATGTCGAGAAGTTCCATTTTTTCTTTCATCATTTTCAATAAATCTCCAGCAGGCATAGGCTCAAGCCCTTGTGCTTTACGAAGTTCGTTCATTGAGGTTTTTATAAAGTTAGAAACGGTTACTCCAGGTATTTCAATAGGATATTGGAAAGATAAGAATACACCTTTTTGTGAACGTTCCTCAGGAGAAAGTCCCATTAAATTGATTTCGTTGAAATCTATACTTCCCTCTTCAATTTTATACTCTTCTCTTCCGGCAATGACCGATGACAATGTGCTTTTTCCTGATCCATTTGGACCCATTATTGCATGAACTTCACCAGCATTAACATTTAAGTTAATACCTGTCAAAATTTTATTGCCTTCTATTGAAGCTTTTAAGTTTTTTATTTTTAACATAATTTTTATTTATCCAACACTCCCTTCTAAACTAATTGCGAGCAGTTTTTGTGCCTCAACGGCAAATTCCATTGGTAATTGATTAAGTACATCTTTGCAATAGCCATTTACTATTAATGCTATTGCTTCTTCTGTTCCTATTCCTCTTTGATTGCAGTAGAATATTTGATCTTCGCCAATTTTTGAGGTTGTTGCTTCATGCTCTATTTTAGCACTTTTATTTTTTACTTCAATATATGGAAACGTGTGCGAACCACACTTATCTCCCATCAAAAGTGAATCACATTGTGAGAAATTTCTGGCATTTTCCGCGCTCTTTAGAATTTTTACTAAGCCCCTGTAACTCCCTTCACTTTTACCGGCACAAATCCCTTTTGATATTATAGTGCTTTTTGAATTTTTACCCAAGTGAATCATTTTTGTTCCTGTGTCTGCTTGTTGGTAATTGTTAGTAACAGCTACTGAGTAAAATTCGCCAATAGAGTTTTCACCTTTTAGTATGCATGATGGATATTTCCATGTCACAGCAGAACCGGTTTCTACCTGTGTCCAGGAAATTTTTGAGCGATGATGACAAATACCTCTTTTAGTTACAAAATTGAACACGCCTCCAACACCATTTGCATCCCCAGGGTACCAGTTTTGTACTGTTGAATACTTTATTTCTGCATCGTCCATAGCAATAAGCTCTACTACAGCGGCGTGTAATTGGTTTTCGTCTCGCATAGGGGCAGTGCAACCTTCTAAATAACTAACATAACTACCTTCATCGGCAATAACTAGTGTGCGTTCAAATTGTCCAGTTCCAGCCTGGTTTATTCTAAAGTAGGTAGATAGTTCCATTGGACATCTAACACCTTTAGGGATGTAACAAAACGATCCATCGGTAAAGACGGCAGAGTTAAGTGCAGAAAAAAAATTGTCCGTTGTAGGAACAACAGAACCTAAGTATTTTCTGACCAATTCAGGATGTTCTTTAACGGCTTCACTTATGGAGCAAAAAATAATACCTAGCTCACCAAGTTTATCTTTAAAGCTAGTAGCAACAGAAACACTATCCATTACAAAATCTACAGCTACCCCGGCTAATTTTTTCTGTTCATTAATAGAAATTCCAAGTTTATCAAATGTTTTTTTCATTTCAGGGTCTAGCTCATCCAAACTTTTAAGCTCTTTTTTCTGCTTGGGCGCGGCATAATAGATTATATCTTGATAATCAGGTTTTTTGTATTTAATGTTTGCCCAATTAGGTTCTTCCATTTTTTTCCAAGATTTGAAGGCCTTCAAACGATGTTCTAACAACCATTGCGGCTCTTCTTTTTTCTTAGAAATTAGGCGAATAACATCTTCGTTAAGACCTTTTGGAATAGTGTCACTTTCAACGTCTGTCGTAAAACCGTACTTATATTCAGCTCCAGTTACCTCTTCTAATATTTTATCTTCTTCTACCAATTCTATAAACTTCTATTTATAACGAAAAACTTTCACCACATCCACATGTTCTTGAGGCATTAGGATTATTAAAGACAAAGCCTTTACCATTAAGCCCACCGGAATATTCTAAAATTGTTCCTATTAAATAAAAATAGCTTTTCTTATTTACAACTATTTTTATTCCGTTGTCTTCAAAGGACTTATCGTCTTCATTTTTATTAATGTCAAAACCTAAATCATAGGAAAGACCTGAACAGCCTCCACTATTTACTCCTACTCTAACAAAGGCATCAGAATCTTGTCCTTCTTCTTTCATTAAAGCTAGTAGTTTAATTTTTGCCTCATCTGTAACTTGGATCACAATTTATTAATCTTTTATAATTAGACTGCAAAATTACAAAATTATATGTTTTTAATCATATAAATCTTTTGTATCATTTATGAAATATTTCGCCTTACATTTGCAGTATGAGTTTATTTGAGGATAAAACACCAAATCGTACCCCATTATCTAAGTTGGGAGAGTTTGGTTTAATAGAGCATATCTGTAAAAATTTTGAGTTAAAAAATGATACAACATCATTTGGTATAGGCGATGATTGTGCAGTAATTGATGTAGGGCAGCATTTTCAGCTCCTTACGACTGATATGTTAATTGAAGGGGTCCACTTTGATTTGACTTACACGCCTTTGAAACATTTAGGCTATAAATCAGTAGTGGTTAATTTGTCTGATATCTATGCGATGAATGGTTTGCCTAAGCAAATAACGGTTAGTATAGCCTTGTCAAATCGTTTTCCTTTGGAAGCAGTTGAAGAACTTTATGAAGGAATTCGCCTTGCTTGTGTTGCTTATAATGTCGATTTAGTTGGTGGAGATACTACGTCCTCAACAAGCGGTTTGTGTTTGAGCATTACAGCTATCGGCGAAGTCGCTAAAGATAAGATAGTGTATAGAAGCGGAGCTAACGAACACGATTTAATTGTTGTTTCTGGCGATTTAGGCTCAGCCTATCTAGGTCTTCAACTATTGAACAGAGAGAAACAGGTTTTTGAATCTAACTCTAAAATGCAGCCTGATCTCCAAAATAAAGATTATATACTTCAAAGGCAATTAAAACCTGAGGCAAGGAAAGATGTTATCAACTTGTTTGAATCTAAAGGTATTTTGCCTAACTCAATGATAGATATTTCTGATGGCCTCTCGTCGGAATTATTACATTTATGCAAAAGCTCAAAGGTTGGTTGTGCTGTTTATGAACAAAAGCTGCCGATTGATTTTATGGCAATTTCAACTGCAGAAGAATTTAATATTTCTGCTGCTACGTGCGC
>MDSW01076148.1_pt1 | contig 11095 bp, 5 predicted proteins | sample 811171 | NCBI WGS metagenome assembly MDSW01 (sample SAMN05326641, study PRJNA326480) | marine metagenome | isolation source: seawater | place: Atlantic Ocean: North West | collected 2012 | reverse complement strand
CGGCACTTGCCCGCTCGCTCGAAGTTCATTCAACACTTGTTTCGCCGTCGGCGACAACCTCGAGTACTCCGCCGCCCTCGCCGCCGCCGTCGGCGACGACGCGCCCACCGGCGACACCGGTCCTCGTCCCAACGACGGCGACCTCACTTTCCTCGGCGACGGCCCCGTCGTCGCCGTTCGCCACTTATCCTTCAAATCCACGTTCGATCGCATCGACAGCGTCGACGCGTACTTCGCGTCCCGCTTAATCTTCGCCCACTGCCCGACGCCGTGTTCCGCCACCCCCGCCGCGAGCGCCCGCGTCTCCGCCTCGCTCCACGTCCTGTACAATTTACGACTCTTCTTCCTATTCTACACCCCGTCGAGAAACACACACGACGAAAAAGTCTCGTCAGTCTCTCGTCGAATCCAATCCGCCTCATTCCCCTCGAGCGTCCCCAACCCCTACCCCTCCCTCGGCGCGGTCGCGATGGCGCGATTCGCCAATCCATCCATTCGTCGCACGCACCAGCGTTTTCATCGTCCCCGGAACGGTGCCCATGTCCACCAAACCGTCTCGAGACGTGTTCATCCCAGCCTTGACCGTCTTCTTCGCCATCGCGCGTCGTCGCGTCGTCGTCGCGTCGTCGTCTGTCGTCGAACGCGCGAATGCGCGCGCGATGCGGGCGGGGGACTGAACCCGATACACACTACTGTTTGCACATAGTACCACGAGTCATGACCGGTGAGACATGGACACCATCCTCGGACGGTCTCGTCGCGTTCCCCGCGATCGATCGATCGGCGCGATCGATCGATCGCGGGCGTCGGGGGGACTCCACGACGGGTCGTGACTCGTCGAATCGGGCACCCATCGGCCCGAGATCACGATCGCGCGCGCGAAATCAGCCGCGCCACCGATCGCGCTCGAGTCCCTCGGTGGTGAGTCATGATCGGTCAAAGGAGTGCGTTCGCGGGGATGGATGATGATGATGATGATGATGCGTGCACGAATGTCGAATGTAACGTAATGAATGAATGCGCGCGCGCGTCGTGAGTGTCGGACGCGCGCGATCCGAGTGGACGCGTTCGTGTCGTGTCGTGCGCGCGCGTGCGTTCCTCGATGGCGATGACGATGTCGACGACGACGACGGCGACGGCGATGCGAATGCGGGAATCATCGACGATTCGTGGGCGACGCGCCGTGGTGGTGTCCGGACGCGCGGGGACGACGCGTCGCGCGCGAGGGCGCGGTGTGGAGGTGAGAGACGATGCGATGCGATGGGAAGGTGGGTCGGCGCGAGGGGGGAGGGAATGGGACGCGCGACATTTATTCATTCATTCATTCACTCTCTGGAATCAACCATCAATCAATCCGAATCGATGGATCGTCGCGGCGAGGCTCGGTCGAATGGATCGGGTGACGCGCGCGAGTCGGGGGATGCGGATGACACGCGACGTGCGCGAGACTGACGCGTCGTCTTTTCGATTCGCAGACGAAGGCGATGTTCAACTTTACGCCCGCGGATGAGCCGAAGAAGCTCGAGGTGCGAAGATACATGGACGCCGGTAAAGGGACCAAGTTGGTGAAGCGTAAGGCGCCGCCGAAGCCGTTGTACAAGTCCAAGCCGAGAGCGAAGAAGGTGACGGCGCCGAAGCCGGTCAAGACGAAGACCCAGGTGAAGAAGGTTGTCGCGAAAAAGCCGATCGTCTCGAAGAAGAAGCCGATCGTCTCGAAGAAGAAGCCGGTCGTGCCAAAGAAGAAGGCGATCGTCTCAAAGAAGCCGGTCGTTTCGAAGAAGCCGGTCGTTTCGAAGAAGAAGCCGGTCGTTTCGAAGAAGAAGCCGGTCGTCTCGAAGAAGAAGCCGGTCGTCTCGAAGAAGAAGCCACTGGTGACGAAAAAGCCGATGGTTCGCGCGAAGCCGGTGATGAGGCCCAAGCCGGTGAGACGCGCGGCGCCGAGACGCACGAGACCAGCTTCCGTCAACAACGGCATGTCGTTGCAGCAAACCGCGGATCTCGGATATTACGCCATCATCGCCGGTGCGTTCTTGCTTTCCGCGGCCATTCTTCCCGGCATCGCCGACGTCGCGTTGGAGGCGATCGGTATCTTGTACACCCTGTACTTTACGTACAACTATTGCCTCTTCGAGGAGAGCCGCGATGAGTTCAAGAACACTCTCGCCGATATCGAGAGCAACACCGGTCTCGACATCCCGGCGTTCTTCGACTTTTTCGTCGGTGCTGCGACGAGTGTGACGGACAAGATTAACATCCAAAGTACGCCGAAGGTGTACCCGAAGAAAAAAGTCGTCGACACGGAAGAGGCGACGGAAGTGACCGAGGAAGAGGCGGAGGTATAAGGAGACGAGGTCGAAGCGTTTTGATGCGGATTTCTTCTTCTTTTTGGCTAGCTAAATCTTCCCTTGTAGTGAAAGCTGCAGCGTACATTGCAAACTCGTCCGCGCCGCGGTTTGTTCGCTCGTTTGTTCTATCGATGCTCTCGTTCTTGAATTGCAATGCATGCTATGATGTGTAAATTTAGTTCGCGACGGTGGCCGGGAACGCCGCCTTGAGAGTGGCGATGCGGTCGTCGAGACTGACGATTTTATCAGAAGATCCGGCAGCCTTGCCGAGGAGGGTGAGGACCTCGCCGACATCCGGGCCTTGCATGCGACCGGTGAGCGCGATACGGAAAGGCATAAACAATCGCTTACCCTTGCGGCCGAGTTCCTTACCGGTGGCGTTGATGATCTTCTTTACCGTGCCTTCCTTGACGGCGGCGGCGAGTTCACCGCTCTCGTGTGCCTTGATAATGGCTTCGACGATGGGCTCGAAGTCGTCCTCGAGCACCTTCTTCATTGCGTCGTCGCTCATGTTTTCCTTCAGCGGGTAGTCGAACATGGCCTCGACTTGCGGAACGGCGTCTTCGACGAGTTCGATGGAGTCCTTGATCAAAGGAATGATCGCTTGCACCGTCGGGCCGGTAGATTCCTTCAACACGCCCGAAGCTGCGAGCGCGTTGCCGACGAGAGATTCGACGTCGGAATCCGGAAGCAAACGAAGGTGCTGACCATTCATCCAGTTGAGCTTCACCTTGTCGAACACCGCAGGAGACTTGTTGATGCGCTCGACGCTGAAGAGGTTTTCGAGTTCCTCCTTTTCGTAAATTTCTTGCTCGGTGCCGTCGTTCCAGCCCAACAGAGAGAGGTAGTTGACCATCGTCTTGCTGAGGTAGCCCTCCTCCTTGAACTGACCGACGGACGTCGCGCCGTGGCGCTTGGAGAGCTTGGAGCGATCCGGCGCGAGAATGAGAGACATGTGCGCAAACGTCGGAAGCGGGAAACCGAGGGCGTTGTACACGAGCGCCTGGCGAAGCGTGTTCGGCAAGTGCTCCTCGGCGCGAAGCACGTGAGTGATGCCCATGGTGGCGTCATCGACGGCGACGCAAAAGTTGTACACCGGCATGCCGTTGGAGCGCAAGACGACGAAATCACCGAGCGTATCGGTGTCCCATCCGACCTTGCCTCGCACCATGTCGTCGATCTCGATGCGTTCGCCCTCCGGCACGCGGAAGCGGTACGTAAACGGGACACCCTTATCCATCATTTCCTTCACCTCTTCCTCGCTCGCCGTCGCCCATTTCCCCGCGTACTTTGGCGGAAGCTTCTTCGCTTCTTGTTCAGCCTTCATCGCCTCCAATTCCTCGTCCGTGCAAAAGCACGGGTACACGTGTCCGCTCGCCACGAGCTTCTCCGCCAGCGCCTTGTAAATATCTCCGCGCTCGCTCTGCCTGTACGGTCCGCACGACCCACCGACGTCCGGCCCTTCGTCCCAATCCAATCCGAGCCACTTCAGATCCGCGATCATGCTCTCCTCGCTCTCCCGCGTCGACCGCGCCTGATCCGTATCCTCCACCCGAAGCACGAATTTCCCACCCATCTTCTTCGCGTAGAGATAATTAAACAACGCCGTCCGCGCGCCGCCCACGTGCAACGTACCCGTCGGCGACGGCGCGAATCGCACCCGCACCGTTCCATCGCTCACCGGCGGCGTCACATCCACCGCTCGCGTCACCGCGCACCGTCCACGCGCGGTCGCGCGACTCGGTCCCGAAAACCTCATCCCCGCGCGCGTCGTCGCCATCATCACCGCCGCCTCTCGCGTCTTCCGCCCCTTCTCGCGTCCGATCCCGCGCGTCAATCGCGAGGTGAGCGAACGCGCCGCCATCTGCGCCGTCTGCATGTCGCGATGATTCCCTCGCGTCGCGCTCTCGCGCGCGATCATCGCGCACATTTCATCCCTTTATCCATCGGACGCCTCGGGACGCGTCACGTCTCGACGCGCGCGGAGGGTCGAGGATGCGGTCGTCGTCGTCGTCCCTCGGCGCGCGGGCGACGAGGGGACGCGCGCGCGTCGGTGGAGGCGGACGGCGACGGGGAGACGCGCGCGCGCGCGCGACGCGAGGGCGAACGACGGTGGACGCGGAGGAGGAGGCGGACGCGAACGTCGAGGAGACGACGACGACGACGACGAGGCGCGAGGGCGCGGACGTCGCGGGGAGGGCGTCTCGGTCGACGCGTTCGAACGCGTCGTCGTCGTCGCGCGAGACGACGGTGTCGAGGGAGGGAGGGGGCGCGGACGAGGTGTTCGCGACGATCGGGAGGGGCGCGTGCGCGGCGTGCGCGGCGGCGGCGTGCGCGGCGGCGGCGGCGACGTTCGTCGACGCGACGACGTTCGATGGGACGACGGGGGCGCCGAGTGGAGGGTGTGGAATGATGTCGTCGGAGCGGTTGCGGGCGGCGCGCGCGGTGATGATGTGTAATCAGGAAAATTGGCGAGACGGGTGTTTGGCGAATTACGACGACGGCTCGTTCGATTACGTCGACGGGCCGGGTCTGACGAAGATTCGCGGGAAGAAGGAGATGGAGAGGTACCTAAAGAATCAGTTTGATTTCTCAAAGCAGTTTTTAACGGTGGAGGAGGAGGTGTGCGAGGCGGATTCGTACGTGGCGACCTGGCGTTTGGACATGTTACTCGGCACGGGGCCGTTGAGAAACGTGCAAGGGATCAGCGTGTTAAAGTTTACGGACGATCAAGATTCGTCAAAGATTGTCTATCACAGGGATTATTTACCGGATGGACCGATATGGGAGAACGCGCCCATCGTTGGTCCTCTGGTGAAGCTTCAACGTCAGACGTACACGTCGTGCATGCAGACGGATATCGGTTGCGCCAAGATTCTCGGCGGCGTCGCCGATGAAAAGTAGATTGCTCGCGAGCTTTGTTAGTAGGATCAATGTGTATGTATTTGTATTCATCACGGTTAGTACTCTATTGTTCATGCCAGTAACGAGCCAAGCACGACATGTCTAAGATGACGACGTCACCGGAGCTGTTGACGCGAATGACGCCATCCACGCCGTCGATGGAGACGAGCTGGCCCGTCTCGCCGCGAGCCACCTGCGAATCCTTCTCGGCGACGACGATGATGTGCGATTTGTTCTCGGGCGCTACGATTTCGAGCTCACTCTCCGTGGCCGTCTCCTCCTCCGCATTCTTCGGAACGGACTCCAAGACTTCGACGCCGTCGCGATGACGCACCACGCCAATCTTTACCTTGAAACTCGCGCCGCCGGCGCCGACCGAGGTGACGTACCCTTGCGCGCCGCTCGACAAACGAACGACGACGCCCGGAATGAAGCGACCGGTGTAATCCGACGGCCACGTGACCACGGAGGGGGCCTCTGCTTCAGGCGCGGGCGCGTCGTGCCCACCCGGAGTGACGCCGTATCCACCCGGCGTCGGACCGCCGTATCCTCCGGGCGTCGGACCGCCGTATCCTCCGGGCGTCGGACCACCGTATCCTCCGGGCGTCGGACCGCCGTACCCACCGGGCGTCGGACCGCCGTACCCACCGGGCGTCGGACCAGCGAGCGACGTGGAGTCGCCGTACCCACCGGGCGTGTATCCCATGTTCGTGTTTCCCCATCCGGCGCCGGCGGTGGACGTCGGCTCCCAGTTGTCGTGCGGCAAGTGCGCGGGCGTCGCAGTCGGATTCCACGCCGCCTCTCTCGCCGGCGTCATGCTGCCGTGCATCGGCGTCACGCCGCCGCCGTGCGCCGGGGTCATCGGGTAATGTGCTGGCGTTCTCGCGCCCGGAGCGTCGTAGATGCTCGTCGCACGCGGCGCCATGTACGAATCTCGGCTCTGCGCGACTTGAGGCACGTCGAGGTACTCGCGATTGACGGTGACGGTGCGCGCCTGCGCTTGAAGTTCCAAACGAACCGTCGTATCAGTGACGTCCACGATGCGGCCGACGTACCCTTTGTACGCACCCGAACGAACCTTCTTCGTCTGGCCGATGAGGGCATCTTGTCGACCGCGACCGCGACCGCCCATGGGGCGCACCGGCGCGCGCGGCGCTTGGTGGCTCTGCGCCATCAACTCGCCGCGCAAGCCGGAGGTGTACGAACTGGCAAGCAGCGCGTGGCCCGGAGACTTGGGCGGAAGACCACTCGCGCCCATCATCTGCGCCGCGAGACCACCGCCAATCTGCGAGCTCTTGTTACCACCGTGCGCGACGCAGTTTCTGGAGCGAATACACACGATACCGCCGTGCTCTTGCACGTGACGTGCGCGAATCCAAAGAGTCCCCTTGTAAATGTGTTCAACCGTGCCCGTGGCGTCCTTGTATTTCCCATCTATGATGCGAACCATCGATCCTTGATCGATCGTGTCCATGTGCGCGTCCTGCGCCGAAATGTTACGACTTAACAACTTCTTCTTCAACTCGTGAAGCTTGACTGGTTTGATCTCGGGTCGATCGGGAGTGCCGGCGTTGGTCATGACGAACGCGATGTCCTTCTCGACGCGCACGATGCAACCAACCTCGGATCCATCGAGTAAAGCGAGGTCGTGCAACGCGTATTCACCGATCGTGTCGATGCGTTGCGTCGTCTCTTCGCTATCGGCGAGGTCGTGCATGAAGACTTGGAATTCTTCGTTGCTCACCGTGGAGAAAATGTGCGCTACATCGCGATCCACTTTCACCACCATACCAACGACGCCCTCGTGCTTGCCGTGCAACACACGCACGCTGGAGCCAGTCTTGAATCGCTTGCGGAGTTGTCCGGGCTTGAACGTCAAAGGTTCGTGAAGTTCCTTGTGGGAAGGGTTGATGGTGACGCGGCCGTCTGCGTGAATTCTATCCACGACACCCTCGAGGTTCTTCAAATCACCCTCCACGACGACGACTTGATCGCCAGCCATGAACTTCAGATCGGTCTTGCGCTCGCCCACAGCCTTGGACAAGGTGGCGAGCGCGCTCTTGCCTTGAGTACCTTGCCCATCGACGTCTTCGCTGACGGCGAACTTTTGCAACTCGTCCAGAGTCGGCGTGTCGGCAAGTTTCACGGTGGCTAAAGAGCACGTCTTCATGTGATACCCATCCTTGATTTTCGTGGTTCCGCACAGGATGTCGATGTAATCATTCATGGCACGATCGAATCGACCCTTTTCGAGCGACAAGTTCAAGCGCTTGGCTTCGGCTTCGGAGAACATGCGCGGCGGCGGTCGAATCGACGACTTGGGTTTCCCCTTGGCGGCGCCGGATTCCTTATCCGCGAGGTGTTGGTAATCTATGCGAGGCAACAATTTGACCGTGCACTGATTATCGGCGTAGTTGACGTCGACAACTTGCGCCAAATCCCCCTTGTACACGCCCGTGCGCATGCGCACCCACGAATCCTGCTTGACGACGGACACCTCCTTCTTCGCCACGCTGATGGAATCCACCATCTCGTTGATCGGAACCAGACGAATCGGCTTGCTATGGTACACGTGTCGCATGCCTTGCAGCGCCTTACGAACGTAATCCTCGCGCTCGGCCTCGACGTAGATGTACCCCTTGAGATGATCCTGAGAGATGGCGGATAAAATTTGCATCGCCGGCTTGCCTTGCTTGGACAAGTTGATCGTCTTTTGCATCAAGCACACCACCGTCTCGCGCTCCTTACCGAGCTTAACGGTGACGAGCCAGAGTTTGGGATCTCGAACCGTCGGGTGCAACGCTTGCTGATCGACGTTCTCGTCCACCTGACCTCGACCCGCCTCGTACCTCGGCGCCGCGTACCTCTCCTTGATCATGCGTTCCAACTCCTCCTCGTTCTCCATGCGTTCGAACCGCTCTTGATTCTCCATACGCGCGTGTAAACGCGTATCCATCTCCCGACGAACCGCCTCGCGCTCCTCATCGTCGAAACCCTCCTCCTCCTCGCCCTCCTCCTCGTCGTCTTCGTCCTCGTCGTCGTCCGCCGCCTCGTCGTCGATGAACGCGCTCGCCCCTCTCTTTGCCTTTTTCTTCTTCTTCCCGCCCGCGCCCGCGCCCGCACCCTCGTCTTCATCGTCGTCTTCTTCCTCCGCGACGTCATCGACGAATCGATTCACGCGCGCTCGCTTCCCGGTCGTCGTCGGCTGATTCGCGATCTCCGCGTCGGCGTCCTCCTCATCCTCATCCTCTTCGTCCTCGTCGAAATCGCTCCCACGATCCTCCTCCTCCTCGTCACCGTCGTCACCCGCACCGTCCTCCTCCTCGCGAGCGTCCTCCTCCTCGCGAGCGTCCTCCTCGCGAGCGTCCTCGTCGTCGCTCGGCGCGTCCACCATGCGAAGCAACTTGGCGCCCTTTTTCGTGAACGCGCCCGCGCCGACGCGCGTCATGTCGCGATGCGGGCGCGTCGAGAGGTGCGCGCGCGCGCGCGTCGATCGACGCGTGGGGGAGCGCGGGTCGTCGCGCGCGCGATCGACGAGCGCGCGGGTCGTCGCGATCTCGCGATCTTTCGGCGGAGGGCGCATTCGTGGGAGGGCTGCTGAGGGGGTGATGTATGAGTCGTGAATCGTCGATTTTGATTTTGAGGGTGGAGGGCGAGGAGGGACGGAGCGGCGAGCGGAGCGGCGAGCGGAGAGGCGTCGTCGTCGTCGTCGTCGTCGTCGTCCGATGGTTATTTTTTTGTTCGTTCGCGGTTTCGTCACAATTCGTCGGACGGTGGTCGAATGGAGCGCGCGTGGTCGACGCGGCGCGGACGCCGCGCGGCGCCGTCGTCGGCGGACCAGTCGAGGGCGTTGCCGGAGACGTCGAGGTGCTCGAGGGTGGGGATGGTGAGCACACCGAGGTGGGCGTGGGAGGTGAGCTTGTTTGAACTCAGATCGAGGTGGCGGAGATGTCGGGCGCGGGCGAGGGCGGTGGGGATGGCGCCCTCGAGCGCGTTGGCCCTGGCGTCGAGACGCTCGAGGCGCGCGACGGACCAACGCTCGGGGAGCGCGCCTCTGAGGTTGTTGTGAGACACGTCGAAGACCCGGAGGTTATCCAGAGTGACCAATTGCGAGGGTATTTCGCCGGTGAGACGGTTGTGGGAGACGTCAAAGTCCTCGAGGCGCATGGCGGCGCGCTCGCGTTCGCCCTGGTAGAGGTTTCTGGGTAATTCGCCCTCGAGCGCGTTTCGAGAGACGTTGACGTGCTTCAGAGAGAGCTTACGGAAGATATCCGAAGGTAACTCGCCGACGAACGAGTTTGAGGAGAAATCGAGGTGTTCAACGCTCTTTAATCGACCGAAATTCCTCGGTATGGTACCGTTGAGGTTGTTATCGCCTACGGAGAAGACGCGAAGTCCCGCGGGGAGCGCCGTCGTGGGAAGCTCCCCCGAGAGCTCGTTTCCTGAGACGTCGAACAAGATCCACGGCACACGTTGCGACAGTTGTGGAACTGGCCCGTGTAACACGTTTTTACTCACGTCGAAAAATCGTATGTTGGCCTTGTAATCAAACACGGGTAAGACACCTCTGAGTCTATTCGTCGACGCCGAGAACACCTCCAACGCCGGAAGCACTCTGATGGTTGGAATCTCTCCGGTGAGCATATTGCTCGACACGTTGAACATCCTGAGATTGGTCAGGTGCATGAACTCGTTAGCGGGAATCTTTCCAGTCAGGGCGTTATCGCTCAGATCGAGCTTTGTCAACGCCGAGCGTTTGCGAAACAATCCCGCCGGAATGTCCGAATAGAGCGCGTTCGATCGCACGAGGAGGTACCTCAACGACTTCAACTCGCCGATCATGGCGCTTAATCGTCCCTCTAATCGATTGTACGATAAATCTACTCCCTGCAGCATCTTCAACTCGTCGATTGCTTGCGGCATGTCTCCCTCCATCTCGTTGTCTCTCAAATCTATAAACGTGACGCCGTGGTCCTCCTCCTGGCATGTCACGCCGTGCCATCGACAGTACGACGCGTCGCTCATCCATCCATCTTTTCTTCGCCATTTCGCACCGTTTGTGCGTCTATAAATATCCCTCAAAGCGACAGACTCCTGATGCTTGATTGCGTCTGCGCTCGCGCCTTCGCCGAACGCCTCCTCCGGACTCAACTTTGTCGGATTCTCGCGATCCCACCCCCACATCCCGCGCTCTCCCTTGGCCACGTCTGCACCTACGACATCATCATCGACCACAGACGGGGACGAATTCACCGTTTTCGCCGCCCCCTTCCGTCCAGCCGTCACCTCCTCGCTCGCCGCTCGGGACACCGCCTCTCTCACGAATCGCGTCGCCTCGCTCGCGTCTCTCTCCTCCGGATCCGACATCGCCGCCGCCCCGCTCTGACACGCCTCGTGCATCGCGCGTCTAAATTCATCCAACGCCGCCTCTCGCGTCATCCTCCCCACGCTCTCCTCCAGCGCGTCTCGTCTCTTGCACGCGTCTCTCGACGCGAGCCCGGCGCTCTCGCACTCGACGCGTCTCGCCTCCACCGCACCCGCTCGAAGCGCCGCCACGCTCTCGCGCTCGAACGTTCGCGCGTACGCATCGCACGGCGCGTCTAGCGCCGCTCGAATCGCGCTCGAGAGCGCTCGAGACGTCGCGCGCGCCACCGGCGCGCCCGCGGCTTCGCATCCCATCGTCATCGTCGCGACGACGACGACGACGACGACGACGACGACCGCGCGCGCGAGCGTCCGATGAGACGGTACATCGCGCGCGAGCGCGCGTCGTGGACGCATCGCGCGACGACGACGACGACGCGCGTCGAGCGCGTCGCGACGTCGACTCGGGTCGCGCGCGCGCG
>MDSW01021005.1_pt1 | contig 11095 bp, 14 predicted proteins | sample 811171 | NCBI WGS metagenome assembly MDSW01 (sample SAMN05326641, study PRJNA326480) | marine metagenome | isolation source: seawater | place: Atlantic Ocean: North West | collected 2012 | reverse complement strand
GTGCTAACAACGGAGACAACTCCGCAGTGGTCGCTGATGTTGTAAGACTATTCGGTACTTCCCGAACTGTTAGCGTATCAAGCAACGCTGCAACTGGAACTGCTTCCTTCTTGGATGCAGAGGTTGACTTCGGTGACGGATACGCTGCTGGTGATGCTAGAGTTCTAACACTAACCATGCTTAACGACATGATTAGAAGAATCAGGCAGAACGGTGGAAACCCGAAGGTTATCCTAACTGGATACGATACTGTTCAGCACCTTGCTGACCTACTACAAAGCCAAGAGCGATTCATGGACAGGAAGGAGATTGTTCCTTCCCACAATGGAGTTCGTGGTGTAAAAGGCGCAGAAGTTGGATTCAGAGTTGCAACATACTATGACATCCCAATCATCCCAACAAAGGACATGCCTTCTACTGGTAACAACACAACCAACGAGTTGAGTGACATACTCATCCTAGACACAGACCATCTGTGGCTATCTGTGATGAAGCCTACTCAATACTTCGAGGATGGTATCACTAGTGGAAACCCATTCGGTGTTGGCAAACTTGGAAACCAAGGAATGTACCGAACTATGGCTGAGACCGGATGTTCGTTCTTCAAGGGTCAAGGAAAGATAACCAACATCAAGAGTGCTTGAGGTGATTAGGGGTGACACACGCAGTTACACTAGTTGCTGACCATAAGGGCGTAACTGCCCCAAAGGTCGCAGGTGACGAGTATGTAGTTGATGCTATTGTTAACATCACTGCATATGTGCAAGGTGGAATCACCTTGACTGCTGCTTCATTGGGTCTGTCTTCCCTACACTGTGTCCTTGTGACTGGTGTAGAGGAGATTGGACACAGTGCTAGAGCCGTAATCAGCACAGCAGGAGCATACGAGTCAGGAACAAGTGCCAAACTTATCCTGTCTACTGGCTCTGCACAACAGTCCGGTACAGGAGATGAAGGCATGGTTAGAATCCGTGTCTATGGTAATCTCTGAAATAACAAGGATTAAGTGATAACGTAAAGTAGTGGCCTCTGCCCCTAAGTTGGGGCAGGGGTTACTACCACAATAAAAGGTGAACAAAATGGCGAAAGTAAAGTTAGCAAAACACAGAGCAACTGGCCCTCTTCAACTACGAAGAGGCGGTCAGACATATGCATTAACAGCGCAAGAGGAAACTGCTGTTCCATTAGGAATAGCAATTGGAATGCTAGGAGATTCAGGACTTCTAGTAGAATTAGATGCTTCTGATTCCTCAGACATCCTGACATTGAATGAATACTTACTCAACATACTCAAGAAAGAGTTTGACCTAGAGGGAGATGCAAAAGCAGTTAGGGCTGCTTTGTTCCCTTCGGCAAAGAAGTCATTCATTCCTAACCTAATCAAAGAGACTCCCGTAGAGGAGACTCCCGTAGAAGAACCAGCAGTGGAGGAAGAACCCGAAGAGGTTGTAGAAGAAACTGTTGATTACTCACAATACACAGTGAAACAACTTAAGGAGATGCTTGAGGAAAGAGGACTATCAACTGATGGAAAGAAAGCAGATTTGGTAGAGAGGATGTCGGGGGCTGAGTAATGGCAACTCCGACCTGCAACTCTACTGGTGTTCTTTCAACAAGTACAGTAGCAGTAAAGCATCATGCTAAGATAATGAGTGTTCACGCTACATCCACAGCAAACGCTGTAATGACTGTCAAGATTTGGGACAGTGACAACTCCACAACAACAGGCAAGAAGGAGGTTGCCCGACTAGTTCTACATGCAGGAGGGACTGCTCAGACAATTGAGCAAGACCTGCATGGTGTTCTTGTAGCCAACGGAATCTATGTTCAGATTACAGGCACAGGAACTTGTTCTGTCAACTTCGCTTGAGGTGGTTATATGCCAAGCATTGACACTGATACAAGACTAATCATGACTGTTCTCTTCGTAGGAGCAGTAAGTGGTGTAAACGTATACTTCTTTTCACAATATGGTGCTACATTTGTAGGGGCTTACGGTCCTTATCCTGTGGCTATGATATTTGGAGTGCTTACCGTTGGTGGCATTGTGATATTGAAGGCACTGTTTGACCTATTCGTGAATGACTACATAGAGGATTTTCTCTTACAACGACAAATCAATGGCTATTGGAATAGGAAAGCAAGAGATGAAGAAAATCGAAAGAGAGTACGAGAGTCATTCATTGGTTTCCAACAACAATTCGGTACAACAGGGCAAATGGTCTATGGTGACAACACAATGCCAATAATGCAGAATGTCGCCCCACAACAAGAAGTTCAAACTGTTAGCCCTACGTTCTTAACAGGGTTTAACGAGTGAGGAACATGGTAAGTGAAATCTTATTCGGAATGGATGAGTCTACTCTTGCTTACGACTTACAAAGAGCGCACTCTGCTGATGTATGGTTTCTACGAGCAAGATTTTGGCTTTGGGGAACAATCTCATCCATTGCTTGTTTCTTCTTAGGACATGCAGTTGCAGTGTTTGGATTCAATCTATTCTCAGGAGGATGGCATTTACTATCCTCTCTATGGGGCGGTCATTAACTTCTCAACAATTTTAATGCTCTCCGACATCCGACTCACTGGTGAGGTGATGATATGTCGGTGATGGCAGGTTTTGCTATACTTATGGTAGAAGCAATGAACAAGTTGTATAATCGTCTTCACGCTATCAACTTCGGCATATATGGAGCAAGTAAAGCAGGTAAGACAACTCTACATCGACAATTGATGACTAGAGGGGAAGTTCCTGATATTCAGAAAAGAACTGTTGGCAGACACAGGGCTACTCGTAAGTTTGTAAAACTAGATGGTGATGCACATACCGTAAGAACTGCTGACATTGGAGGTCAGACAGTCTATTGGGAGGAATGGGTCAGAGACATGAGAGGAAGACATGTCAAATACATCATATTCCTATTTGATGATAGGCATCTAGACAAGCACTATGACATTGAACAACAACTATCTTGGACTTTCCTTGTTGATACTATTTGCAATCCATATTGGACTATTGGTGGTAGAAAGAAGAAGAAACAAGACCATGATTATCCGTTGGCTGTTGGTCTTTGGGCAAACAAGTATGACTTATGGAAAGACAAGTATCCTCACAACGGGAAAATAGAAGACCATCCTATATTTGCTTCATTCAAACCCGGATTGCAAAAGTTGAATGAAACAGGTATACCATGCCATAAATACATTGTAAGTGCCAAGTCTGATTCTGAAATGGTTTATCGTGGAGTATTAACAATGATAAAAGACTACTGATGCGTCAGATTAGTCAGGTCTGACCGTAGGGTAGACTGAATTGATAGGAGAAAAGAAAATGTCAATGCAATATAATCCTCCTAGTTTGATAGGAGCAACTAACGCAACAGTGAATGCAGGAACTAATCCATTTATGGATAGACTAACTGCTGCAAGAGCAGCAGGGCCAATAATGCCTTACGAATATAAGTCATTAAAACCGAAGAAACAATTGAAAGAAATCATCAAGGTTTTGAAACCTGAGAAGAAGACCTTTCTCAAGTTACCTTATTCTTTCAAGTACAATTTCAAAGATAGATGTGTGATATGTGGAACACAGAAGTTTTGGACAGCAGATGATAATAGAAGACCTCCACTTCCACTGCATAAGGTTCGCAAGGGATACCCAATGAGAGGAACTTACTGTGAGAAACACGCAGCAATACACATGCAGTATGAAATGCTAGAGCAACAAATACTAGCGGAAGAACACGGTCTTTCTTTCAGTGCCTACATTCCATCGGCTAAGAGTCTGAATCCGGTTAACTTAGTTAAGTCAGGCCCAATCACTCAATTGAAACAAGAGGATATCAATTCCTTGACATCTCTAGGATGGTCGATACAACCTCCTGTCAACACTAACTCATCCAAAGAAGAAAGACTCTATGCTTTGATGATAGAGAACGCTGCTATGTCTGCTAGAATTAAATCTTTATTGACCGAAGGCGTTAAGATTGAAACACCGGAAGGTGAGAACTAATGGGTGTATTCGGAACGAGCAACTCTGCCTTGTCTTCACAGATAAACACGATGGGGCAAGCCAACTTTAAGATGACAAATAACTTGCTAACTTTGCAGGAAAATCACGTTGAAGAATTCTTTCAATATCATGGAGAACAATTCCTAAGTGCATTTGAAAAGATGATGGAAGATGTGATGGCTAGAGTTGTCAGTCAGATGTTAGTCAAAATGAAATTCGTATCTAACACCAATGGAGATTTGGAGATACACCCTGACTCTCTAAGTGAGTTCACAAGTATCACACAAGAAAATATTGATTTGGATATTGTCAACCTTCTTGCTAGTGCTGTTAACTCAGAAGTTATCATGCAGAGAAGAATGGCAAAGCAACAATACCTAGAGTCACAAGGATTTGCTTCTCCTGCACAAGATATGCCACAGCAACAGACGGTTGGTAATCCTCAAGGTATGAATCCTGCAAACATACAAGGCGCACCTGCTATGGGTGGAATGAACCAACAGATGATGCAACAACAGATGGCCTTCAACAATGGTTCAGGTTATCCTATTCCACCGTCAGGATACGACCAATTTAACAATCCATATTGGATAGACCCTACTACTGGTCAACCATCATACACCCCACCAACTAGTGGTCTTGGATTGGCTGGTGCTTTGAGTAAAGGGGTTGCTTGGGCAAAGTGGTTGGCATAGGCGGGATTTAATGTATGACTTTGACTATCGGTAAGAAAAACGATGATAGGTTAAAGTTAGAATTCAACTTAGATAAAGAACAGGTTGAGAGTGCATCTCTAACTGTTAACAATGATGCTGGAATCATACTCAAAATACTTGTTTTGAAAATATTCCAAAAGCACATGAAAAACAAGGGAGCATTCACTAGAGAGAATGTAAAAAGAAACTTTAGAATTCTAATGTCTCTAGATGAAGAGGACTTTCAAACTAAAGAAGACTTTGACGAATATGAAGATTATATGAAAATCTTAATTGACAAAGTAAGGCAAATGCCTGTTGTTGAAACAATCAAAGACTTAGAAGGCCACCTCAAAGGTAAGAAGTCTACGACAGAGAAAGTAAAAGATGAGGAAGGGGAAACAGTAGAGGTAGAAGTAGAAGGCTCTACATTGTTTGAGATATTTGGTGCAGAAAAAGAAAATAGCATACTTAGCAACCTAAGAGAAAAGAATGTAACTATTGAACAACTACAACTTCCTGCTTATCTAGGTCAGACATACGAAGGAGTAGGTTCTAAACCTTCTAAACTAATGAACGCACTAGACAAAGATAAGAGTATTTTTGATGAAGATAAGATTGACTCATTTATGTTAGAACCGGAAACAACTGACACTAGTGTTACCTATACATGGGATTTGAAAGCATATCAAATGAAGTTGTTAGAGGAAGATGGTTTCTTAGAACAAGGCAAAAGCATAGAGGATGTCGGCGCACACATACGACTCATACCAATGAAAGAAAAGGAACAAGATAAGTTGAATGTTCAATTGGGTAATAGGATTCTATTTGATAGTAGAGAGTTTGTTATTGATACTGAAATTACAATGGGCAAGGAAGGTAAAGAGGAACTGAAAGGGTTTACCATATACAAAGACGGACAGAAACAAAAAACATTCGGACTTTCTCCTTCTGATAGAAATGATGCAATAAAATACATCAAAGAAGAAATAACACTCAAGAGAAATGATGAGGTTTTAGATAGGCTGACTAAGTATATTCTAGAGAACTCTTCTTTCATGAAAGCGAGAAGAACTAAAGATAGAGATGCAGCAACGAGAGCAAACGAACCTAGTTTATCGGAATTAACTAGAACGTATTTAGATTTAGATACGGGAAAGATGTCTTTGGAGATTGCCATTAAACCTACTACTTTGAGACTACTTGAGGAACAAGAAAAGACAAAGAGAGACAAGATAGATATTTTGGACTACACTATCATATTTGACAAGGAAGCAGAGTTGAGATTAGCAGAAGAAGGTGCTTTCATAGTGGCAGATAGAGACAAATTAAAGAGCATATCTGAAATAGTCAAGGGTATTAAGACATTCATGGCTAAGAGCCGAAGATTCAGGAGTTGATTAATTGTCGAAACTATCCTCCCCAAGTGATTTTACTAACATTAACCCAAATTATACGTTAGGTAGGGGATTCTACACAACACATACGGATGTCTCTCAATTGTTGCAGATAGCAGCGTTTAGTTCCTCAACCACTCCTTCTATTGCAGAAGTAGGTTCTCTAATCAAAAGAGCAGAGGAAAGGGTGGATGACATTGTTGGACACTCATATCGGCCTGTTATCTACCATCATGAGTTTCATGGTTTTGAGGCATTTAGAATGGGCGCATACCCTGTAAATAGATACAAGGACTATGTTGGTTTTGTGCAACTGGAAAGGCCTGATGTTCAGAAGATTGTAAGATTGGAAGTATGGCAAGGAACTGAGTATGTGGACTTGGCTTCTGCTACTGCTAAGATTAAAGTTCCAAGCACACCTGAAAGTGGTTCTTGGACTGTATCATTAGGAGTTGGAGCATACACATTCAACATAGTAAAGGGAACTGACTTCTTCGATAACTATGGCCCTAAGACTACTGCTAGTCAATTAGCAGATGCAATCAATGAAGTCTTCCCACACAAGACTGCCAAATTCACGAATGAAACTGCTGCTAAGTCTGTTACTGCCGTTGGTGATACGACAGTGAACGTTTCTGATTTCTTCTATGCTACAACAGACAGTGAAGCAGGAGACACAGTTGTTATCTCTTCTTTATTGATGGGTGATGATGGTTCTGCTTGTACTGTTTCTTCTACCGTTGGAACAGTAACACAATTCACTGACCACCAAGACCAAAGAAGGCTTGGTGATTATTGGATGATAGGTAAGGATGGTAAGATATTCTTCTTGAAGAACTATCCATATCTACATTCTCACTCAGTTCGTGTAACTTATGTCAGTGGAGAGAAGAGAGTCCCTGCCACCATACATGACGCTACGACTAAATTAGTCGCAGCAGAAGTAATTCGACATGATGACAACTCAATATTGATTGCTGAGACTGGTTCTAATATAGACTTGAAAACCAAGCATGATATCCTACTAGAAGAGGCAAACAAGATATTGAATGGAAAGAAGGACATCATACATTTTATTGCGTGATAGTATGAGTGCAGAGAAGAAGTACCTTGAGATTCTTAAGAAGGAACAAGAGAGGAATGAACTTCTGAAAGAGTTAGAGGACATCGTAGGATTCGATGTTAGTTTTTCTGATGAAATGGTCATGCAGAATGCAAGAGATGCGTTTGCTAAGGCGTATGATAAGGAATTGAAGGAGAAGTTGAGAATATGGATGAAGTGACATTGATTATTCGACTTCTACAAGATAACTGGTCTTCATCTGCTGCGGCCTTAGTTACTGCTGGTGAAATCACCTCTTCACACAACGCCACACCTAAGTTCATTGACATACGCTCGATAGAACCCAATGAAGGAAGGAGAGTAGATGTTGATTCCGAATCGGTGATAATTGTCTTTGAGGATAGTTCAGCAACCTCATACCCAACAATAGACTATGCAGCAAGAAACGAAAACTTTTCTTTTACTCTACATCTTCGTGTTTTACATCGTAGAGACATGACCAGTAACACGTTTTCAAGGGACAGATTAGAGGCATTATACAAGATTGTACGATATGTTCTTGAGAACAATTCTTTTAGGCCAACTGTCTATGCAACACCTGCCGACAGTAGTTCGGCAACTTTAGGAGATGCGGATTTAATACGATTAACTTCAAGAAGCGAGGCTAATGATAGAGGGAAAAGACTATTGGGATACAAGATTGGGGTTGAACTAAAGAGATTTGCGAGAGCGACACTGTGAGGGAAAATAAATGGTAAGTAATGAAGTATTTGTAGGAGCAAACGCACAAGTAGGATTATGTCCTGAAATGGATTTGTTCTTTGAATCAGCAGTCCTTTCAAACAGTACAACAGTAACTCTATCCAGTGGTCAGCAAAGCGTAACCAAACTCATCCCTAGTCTCTATGTTGGTTGCACTGCAAAGGTAGTTACCACTAGCAATGTAGCAACCTCTTACAGAACTGTTACCGCCAACACCGCAACTACACTCACATTAGATTCCGCCCCTACTGACAGCAATGGAAGTGCAGTAACCAGTGGAACAATTGACTTCACTGTTCTTTCCTTTGGCGCACCTGCCTATGGCCCAATCAAGTCCTCGACTGGAACTATCCTATCAGACAGTTGGCTTGGCCTTGTGAACACATTCACTCCACCTAGCGTAGAGGTAGAGATGAAACAATTGAATCTCGCTGCTGCTGGTGGTAGGAATTTCGATTACCAATACAAGGGAGCAGAGACTGTTTCAGGTGGCTCTCTTGATATCTCACTAAACAATGGTTCTTGGCTTTACTATGCTCTTGGTAAACTATCGTTCAGTGTAACAGGAAGTAGTTCAGCAGCCGTAGACAGTAACTCTGAGAATGGTGTTGGTTTCAATGCGACAACAAACCGCATTGTCAGGATTGTAGATGCAAACAACTTCCCTGAAGTAGACAACTCAGGAGCAGACTTGGCAGCGACCACATTCAACTTCTACAACAGTGGAGATACCTTCAACTATACATTTACAGAAGCCGATGATGACATCCTACCCTCCTTCGCTCTCGATGTGGTATACAGAAAAGCAGGGCAATCAGGAACAACTGTTTTGGATTCATTGACACCTAATGAGAACATGTACTCTAGAATCTTCACTGGATGTCAAGTTAACACTCTTACTCTGAACTTTGAGGAAGGACAGGAACTCAAGACATCACTCGATTTGGTAACACGAAGGGCTTTTGACCCTGATGACGGCTACCTTCCTCTTGGTGCTAATGCATCTCTAACATCCTTAAGCAACGCTGATGGTGGCAGAGGAATGGTCAACTTTAGTTCAACTCTAGCAGACAACTATCCGTTCTTGTTCTCTGATGGAGAAATCACAATGTTCGGCCAGTCTATGGCAAGAGTCAAGAGTGGTTCTCTAACAATCAACAACAACCTATTGCCACAGAGGTTCATTGGCAACTACAACAGGCAAATCACATCTGCTCATTTGCCGGGCCAGCGAACATACGAGTTGTCCCTAACAATGTTGATTACGGATACCAAACTATGGGATGAGATGAGAGCAGATAACGAATCAACTGGTGCATTGAGACTCAAGTTCACAAAAGACAGTGGTGAAGAGATAGACATTCAACTTGCTGATTACCTCGTTAATGCGGTAACAGTTCCTTTCCCCGAAGACAAAGGACCAGTAGAGGTGGAGGTTCAAGCAACTGCGAGAACACTCACTACTGCTACCTACACAGGAAAGTGGGCAATACAGACGCTTGGTGGTTCAGCAACAGGTAATTAGGAGGCGTGACCAAGTACGGGAACGCTATCCGATTTTTAATTCCACCAACACGTTTGTTTGTTGGTATGTTTTGTAGGTGGAAAGAAAAATGACAGAAAGAAAAATTGTAAGTGATAAGAACAGGCTGTTCGCAAGAGCAGCAACCGAATGCCATCAGATTAGGGTAGCCCCTGACTCTGATGAGTACCTTCAAGTTTGGGTGAAAGAACCAACTTGGTTACAGGTAGAACAGGCGTTATCGTCTGTAATGGATATGGATGCACAAGGACAGACTATGGGCATCAATCTGAACAAGATGTATAGATACATGGTTGAGAACTTCGTAGAGAAGACTGAGCCTCAACTATCTACTACTGACTTAATTAGACTCAATCCCTATATCGGGGCGCAATTGAAAGACATACTCCCTAATCCATTCATGGATGTCATGGGAGATGATATGGGAAACGAAAACTAATCCGTAGGGCTTTGAAAGGGGGAAAGGTTAGCAGTGAGGTTGGGATGAAGATTATGCTCTACACCTACTGCTCTACTTTCTCGATAAATCCTATGGAGGCTTATGATACACCAGTATCAGTAATTAAGGACATGTTAGAGATACATGGAGAGATAAAGACACTGGAATCGGAGGCAATGAAAGAAGGAAGCAAGAAGTGATTTGTAATGTCAACACAGGATGATATCAAAGAACTCCGTGAGGAGTTTCAGGGTATTGACCGAGCCATCATCGATGGCGCAAAGAACATGCGAACCATGCAAGCCACTCTAAGTCGTACTAATGCAATAATGGGTTCAAAGAATTGGGAGGTTTTCTCTCGATTCATATCAGGAACAGGGCTTTGGAGAGTACAGAATAGAATCAAGGCTACTGTCATCCTTCTCAATGAGATGGCTAGTTCGACAGAGCGAAGAAGACTAGAGGAAGTAAAGCAACTCAAGGTCTATGCAGAAATTGCAGATACTGCTAAAGAGATACAAGATATACAGGATAACATAGAAGTGGCTGAGAAAGCAACTGGTCAAGCGAAAGAGGATGCAGTTCAGGCACTTAGAGAACAATCTAAGATATTCGGAGGACTGTTATTTCAACACCAAGACCAAAACAAGGCTCTCAAAGAGATGTCTAGACTGATGGACAAGCAGGTAAAGGACATAGAGAAGTTAGAGAAGGCGGCTACTAAAGGAGCAAAGAGAAGAAGAGAAGGTCTCATTGCTAACTCATTAACTGTCAAAAGTGCAGTTGCGATTAGCAACAAAATGAAAGAGGCTTCAAAATTTGCACAGGGATTTGTAGGGCAACAGTATACGAAAGTGACTGATGCAGCAGCAGCACTTTCTGAAACTACATTTGGTGTAGGTGAAAAGGAATTAGATAAAAGATTTGAAGAGGCTGGTTTATCTAGGGATATGGAAATAGTAACAGATAAATCAGGCAAAGAACGTATCAAAGGTGGCGGTAGAACGGGGTTCAGTAGTAAAGAGGATATAGCACAACTGAGAGCCTTGAAAGAACTTGAAAAGAATAGTAACAAACTTGGTAAAAGGGGGTTGAGATTTTTTGGAAGAGCAGGTAAGTTTGTATTTACTCCACTGACTAACATTGCAAAATTCGCAGGAAGAATAGCAAAGGGAATACTCTCT
>MDSW01048071.1_pt1 | contig 11096 bp, 11 predicted proteins | sample 811171 | NCBI WGS metagenome assembly MDSW01 (sample SAMN05326641, study PRJNA326480) | marine metagenome | isolation source: seawater | place: Atlantic Ocean: North West | collected 2012 | reverse complement strand
TATCTTTTAATGGTCTAGTCAATAATATGTGCATAATTATCTTTTATATGAATTTTTAGATTCTTTCTTTAAAATTTCTCCTACTTCTTTACCTAATTCAATTGAACAATTAATATCTTTAAATGCTTTATAATAAAATCTTTGTTTTCCATCTATAGAAAATAATTCAGCTTCAAGGTAAATTTTTTCATCTTCTATTTTTGCAAAAGCCCCTACAGCTGTTTCGCAGTCGCCCTCTAAAGTTTTTAGGACATTTCTTTCAGCTAAAATACAATTATATGTAGTTTGGTGATTAACTTTGTTTAATATTTTAATTATATCTTTATCATCTTTCCTGCATTGCAATGCAATAACTCCTTGTCCAGCGCTTGGAATAATTTGTGATGTTGAAAAAGTTTGTGAAATTTTTTTATTTAAATTTAATGATTTTATTCCTGCATATGAAAGAATTATTGCATCATATAAATTATCATTCAATTTTTTAATTCGAGTATCTATGTTTCCTCTTATCATTTTATAATTAAGGTCATTTCTTATTTTTTTTAATTGAAATTCTCTTCTTAGAGAAGAAGTTCCAACAGTTGCATTTGTATTAAGATTTTCAATTTTTTTATTTTCTTTGCTAATAAAAACTTCTCTTGGATCATTTCTTTTTAAAAAACAATTTGTTATTAAACCTTCTGTTTCTTGAAAAGGCATATCTTTCAATGCATGTACAGCTACATCTATTTTTTTTTCTAATAATTCTTCTTCAATTTTTTTACAAAATAAACCTTTGCCTCCATATTCAGACAATCTTTTATCTAATAATGTGTCACCCTTCGTTGTAATACATTTTATTTCAGCATCTTTTTTATCGTCACATATCTTTAATATTTCAGCTTTTGCTCTTTCTGCATAGATTAAGGCTAGTTTGCTTCCTCTAGATCCAATAATAATTTTATTACTTTTCATTTAAATGATTTATACTTCATTCTTATATTTAGATTGTACTATTAACAAAAACTAATTTAATGAAGAAAAAACCTATAATTTTAGGAATAGAATCAAGTTGTGATGAAACTGCTGTTTCAATACTTACAGAAAATAATCAAGGAATTCCTATTATTCTATCAAATATTATATCTAGCCAGGTTGATATACACAAAGAGTATGGAGGAGTGGTGCCAGAGCTAGCAGCTAGATCTCATATAGAAAAAATTGATTTAATTGCAAAAAAAGCAATAAGTGAAAGCGGAATTAAACTTGAAGACATAGATGCTGTAGCTACAACAGCTGGTCCTGGTCTTATTGTTTGTTTATCTGTTGGTTTAAGTTTTGGAAAAACACTAGCATCTTCTTTAAACAAACCCTTTATCGCAGTTAATCATCTTGAGGGACACGCTTTAAGTCCAAAACTAAATTCTAATTTAGAATACCCATACTTATTACTGCTAATTTCTGGAGGACACACTCAATTTTTAAGTGTTCAAGGTTTAGGAAAATATAAAAGATTGGGCACAACTATTGATGATGCAGTTGGAGAAGCTTTTGATAAAACTGCAAAATTACTTGGAATAGAATTTCCAGGTGGTCCTAAAATTGAAGAATACGCAAAAAAAGGAGACCCAAAAAAATATAAATTACCAAAACCAATCATTAATAAAGGCGGTTGTAATTTATCTTTTGCAGGCCTTAAAACTGCAGTTTTAAAAATTGCTAAAAAAATTAATACAAATCAAGAAAAATTTGATCTTGCAGCTTCATTTCAAAATACTATTGAAGAGATATTATTTACTAAAAGCAAAATTGCTTTTAAAGAATTTGAAAAAATTAATAAAAATAAAAATAAAACTTTTGTTGTAGCAGGTGGTGTGGCTGCAAATATAAAAATAAGAGAAGTTCTTATAAAATTGAGTAAAGAAAAAAATTTTAAACATTTATTTCCTAAAATAAACTTATGTGGAGACAATGCAGCGATGATTGCAATGGTTGGTTTGGAAAAATTTAAACTTAAACAATTTAACAAACTAGACTACCCACCTAAACCAAGATGGCCTCTTGATAAAAATGCTGTTTTTTTAAAAGGAGCAGGTGTAAAACTTTAAAAAAAAATTTAAAATTATAGATATATTTAATTTTTAAATGGTAATTCTAAATATTCTTCATTAATAAAATCTCCGACTTTTTCTTCAAATTCATCAGTATATGGAGATACAGTTACAAGTACTTCAGAAGAACTTAAAAGTCTTTTTTGTTCACGTATTGAAATAATTGCTACTCTATTATTTTCACCAACGTAATTTAATATACTTACTTTTCCTCTTATAGTAGTTTGCTCCTTCCATCCATAGTTTGGAAAATTTTCTACATAAAAATTAAAAACTTCTCTCTTTTTTTCAGGTGTATAAACTAGGAGTTGACCACTCCAATTCTTCCCTTCTCCCATTATCAAACTTGCTTCTACATCTATTTTAGATTTTGGTAAAAAAGGTATATCTTGAATTCTTGTAAGAGTATTTGACTCCACTGATTCAAGGCTAGTTTTAATATTTAATCTTTCTCCTTGAGTGCATCCTGATAGTATGAGAGAAAATAACAAACCAAAAGACGCAACAATAAAAAAAAAATTTGAAATTTTAATTTTCATAATAAAGTCCGAATCATTTTATTAACTATAATTATCAAAATAAATAAGTTAATTATATAGATAATATTAATTATATGAGTAAAACATATGATAAATTATATAAATAATGTTCAAAAGTAAATTTTCTAAAATCATAAAAATTTTTTTATTTTTGATTTTTTTATTTTTTTTAATTTTATTAGTTATAGGTTGGTATGATGTTAAAGGAGGCAGAAAAGTCAGGACTTTTGAGTATTTAAATCTAAATGTAATAATACCCCATAAAATCAGATCTTTCTTAAAAGAAACTATATTTTACTTACCTAATTTACAAAATACTGCAGAAAAACAAAGAGCTCGTATTGAGGAACTAAAAAATCTTAGAAAGCACGCTATTGAACTTTGGTATATGGCAAGTGACAAAGGTTTTGAAAAAGTTAATGGATATTTTTTTGAAAAAAAAGATATAAAAACTAAATTTAACAATTATAAAATAAAAATATTTTCATTACCATTTCACAATTTCGGTCAATTAGAAGAGCCGATAGCTTATACAAAACTTTTAAAACCAGTTGCTTACTTGGAACAAACAGAGGATAAAGTATTATTAACTTCAGGTAACGGAGTTTTTCTTTATTTTGAAAAAGCAAGAATAAAAGAATTGATAGATAACCAAAATTTGCTTTCTAAATATAACAATCTTGAACTTAAAAGAATTAAAACCAACATAAAAGATTTGATTTCAAATGAAAAATTTTTTTATTCAGGATATCCGGGTATTAGAGATCTAATGATATTAGATAATAAAATTTATGTTTCTTACAATAATACTCCTACTTATCAGTGTTACAATACTGCAATCATGGTTTCAGATTTAAATTTTAACAAATTAAATTTTACAGAATTTTTTAACTATGATGAATGTGTATCTGAAGAAAATAAAGAATTTAAAGGAAATGAAGCTCCAGCAACATGGAGTGGAGGTGGAAAAATGTTTCCTTTTAAAGATAATAAAATTCTTTTTACTATTGGAGAATATAATGATCGAACCAGAGCCCAAAATAAAGAGTCGATGTTTGGTAAAATATTTTCAATAGATTTAAAAACAAAATCTCATAAATTAATCTCAATGGGACATCGAAATCCTCAAGGCCTTTTTTATAATAAAGATAATGATTCAATAATATCTACAGAACACGGTCCCAGAGGTGGAGACGAAATTAATATAAATTTAAATGTATCAAATGAAAAAGTAAATAATTTTGGTTGGCCAATATCTTCGTATGGCGTTCATTATGATGGTGTCGAAAGAAAAGAAGCTCCCTTATATAAGTCTCATAGCAAATATGGTTTTGAGGAACCTTTAAAATATTATACTCCTTCAATTTCAATAACTGAAATAATTAAAATACCAAATACATTTAACAAAAAATTTTCAAATGATTTTTTTATAGGTTCAATGGGTTCCTACATAGGTGAAGGTGATTTAAGTATTCATCATATTAGATTAAATGAAAATTCTGATAAAATAAATTTTGAAGATATTATTCCTATAAAACAAAGGATTAGAGACTTAATGTTTTTAGAAAAACAAAACACTGTCATTTTAATTTTAGAAAATACTCCTGCAATAGCTTTTTTAAAAATTAATAATAAAAATTAGTTATTTGTACTTTTGAATACATAGTAAGAAACTGCTTCGATTTCTTTTTCATTCAATATGCCCTCATATGCTGGCATTACTCCTATTCCCATTGTTACAGCATTTAACACCCTCATCATTTCTGGTTTTATTTGGTCTAAATTTGGTCCAATTTGACCATTAGATTTCGCATCTGCAAGCGTATGACACGACGCACAGTTTGCTTTATTTAAAAAAACATTTTTTCCTAAATCAAACATTGTGTCTGATTTAGCTGGCAAAAAAACAAAGTTTAAAAAAAAAAGGGCTGTTAAATAGTAATATTTATTTTTTTTCATTATGAAAATTTCTCAACAGAAAATATCATTAAATTTATATATTAATATCAAGTTTGCAAACTAAAAAATATGAAATATAAAATAAATCAAGCAGTTATATAAAATGGGTTTATCATTAGCAAATATTCAAAATATTTTAGAGTTAAAAAATCTAGGATATTTTAAAAATTCAAATAGTGTTATTGAAATTGGTTCTCAAGAGTTACATATAAATATGTTGGATCTGAAAGAACTTTTTGAAATAGCAGGACTTGATAAAAATTTAATAGATACTTTCCCAAATGTTAAAAATTGGCCATTTAGTCCAAGGTGTTCATCTAAACATCTTTATAAAGCACTGGGTATAAATAATTATGAATCTATTGATATAAATGGCGAACATGAAGCATTAGTTCATGATCTTAATAAACCATTTGAAGACAAGTCTAAATTTAACAAATTTGATATTGTTACTGATTTTGGTTCATGTGAACATGTTTTTAATATTGCTGAGTGTTATAAAACTATGCACAAACTAACAAAACCTGGTGGATATTTAATTATAGCTCAGGCTACAATTAAAGGAAATGGATTTTTTACTTTTGATGAATCTTTTTATGAAGGTATTGCTGCAGCAAATGGTTACAAAATTATTTATAGCTCTTATTATATAAAAACTGGCAATAAAACAAAAAATGGAAGTTGGTATGAATTTCACATACCTAGAAATGAAGAATTGTTAAATGTTTTAGATTATGGAAAGTTGAGACCAAAAGATAGTAGATCAACTTACGATAGTGGAATTAGTATTTATGGTGTATTTCAAAAAATAAATGATGATGAATTTAAAATGCCATATCAAGGCGGCATACATAATAAAGATGTATATAGTATGGCAGGTTTTAACAGAGGATATTTAAAACAAACAATGGATTATTTATATATACCATCTGCAAAGATGACAGTAGAAGATGCTTCATTAGTCGTTATATTAAAATCTCTTCTTAAATGGTTTAAAAAAAAAACAAGAACGATCATTAGAAAATTAATAATGAAAATTAAATAATAATTAAAAATGAAAAAAAAAATTATTAAATTTTCAAATATTGAAAAGTTATCTAAATTTTTAAAAAAAAAGAAAAAAAAAATTGTACACTGCCATGGTGTATTTGATTTATTACATATTGGACATTTAAAGCACTTCGAATCTGCCAAAAAATATGGTGATATTTTAATTGTATCAATAACTCCAAATAAATTTGTTTTTAAAGAATTAAATCGTCCTTATTTTGATGAACAAGAAAGATTGGAAGCATTAGCCGCTGTTGAGACTGTAGATTTTGTAGTATTAAATAATTACCCAGATTCAATCAATATAATTAAAAAAATTAAACCTAATTTTTACTGCAAAGGACCAGATTATAATAGTTTAGAAAATAATAAAACTTCTACAATAAATAATAACAATAACTTTATTGAAGAAAAAAAAATTTGTAAAAAAATTGGTTGCCAAATAAAACTTACATCAGACATAAAATATAGTTCATCTAATATAATTAATGAAAAATTATTTGAATTAAGTAATTTAGAAAAAAAATTTTTACTAAACATTAAAAAAAAATACCCAATTAATAAAATTGAAAAAAAAATCGACCATCTATCAAAATTAAAATTTATGGTTATTGGAGATCCCATAATTGATACTTATTTATTTTCTGATTTTTTGGGAGTTTCGAGCAAATCATCAGTGGTATCAACAAAATTAATGCATGAAGAAAATTATCTAGGGGGGTCATTGGCTGTTGCGGAAATGTTGTGTAAACTTGGCTGCTCTGTTGATCTTTTAGCTTACAAATCAAAAAATAAATTTTTTTCTAAACAGTTAAAATTATTAAGCAAAAGAATTAATTTTTTAAACATTTGTAATCAAAAAAAAATTCCAAGAGTATCTAGATTTTTACATCAAAATAGAAATGAAAAACTTTTTCAATTTTACGAATTTGATAAATTTGCGCATAATAAAGAATCATCATCTAAATTTTTAAAATTTCTTAAAAAAAGAAAAAAAACACATAATACAATAGTGATTGACTTTGGTTTTGGATTTTTAGATAAAAATATGATTAATATTTTAGAAAAAAATATAAATAATTTTGCCCTAAATGTTCATGCTAATTCATTAAATTCTAATTATAATAAATTCACTAAATATAAAAAATATAATTACCTTTCCATGAATAAAAAAGAATTTCAACTTGGCCTTAATACAGCTGAAAATAATATAAATTATTTAATCAAAGACTCTAAAGAAAATAAAATAAATTATCCTTTTGCTGTTACGCTTGGAAATGAAGGAAGCGTTTTGGTGGAAAAAAAGAAAGAACAATTCGTACCTTCTTTTTTCCACAAAACTATTGATACTGTAGGATCTGGAGATGCATTTTTTGCTATTACTTCTGCATTAAACAAAATTAAAAAAGATAACTTGTTAAACTTATTTTTAGGAAACGTATATGCGGGTCTTCATGCTCTTAATATTGGAAATAAAAAATTTGTTACAAAAGATGAATTAAAAAAATCAATTAATTCAATTCTTAAGTAGTATTTTGGTTTAAATAAATTATACAATTAAAAATTATGAAAAAAATTTTAATAATAGGTGGTGGTGGATACATAGGAACTGAGCTATGTAATTATTTAGCTAAAAAAAATTTTAAAATAACATGTCTAGATACATTTTGGTTTGGAAATCATTTAAATAAAAAAGTTAAAATAATTAAGCATGATATAAGAAATCTTAAAAATGAATTCTTTAGAGGAATTGATGTTGTTATAAATCTTGCTTACTTGGCCAATGACCCTTTGTGTGAAATTAATGCGAGAGATACATGGGAAATAGGTCCACTGTCATTGTATCAAATGCTAGAATTTTCTATAAAAAATAAAGTAAAAAAATTTATTTTTGCTTCTTCAGGATGTGTGTATGGAGTTAAAAAAGAAAAAAAAGTTACAGAAAAATTATCTTTAGAACCAATGACCGATTATAATAAGTCTAAAATGATATGTGAAAAAATCATACAATCTTACGAAAAAAAAATAAAAACTGTAATATTGAGACCAGCAACTGTAATGGGATTTTCTAAAAGACTAAGATTAGATGTTGTTTTAAATTTGTTTAGCTATCAAGCTTTTTACAAAAAAAAAATTTCAGTCTTTGGAGGAAACCAAATTAGACCTCTAATACACTTAAAAGATATGATTAGAGTTTATGAACACTTTATAAATAATAATCTTATAGGTTGTTACAATACTGGATTTGAAAATGTTCCAGTAAAAAAAATTGCTGCTATTGTAAAAAGTGTAATACCGTGCAAATTAGAAAGTATTAAAACACATGATCCAAGAACTTACAGGATGGACTCTACAAAATTACTTAAAACAGGATTTAAACCACTTTATAATTCCATAGACGCAGCTAAAGAATTAAAAAATGAGTTTGAAAAAGGATTTATACCCAAAAAAGCTAATTGGAATCTAAATTATCTACTCGAAAAGAAAAAGATTATAAAGACTCAATAAATATTTTATTTTGTTAAATGCATAATATCAGTAATAAAGCAAATAAAACAATATTACTAACAGGAGCAAGTGGCAAAATAGGTAGGCAATTATTTTACAAATTAAAAAAAAGAAACTGTTATGGCATATATAATAAAAAAAAAATTAGTAATAATAAAAATTTAATTAAATTAGATCTTAGAAATAAAAAAAAATTAAAAAATTTAGTAAAAAAAATTAAACCAAATATTGTAATACACTTGGCAGGAATGAAAGATCCTGGATTGAATGAAAAACAACCAAATATTTCTAAAGAACTAAATCTACAAGTAACAAAAAATTTAGTAAAAAGTTTAAATAATAATGTTCATTTTATTTTTTTTTCTACAGATAAAATTTATGATGGTGAAAAAAAAAAATTTAACGAAAAATCTAAATTATCTCCTATTGGTTTTTATGGTAAATACAAATTAATGTGTGAATCTTTAATAAAAAAAAAATTCAAAAAACACCACATTATAAGAATGTCTTTAGTACATTTTGATGGAAAAGATAAAAATTTTTCTATAATTGATAAGTTTATTTTTTTATTAAAAAAAAAATTAAAAGTTAAAGTTTTTAAAAACGTTAAGCGCTGTTTTGTTGATATAGAAGATCTTATTAAATTTATACCAAAAATTTTTGAAAATAAAAAATTTGGGATCTATAATATAGGTTCTAAACTTTCCACGTATAGCTTTAGAGTTAAAAAAATTTGTAAAAAAAAAAAAATTAAATTAAAAGATAATTTAATTGAAATAAATGGTCAGGCAAAACCAATTTCAATGGAATTAGATACAAAAAAAGTGCAAAATAATTTTAATTTCAAATTTACTTAATTATAATGAACCTGGGTAAACATATTGATCAAATTAAAAATGGAGGTTTGATTACAGTATTAAAAAAATTAAGAACTTTGGCATTCTTAATATTACAAATACCTATTTACTTAATATCAATTCCCTCTGTAATATTAATTAGATTAATTAAACCTTGGTATTTAATCAGGTGGGATGGATTAACTTCTAGCAGAATAGGTCATTTTGCTACTGATACTGAACTTTATTCTTGTAAACGTGAAGCAAAAATAAACGAACCTGCACAAAAATACATTGATATATTTTTTTTAAAAAGTAAATACATTTGTAATAAGCAACTAGAAAAAATGTTGCGTAGAAATTTAAAAATAATTCCTGCTTTTTTTCTATTACCTTTATTTAGAATAAATCGTTTTTTTAATTTATTTATTAAAGGTGGTGATCAACATGAGATTGGCATTAATCCTAATGAAGATAGGGATGTATACAATATAGTTAATAAATATAAACCTCATATTTCATTTACTGAAGAAGAAGAACAAAGAGGAAAAAAAATTTTAAATAATTTTGGTATACCAGAAAATTCAAAATTCGTATGTTTAGCTGTAAGAGACTCGGCTTATCTTGATAGACAAAAAGATTACAACAAAATAAGAAGTTTTGCTTATCATAATTATAGAGATGGTAATATTGAAAAATACGTGTTAGCTGCAGAAGAACTTGCTAAACGTGGATATTATGTATTTCGCATGGGAGCAAAAGTTCACAGAGCTTTAAAATCTTCAAATCCAAAAATTATCGATTACGCAAATTCAAAAATGAGAAGTGATTTTATGGATATTTATCTAGGAGCAAAGTGTACTTTTTGTATTTCTACATGGCTTGGATTTGACGCTATTCCTTTTGTTTTTCGTAAACCTATTGCTTTCATATTTTTACCTTTCGGCCATTTAAAAGCTGAAAATGAAAAAGATTTGCTTATTACAAAACATCATATAAATAAAATAAATAAAAAAAACTTAAACATTTCAGAAATTTTTTCATCAAAAGTTGCTTTGAGCTTTTCTTCAGAAGAATATGAAAAAAATAATATCGAATTAAAAGAAAATACTCCAGAAGAAATAAAAGATTTTGTAATCGAAATGGATGAAAGGATAAATAATAATTGGAAAGAAACTGAAGAAGATATATTTTTACAAAATAAATTTTGGTCAGTTTTTAAAGATAATTTAAATAAATTAAATTTAAAAAATCCTATATATAATATAAAAATTAAAGCCAAATTTGGAGCAAAATTTCTCAGAGATAATCAAGATTGGATAAAATAATATGGTGAAGTCTTATTTTCTAATGAAATCTGAACCTGATGTTTGGTCAATTTATCAACAAAAAAAAGCAGGATATAAAGGTACAATTTGGGATGGTGTAAGAAATTTTCAAGCTGCAAAAAATTTAAAAAAAATGAGAAAAGGTGATCTATGTTTTTTTTATCACTCCAATATAGGAAAAGAAATTGTTGGAATTGTTGAAATTACAAAACCAGCATTTATAGATCCTACTGACAAACAAAAAAAATTTGTTGCTGTTAAAGTTAGATTCAATAAAATGTTAAAAAAAGCAATAACGCTTGAAAATATTAAAAAAAATAAAGATCTAATTCATTTATCGCTGGTAAAACAAAGCAGATTATCAGTTATGCCAATTGATTCTAAAAGCTGGAAAATTTTAAATAAGATGGGTAGTATTACAAATAAAATTAAATGACAAAAAGAAAAAAAAGAAAAAAGAAAAAATCAAATTTAGCTAAAGAGCCAGAAAAAGAGTTAATTATAAAAACTAAATCAGATTGGATTAAAAAAGGCCTTATAAACAAGAAAAGTTATGAAAAAAAATATAATGATTCAATAAAAAATAATGATGCCTTCTGGAAAAAAGAAGGAAAAAGAATTACATGGATAAAACCCTATAAAAAAATTAAAGATGTTAAATATAGTAAATCCGAAGTTAAAATAAAATGGTATGAGGATGGAACATTAAATGCATCTGCAAATTGCATTGATAGACATTTGAAAAAAAATAAAGATAAGACTGCAATTATATGGGTTGGTGATGAC
>MDSW01020712.1_pt1 | contig 11096 bp, 5 predicted proteins | sample 811171 | NCBI WGS metagenome assembly MDSW01 (sample SAMN05326641, study PRJNA326480) | marine metagenome | isolation source: seawater | place: Atlantic Ocean: North West | collected 2012 | reverse complement strand
TCCAGGTGGTGGATGTGGATCCGGACTCCCCGGAATATGGCCGCCGTTTTCCTCTGCAGATTTCCATAACCCGGTCTGTGGATCATTATCGCCCCGGCAATTTATTACAGGTTGTCCCCACTCTGGGCGTGACCCTGCGTAATAACACCACCTATGCAGCAGTGGTCACCGCTGGGGCGCCGCTGCCGGCAGGTTATCGCTGGCGCCAGCACCCACAATTGGCGGGATTGCTTGAACCGGATTCCGGAACCGGGGTGCCGGACCGGGCTTATGAGGTGTTTGAGCCGCTCCGGCACTTTATCCAGGCCCACGGCCATCATGGCCGCCACAGTGTGGACCACCGGCGACCCCACCGGCCCCCTGCGTCAAGGGGCGGAACACGTGGCTTCCCTGCCGCCGGCTCCGGTGCGCAATCTGCATTTGCAGGAGGAGTTTCAGGATTACTGCATTATCCGGGGGGAAGTGGATGTTCCGGGATTCCAAAAAGGCATCGCGCCTTATGCGTTGCTTTCCGGTGGTGTGGACTGGAGTCCGCAGGGGTATCCGCTGCAGCAGTACACCCGTACCGCACCGTTCGTGGTGACCATTCCCAAGTACAAGGAAATGCCTGAAGCCGGCTACCCCATGTTGTTCTACCACCACGGTGCCGGTGGGGTTGCCAATCAGGTTTTTACCCGGGGCAAATATCTGGGCACCGGCGTGGAAATCGTAGACGAAACCCTTGCTCCCGCTATCAAGCAGGCTGGCAAGGGGCCGGCAGAAATTGCCGCTGAGCGGGGCTGGGCCAGCTCCGGATTCGGCGGCCACATGGGGGTGGATCATATGGGGATGATTCTGGGTTTTGGGTTGTTCCCCTACAATTTGTTGAACCCTGCCGCCATGCTCAACAGCTATTACCAGATGGTGTGGGAACGGGTGTACTTCCGCCGCGCTTTGAATGCCATGGAAATTGATCCCGCGTTGTGTCCCGATGCCATTCCCCATCCCCAGCAAGACCGGTTGCGAATCGATTCGGATATGTATGTGGTCATGAGTCAGTCCCTGGGGAACTGGACTGGCAGTCTACAGCTGGCGGTGGATCCCGATCCCATGGAGGGCGCCGTGTTCACCGGGGTGTCGGGCACCTGGATTCGTCTGTTTGATAATCGCGAGGAACTGAAGCTGGCCATCAATTTTGCGGTGCTGAACCAGAACCTCTCCAACCCCATCGACGATGCCCATCCCTTTATGATGCTGTTGGAATGGGCGCTGGGGGGTGCTGATCCGGTGGCGCATATGCCGTATTTGCTGCGCTATCCCCGGCAGGCGGCGCCCCATGTGTTGGCCATTTCCGGCATTAACGACAAAGGCGGATACGAGCCCGCCCAGCGACCGTTTCTGATGGCGGTGGGTATGGATCTGGCGGGGCCGGATCTGGGGGATACCTATGATTCCAGCTTATTGCCGCACATGAGTATCGCCGGCACCCGGCAATTGCCCTATCCGGTGAGCGGTAACAGGATGGTGCCGGGGCAGGGTGAGCGCACTGCCGTGGTGGTGCGCTATGAAAACACCCACCGCCCCGACGGCAATGGCCATCATGTCACTTTCGACCTGGACGCGCCCAAGCATCAGTATGGCTGCTTTATGGAGCATCTGGCACAGGGGCGCACCCCGATTGTGGGCGAGGGCTGGTTGCAGGGTGGGCCCTGTCTCTAAACCGCGCATTCAGTGGCGCGTTTGTTTGAACCAAATTGGTGCAGCTGGAAAGCGGGCTGGGCACGACCCACCCCGCTTTCCAGCTGCGACAATTTGTCACATTCCTTTTGTGGCGGCAATTTTTATACTGAATCCCGAGTGTCGGGCACAGGGAGGTGCCACTACGGCAAAGGGTCCACTGTCACCCGCCTCAATGGCACGAAACTTGCGCTTTCGCCAGAGTGTTTTTTGCTGTCAAGACGTCATGGCTTCATGGTATTAAAGCACGCTGAGCGTCAACACCGTTGCAAGGATCGTTATGTCCATTCGAGTCGCCATTCGACACCACACCAAATATTCCTATGACCGTAACACGAAACTGTTTCCCCATGTGTTTCGTCTACGGCCGGCGGTCCACAGCCGCACCCCCATCGAGGCTTATTCGTTCAAGGTCAAGCCGGAGAATCACTTCATCAACTGGCAGCAGGACCCTTTCGGCAATTTCATGGCCCGGGTGGTATTCCCGGAACCGGCCCGGGAGCTGCAGATTGATGTGGAGGTGATCGCCAACCTCAAGGTGATCAACCCGTTCGATTTCTTCGTTGAGGATTACGCCCAGAAGTACCCCTTTGAGTACGAACCGCAACTGGCCAGGGAACTGGTGCCCTATCTGGAAATCAAGGAGCATGGCCCGCTGTTGCAGGAGTGGCTGAAAAAAGTGGACCGCACCAGGCGCAATATTGTGGACTTTCTGGTGGACGTGAATCGCCAGCTGTTTAACGATATTGAATATTCCATTCGCATGGAGCCGGGGGTACAGACCTGCGAGGAGACCCTGGAGCGGGCGGTGGGCTCCTGTCGCGATTCCTCCTTCCTGCTGGTGCAGATCCTGCGGCATATGGGGCTGGCGGCCCGCTTTGTCTCCGGCTACCTGGTGCAGCTGAAACCGGACGTGAAGTCCCTGGATGGCCCCTCCGGGCCGGAAGAGGATTTCACCGACCTGCATGCCTGGGCCGAAGTCTATGTGCCGGGGGCCGGCTGGATCGGCCTGGATCCCACCTCCGGTCTGTTCGCCGGCGAGGGTCACATTCCTCTGGCCTGTACCCCGGATCCGGTGAGCGCGGCACCGGTGACCGGCGCCACCGGCAAGTGCGAGGTGGAGTTCGAATTCGCCAATGTGGTGGAGCGGATTCACGAGGATCCCCGGGTCACCAAACCCTATACCGAGGCCCAGTGGAGCGATATCCAGGCCCTGGGTGCGCGGGTGGATGAAGAGTTGCTGGCCAATGATGTGCGCCTGACCATGGGGGGCGAACCCACCTTTGTGTCGGTGGACGATATGGAATCCCCGGAATGGAATATCACCGCCGACAGCCCAGAGAAACGGGCCCTGGCCCACAATCTGTTTCTGGCCATGCAGGACCACTTTGCCCCCGGTGGCATCAAACACTATGGCCAGGGCAAGTGGTATCCCGGCGAGCCCCTGCCCCGCTGGCAGTATGCCTGTTACTGGCGCAAGGACGGCCACGCCCTCTGGCATTACCCCAATCTGCTGGCGGACCCCAATCGCAATTACGGTTTCACCGTGGACGAAGCCCAGAGCTTTATGCAGGGCTTGTGCAAACGCCTGCGACTGCCGGAACGCTTTGCCCTGCCGGCCTACGAGGACGCCCTCTACTATCTCTGGCAGGAGGGCAATCTGCCGGACCAGTTCGATCCCCTGGAACACGACCTGAAACTGGACGCGGAACGCAAACGGGTGCTGGCTCAGCTGGACCGGGGCCTGAATGAACCCGTGGGTTTCGTGTTGCCCCTGAGTTGGGACTGGCACCAACAGGGTTGGCACAGTTGCACCTGGAGCTTCCGCCGGGGTCACCTGCATCTGGTGCCGGGGGATTCCGCCATCGGCATGCGCCTGCCGCTGGAAGTGATTCACTGGCTGCCCCTGGCCAAACGGGAGCAGCACCAGCCCATCAGCCTGTTTGAGTCCGCTCCGGCGCTGCCCTACTACCCGCCCAATCTGGCACCGGTGGAATATGCCCAGAGCGACGAAGTGAACGAAACCGAATCCTTTGTGCAGACGGCCCTGTGCGCGGAGGTGAGGGAGGGTTGTCTGTATGTGTTCCTGCCACCCCTCACCCATGGGGATCATTTCATCAAACTGATGGCCGCCATTGAATCCACCGCCCGGGAGCTGGATCTGCCCCTGGTGCTGGAAGGCTACGAGCCCCCCAAGGACGTGCGCCTGGAAAAATTCATGGTGACTCCGGACCCGGGGGTGATCGAGGTGAACGTGCACCCGGTACATACCTGGGGTGAGATGGTGCAAAACACCATGGATCTGTACGACATCGCTCACCGCTGCCGCCTGGGCACGGAGAAATTCATGCTGGACGGCCGCCATACCGGCACCGGCGGTGGTAACCACGTGACCATGGGGGGCGCCACCCCGGCGGATTCCCCGCTGCTGCGGCGGCCGGACGTGCTGCGCAGTCTGATCACCTTCTGGCAGCATCATCCCGGCCTGTCCTATCTGTTCTCGGGGCTGTTTATCGGCCCCACCAGTCAGGCGCCACGGGTGGATGAAGGTCGCAACGAAAGCCTCTACGAACTGGAAATCGCCTTTGGCCAGATGCCCAGGGGGGAGGTGCCCCAACCCTGGCTGGTGGACCGCCTGCTGCGCAATCTGCTGGTGGATATTTCCGGCAATACCCACCGCTCGGAATTCTGTATCGACAAGCTGTATTCGCCGGATTCCGCGTCCGGGCGCCTGGGGATTCTGGAGTTTCGCGCCTTCGAAATGCCGCCCCACGCCCGCATGAGCCTGGTGCAGATGCTGTTGTTGCGCACCCTGCTGATGATGTTCTGGCACCAGCCCTATGAACACCGGCTGGTGCGCTGGGGCACGGAACTGCACGACCGCTTTATGCTCCCCCATTATGTCTGGGAGGATTTGCGTAATGTCTGCGAATTCATGCAGTTGCGGGGCTATCCGTTCCAACTGGAATGGCTGGAGCCGTTTCTGGAGTTCCGCTTCCCCCATTATGGCCGGGTCAATATCCGCGATATCAAGATCGAGCTGCAAACCGCCATCGAGCCCTGGCATGTAATGGGCGAGGAGGTCACCCGCGGCGGCACCTCCCGCTTTGTGGATTCCTCGGTGGAGCGGATGCAGGTGCGGGTACACGGATTGGCGGAGGGCCGCTATGTGCTCACCTGCAATGGCCGCCGGGTGCCCCTGCACAACACCGGCACCCACGGCGAATACGTGGCCGGCATCCGCTATCGGGCCTGGCAGCCGCCCTCGGCCCTGCATCCCACCATTGGCGTGCATTCCCCTCTGGTGTTCGATCTGATCGATACCTTCAACGGCCGTTCCATCGGCGGCTGCACCTACCATGTACACCACGCCGGGGGTCGCAGCTATGATACCTTCCCGGTGAATGCCTACGAGGCGGAGGGACGGCGTATCAGCCGGTTCTGGAGTCATGGCCATACCCAGGGGCCGGTCACTTCGCCGCCGGAGGTGCGGCCTTTCCTTCATAGCGAGGACCGTTTCTATCCCCATGGCAGCGGGGTGGGCCCCATGTCGCCGCCAACGGAGGAACCCAGCGGCGAATACCCCTATACTCTGGATTTACGGAGGCCACTGCGCACACTGGCGTAAACCGATATAATCGGCGGCCGAAGGCGGGTTAGGGGTTAAGCGAGCGCTATGACAATCAAAGCGGAAGAGCAGGCGGCAGCGCCGGAGCTGGAACAGATCCTGGCGCATTATCCCCAGGGTTTGTCGGGCTATGACGAAATGTGGGGGGCCGATTCCGGTACGGTCAATCCCCACTGGCGACGCCTGATGAAGGACCTCACCGGCCTGCGGGACACCGAACTGGAGCGGCGCCGCACCGATGCCCGCCGCCTGTTGCGGGAAAACGGGGTCACCTATCACATCTACAGTGACCCCAAGGGGCAGAAGCGCACCTGGCAACTGGACCCCATTCCCCTGTTGATTAACAGTAAGGACTGGGCGGCCATCAGCGTGGGTTTGAAACAGCGGGCCCGGCTGCTGGATATGATCCTGCGGGATATCTATGGCCCCCGCCGACTGATCAAGGAGGGCCTGATCCCCCCGGAGCTGATCTATGCCCAGCAGGGGTTCCTGCGGGCCTGCGACCAGGTGCAAATGGTGGATATGCCCCACCTGTTGTTATACGCCGCGGATCTGGCGCGGGGCCCCGACGGCCGCATGTGGGTGTTGGGGGATCGCAGTCAGGCCCCCTCCGGTTCCGGTTATGCCCTGGAAACCCGCATGGCCATGACCCGGGTGATGGCGGAGGAGTTCCGCCGCACTCAGGTGCACCGGCTGTCGATTTTCTTCCGCCACCTGCGCAGCATGCTGGCAGAGCTGCTGCCCCATCGCCAGGACGACCCCCGGGTGGTGATTCTTACCCCCGGACCTCATAACGAAACCTATTTTGAACACGCCTATCTGGCCTCTTACCTGGGTTATTCATTGGTGCAGGGGGATGACCTTACGGTGCGCGGCGGCAAGGTGTGGATGAAATCCCTGGACGGCCTGAAACAAGTGGATATCATCGTGCGGCGGGTGGATGACACCTTCTGCGATCCCCTGGAGCTGCGGGAGGACTCCCACCTGGGGGTGCCGGGCCTGTTGCAGGCCGCCCGCCTGGGTAACGTGATCATCGCCAATCCCCTGGGGTCGTCCATTCTGGAAAGCCCGGCCCTGATGCCATTCCTGCCCAATATCGCCAAGCACTGGCTGGGGGAGGACATTATGTTGCCGTCCGCCGCCACCTGGTGGTGCGGCCAGAAGAAAGAGCGGGACTATGTGCTGGCCAATCTCAAACAACTGGTGATCAAGCCGGTGGATCGGCGCGGGCCCTCGGTGTTCGGTTCCCTGCTCAGCGCCAAGCAGCTGCAGGATTTGAAGAGTCGCATCGAGGCCGCCCCCTACCTGTACGTGGGCCAGCAGATGCTGAGTTGTTCCACCGCGCCGTCCCTGCGGGATGGCCGCATTGTGCCCCGCCGGGTGCTGTTGCGCAGCTACCTCACCGCCCACCAGGGGGATTACGATGTCATGCCCGGCGGCCTGACCCGGGTGGCCCAGGATGAGGATGCCCTGTTCGTCACCAACCAGACCGGCGGCCTGTCCAAGGATACCTGGATACTGGCGGACAAGCCGGTGCACCAGGCCAGCCTCTGGCCCACCATCCGCCATATGGAAAGCCTGATGACCGGCGAGGGGGTGTTGCCCTCCCGTTCCGGCGAGAACCTGTTCTGGGTGGGGCGTTATTCCGAGCGGGCCGAGGGCCTGTTGCGGCTGATCCGCACCGTGCTGGGCAAGCTGGCGGATTACGACGACTACCGCGACGAATCCGACCAGGTGGTGCTGCAGCATCTGCTGGCGGCATTGACCCATTTCACCTGGATCTATCCCGGTTTCACTGGCGAGGAGGCCGAGGAAAAACTGCAGCGGCCGCGCCTGCATATCATGGATATGGTACTGAATCACGAACACCGCAGCAGCCTGATCGGCACCCTCAACTCGCTGCTGCAGAGCGCCTATAACGTGCGCGATCTGTGGTCGGTGGACACCTGGCGGGTGGTGGATGATATTGATGAAAACCTGCAGTATCTGAGCTCCAACAAGACCCGGTTCTCGGTATTGCAGACCGAACTGGACAGCCTGCTGGCCTCGCTGATGGCCTTCACCGCCCAGACCCAGGAGAGCATGCCCCACGAACACGGCTGGTATCTGTTGAACGTGGGCCGGCGCATGGAGCGGGCGCTGCAATTGATCACTTTCATCCGCACCTGTTTTGTGGAATACGCCGGCGAGGTGCCGGAACACCTGATGCTGGAAGCCACCCTGATGAATCACGAAAGCCTGATCACCCACCGGCGCCGGTACCGCTCCGTGCAGCATGTGTTCACGGTGCTGGATCTGATGCTGCTGGACCCCCGCCATCCCCGCTCCCTGGCCTACCAGGTGGACAAGATCCTGGTGCTGATCCGGGAGCTGCCGGACCCGTTGGGGGGACAGTCCCATCACCTGAGTCGGGAGCAGCGGCTGATTCTGCAGGCCAGCACTGAAATCAAGCTGGCGGAGGTGGAAAAGCTGGCCAACGTCAATGGTGAGCAGGGCCAGCGTCGCACCCTGGCCAAACTGCTGGACAGCGTGGAACGGCGGCTGGAGAAGGTCTCCGAGCTGCTGCATCAGAAATATTTCACCCATACCCAGAGCGCGCGGCAACTGGCGCCCACCCGGGGAGAGCTGCCGGCATGAGGTACCGGATCAAGCACACCACCCATTACAAATACAGCGCCCAGGTGAGCATGTGTTTTAATGAGGCCCGGATGTCGCCCCTGAATGGAACGCACCAGACCTGTGCGCGCAACCGTTTCGTAATACACCCTGCACCAGAATCGCTCCACAAGCGCTTTGACTACTTCGGCAACCAGGTCACCAGCTTCGATATTTTACAGCCCCATCGGGAACTGTCGGTCACGGTCCACAGTGAGGTGCAGGTGCTGGATTACTCCCAGCAGGCCCTGTTCTCAGCGGATTATCCCTGGGAGTTCATCCGTGACAGCCTGCAAACCAGCACCGACCCGGAACAGATCACGGTGCGGGAATACACTCTGCCTTCCCCCCTGATTCCCCACTCTGGCGAGGTACGTAAATACGCCCAGGAGTCCTTTCCCGCCGGCCGCCCCATTATGGAGGCCATGCGGGATCTGGTGGCGCGCATTCACAAGGACTTCAAATACGATCCTGGCTTCTCCACCATCAGCACGCCGCTGCACACGGTGCTGGCGCATCGGCGTGGGGTATGTCAGGATTTTGCTCATCTGGGGATTGCCTGTGTGCGTTCCATGGGGCTGGCGGCCGGCTACGTCAGCGGTTATCTGGAAACCCTGCCGCCTCCGGGGCAGGAAAAACTGGAGGGGGCCGATGCCTCCCATGCCTGGCTGGCGGTTTATCTGCTGGATCATGGCTGGATGCACTTCGATCCCACCAATAACATGATGGCCCGCGATCAGCATATCACCCTGGCCTTTGGCAGAGATTTTGCAGATGTGACTCCCTTGAAAGGGGTGATTTACGGCGGGGACGACCACAAACTTTCGGTGTCTGTGGATGTGCGCCGTATCGATGAATAAAGAAGAGAGTCTATGTCAGTAAGCTGGAACGAGTACGACCCGGGCAACTTCTACGATGAGCTGATCAAGTCCAAGGGCAAGCCGCGTAAATACGCGAAGAATCTGGCCAAGTATCTGGCGGACCACAGCGACGAAGAACTGGAAACCCGCAAAGCGGTGGCTGAGCTTTCCATCAAGGAAATGGGGATCACCTTTACGGTTTACACCGAAGAGGAAGGTTCCATCGACCGCTCCTGGCCCTTCGACATTCTGCCCCGCATGATTCCCAAATCTGAATGGGACAACATTGAGGAAGGCTTAAAGCAACGGGTCCACGCCCTCAATTTATTTATCGATGACATCTATCACGAGCAGAAGATTATCAGCGATGGGGTATTCCCCCGGGAGCTGCTGGCCAACTCGGTGAACTTCCGCAAGGAATGCGTGGGCGTGTCGCCGCCCCTGAATATCTGGGCGCATATTTGCGGCTCTGATCTGGTGCGGGATGCGGATGGTACCGTGTATGTACTGGAGGACAATCTGCGGGTACCCTCCGGCGTCTCTTACATGCTGGAAAACCGCTCGGTGATGAAGCGGGTGTTCCCCGAGTTGTTCGAGAGCTATAACATCCAACCGGTGGATGACTACTGCTCCCAGCTGTTTGATATGCTGGCTTCATTGTCGCCGCGGCCGGCGGATTACCCGGAGGTGGTGGTGCTGACCCCGGGGATTTTCAACTCCGCCTATTTCGAGCACGCCTACCTGGCCCAGCAGATGGGTTGCGAACTGGTGGAAGGCCGCGATCTGGTGGTGGAAAAGGACGACTGTGTGTACATGCGCACGGTGGAAGGTCTGCAGCGGGTGGATGTTATTTATCGCCGGATTGATGACCTGTTTCTGGACCCGGAAGCGTTCAACCCGGATTCGCAGCTGGGCGTGCCCGGTTTGATGCGAGCCTGGAAAAAAGGCAACGTGGCCCTGGCCAACGCGCCGGGGGCCGGGGTGGCGGATGACAAGGTGGTGTACGCTTTCGTCCCGGAAATCATCAAGTATTATCTGGGGGAAGAGGTCAAGCTTCCCAACGTACCCACTTACCGTTGCATGTTTCCTGAAGAGCAGAATTATGTGCTGGAACACCTGTCGGAGCTGGTGGTGAAACCCGCCAACGAATCCGGTGGCTACGGCATGATGATCGGCCCCATGGCCAGCAAGAAAGAGCACGAGAAATTCGCCAAGCTGATCAAGAAGGACCCGCGCAACTACATCGCCCAGCCCACTCTGGGTCTGTCCACGGTGCCCACCTTTATCGATCATGCGGTGGAACCCCGGCATGTGGACCTGCGGCCCTTTATCCTGAGCGGCGACAATATTTCCGTGACCATGGGTGGCCTGACCCGGGTGGCCCTGCGTAAAGGCTCCCTGGTGGTGAATTCGTCCCAGGGGGGCGGCAGTAAGGACACCTGGATCGTGGAGGAGGAAAGCTGATGCTGGCCCGCGTTGCAGAAACTCTCTATTGGATGGCCCGCTACCTGGAACGGACCGAAAACCTGGCGCGGCTGATTAATGTCAACGCCAACCTGATCCTGGATATCCCCAAAAAAACCATTCTGGGTTGGGAGCCTTTGATCGATATCACCGGGACCCGGGCCAACTACGAAGAGCGCTACAATAATTTCGAAGAGCGTTCGGTAATGAAATATCTGATTAGTGATGTGGAGAGCCCCGTTTCCATTGCCAATTCTTTAAAATGGGCCCGGGAAAACGCCCGTACCGTGCGTGACGTGATTCCGCGTGAAGCCTGGGAGCAGATCAACGGACTCAATCACTACGCCAGGGATCAACTGAATGTGGCCATGTCCAAGCGGGGCCGGTTCAGTTATCTCAACGAAATTATCCTCCGCAGCCAGACCATTGTCGGGCAACTGTCCGGTACCGTAAACCGGGATCAGGGCTACGTCTTTATCCGCCTGGGCCGCAATATTGAACGGGCGGACATGACCTCGCGCATTATCGATGTGCGCTCGGCAAGCCTGCTTACTGAAGAAAATATCGGTGGTCTGCGGCCATTTGAAAACATCCAGTGGATGAGTGTGTTGAAGTCACTTACCGCCTATCAAATGTATCGCCAGGCCATGCAGGCCCGGGTACGACGCAGTGACGTGGTAAAGTTTTTGTTTCAGTCCCAGCGTTTCCCCCGGTCGATACTGTTTTGTGTTCAGCAAATGGAACGCAGCGTCCAGTCCCTGCCGGATTACGAG
>MDSW01051310.1_pt1 | contig 11097 bp, 8 predicted proteins | sample 811171 | NCBI WGS metagenome assembly MDSW01 (sample SAMN05326641, study PRJNA326480) | marine metagenome | isolation source: seawater | place: Atlantic Ocean: North West | collected 2012 | reverse complement strand
TTGCCGGAAAGCAAGCGCCGGAAAACCGTCTCGGCGAAGGATGTCGAAGCCATCGTCGCGATGATCGCGCGCATCCCGCCGAAGAGCGTGTCGCGCGACGACCGCGAAGCGCTGAAGACTCTCGAGCGCGACCTCAAGACTGTCGTGTTCGGCCAGGACCCGGCCATCGAACAGCTTTCGAGTGCGATCAAGCTTGCGCGTGCGGGGCTTCGTGAACCGCAGAAACCCATCGGGGCCTATCTGTTCTCGGGCCCGACCGGTGTCGGCAAGACGGAAGTCGCGCGCCAGCTGGCGTTGACGATGGGCGTCGAGTTGGTCCGCTTCGATATGTCGGAGTACATGGAGCGGCATTCCGTGTCGCGATTGATCGGTGCGCCGCCGGGCTACGTCGGCTTCGACCAGGGCGGTCTGCTGACCGATGCGGTCGATCAAAACCCGCACGTGGTGTTGCTGCTCGACGAGATCGAAAAGGCGCACCCGGACCTTTTCAACATCCTTCTGCAGGTCATGGACCACGGCAAGCTGACCGACAACAACGGAAAGACGGTCGACTTCAGGAACGTTATCCTGATCATGACGACGAACGCCGGCGCGGCCGACATGGCGAAGCCGGCGATCGGGTTCGAACGGGAAAGCCGGGTCGGCGAAGACAAGGAAGCGATCGAGAAGATGTTCACGCCGGAATTCCGCAACCGGCTCGACTCGACCATCGCCTTCCAGCCGCTGGGTCAGGACGTGGTCGCCAAGGTCGTCGACAAGTTCATCATGGAACTGGAAGCGCAACTCAGCGACCGCAATGTGATGATCGAGTTGACCGACGCGGCCCGCGACTGGCTGGCGGAGAAGGGCTACGACAAGCTGTTCGGCGCCCGGCCGCTGTCTCGCGTCATCCAGGAGCACATCAAAAAGGCACTCGCCGAAGAGATGCTGTTCGGCAAACTGTCCAAGGGCGGCCTCGTCGTCGTCGATATCGAGGACGGCCTGCCGGTGTTCAGCTACCCGAAATCCGAAGACAAGGGCTCCAAGGGCGGCGGTAACGGCGGCAAGAAGAAGCCGGCGTACGTCGAGTAGGTTCTCGCCATCAAACAAGCAAGCGTCGTCCCAAACTGGATTTGGGGCCCAGGGTTCTGGATTCCGGCATTCGCCGGAATGACGTCATGCGTCAGCGATCAGCCGTCACGCCGCCGCCGTATAGGGCGGGGCCGGGAAGTATTCGATCCCTTTCTGGACGAAGCGCGCGAAATCCGGCCCGTAGATCTCGCCAACCAGCCATAACGCCATGTCGATCCCGGCGGAGACACCTGCCGACGTGACGATGTTGCCGTCGCGGACGAACCGCACGTCGTCCAGGACATCCACGTTCCCCGCATCACGTAAAAGCTCGATCGACCGCCAGTGCGTCGTCGCGCGCTTCCCATCCAGCAATCCAGCCTTGTGCAGCAGTAATGCGCCGGTGCAGACGCTGGTGACCCACGTGCAACCCGGCGCGACCTTCTTGATCCAGTCGATCTCGGGGCCGCCGTCCTTGAAGATCGGCCGCGTGCCCTGGCCGCCCGGCACCAAAATCACATCCAGCTTGGGGTGGTCGTCGATTGTGTAATCGGTGGTGATCTTTAGACCCTTGGCGCAGGTGATCTGACTGCCGGACGACCCGATGGTTGAGACAGTCATATCGCTGGCGTCCTGTTTGGACGCCCATGACAGCACCTCCCATGGGCCGATGGCGTCCAGTTCTTCAAGGTCGTTGAATGCGAGAATGCCGAAGTGCATGGTCATGATAAGTCTCCCTAAGCGGCGTCTTGTGTGTTGGTGAAAAGGTTTCGATATCCGTCGGGGCTTACGCCCAACATCTTGCGAAAGGCACGGCGCATGCGCTCTTCGTCGCCGAAGCCGCTTTTACCTGCGACGGTCTTGATGGGAAGGGGGCTTTCTTCCAGTAGCCTGCGGGCGACATCGAGCCTGCATTCGGTCACGTAGCGTGCCGGTGTCATCCCGGTTTCCTGTTTGAATTGCCGGTTGAACGTCCTGAGGCTCATGGCTGCCCGGTCTGCCATCCGCTCGACGCTGATGTCGGCGGACAAGTTCTCAAGCAACCAAACCTGCACGTCGCGGATGCTGCCGGCGGGGGCCATCTGGACGGCGAGATGTCTTGAGAACTGCGCCTGGTTGCCCGGGCGTTTCAGGAACATCACAAGGCTGCGCGCCACGGCAAGGGCGATGTCGCGGCCGTGATCCGCCTCGACGATGGCCAGCGCCAAATCCATCCCGGCCGTCACACCGGCGGACGTATAGACGTTGCCGTCCTTGATAAAGATCGGATCGGGGTCGACGTCGATCCGGGGATATTGCTCGGCGAGCTTCTGGCAGTGCGACCAATGGGTCACCGCACGTTTTCCATCCAGCAACCCCGTCTCGGCAAGGACGAAGGTGCCGGTGCAGACGGATACGATCCTACTGGCGTTCCGTGCGATTCGGCCGATGTCGCGCACATGGTCCTTTTGGCTGATGAAGTCGTAAACCCCGCTGCCGCCGGCGCAGATCAGAGTGTGGTAATCGAGCGTGTGCCTGGACAACGCATGATCCGCCACCAACGACACCCCGCAATTCGTAAGCACAGGACCGGGTGAAGGAGCGAGCAACTGAACCTCGTAACCCGGTTTCGCCGCGCCCAGGTTCCTGAGCTGTACGTTGGCGTCGCCAAGAACCGCGGCGGGACCTGTCGCATCCAGGACCTGGCAACCGTCGAAGACGACAACACCGATCTTTTTGGGCTTGGCAGGTGTGTTCATCGGGCGATCATGCGGCGAAATCGGAATTGGCACAATGACAATGACCCCTCAATTCATGCCAAGAGGCAAGGGCGCTTGAACCATCCGACGCCAACCCTGAAACTGCTCTCGTGCCGAACCGGAGGGACAATGCCAGCCGCCTTTCTGAAAGATATCAGGGTTCTTGACCTCAGCCAGTTTCTGCCGGGGCCGTTCGCCACGCAGATGCTCGCCGATATGGGCGCGGACGTGGTCAAGGTGGAGCCACCGAAGGGCGATCCGATGCGTGCGCTGGATCCCGTCACCAACGACCGCGGCGCAAGCCCGTATCATGCACTGGTCAACGCGGGGAAACGGGTCGTAACCCTCGATCTCAAGGTGGAGACGGATAAGGACATATTTCGGCGGCTGGTCCAGTCCGCCGATGTGTTGATGGAGAGCTATCGTCCGGGTGTGATGGCGCGGCTGGGGTTCAGCTATGACACGTTGAAAAAGATGAACCCCGCGCTTGTTCACTGCGCGCTTTCGGGGTTCGGTCAGAACGGCCCGATGCGCCTGACCGGCGGACACGACATCAACTATGTCGCCGCGGCGGGACAACTGGGTCTGACAGGGTCGGCGGCGGCGCCGCACATGGCCTATCCGATGGTTGCCGACTATGCAGGTGCGATGCAGGCAACCGTGGCGATCCTGGGTGCGTTGTTTGGACGCGGGAAAACGGGGCAGGGGGCGTATCTGGACGTCGCCATGTCGGACAGCGTGCTGGCGTGGCAGAGCCAGGCGCTGACGGCGCTTCATCGAGGAAACGCGCCTGCGCGCGGACAGAGTCTGCTGACCGGTGGGGCGGCGTTCTATGGGGTCTACGAAACCGCGGACAACAGGTTCGTCAGTCTGGGCGCCATCGAAACCGTGTTCTGGGAGAATTTCTGCAATGCCGTCGGGCGTGCCGATCTGATCGGGCGCCAGAACGAACCTCTGCCGCAGACGGATCTCATTAAACAAGTATCGGCGATTTTTAAACAGAAAGACCGCGATGCGTGGGATGACGTCTTCAGCGATGTGGATTGCTGCTATCACCCGGTGCTGGACATCGATGAAGTCGCTGCGCATCCGCAGAATGCCGCGCGCGGGTTGATTCAGCCTCAGGCGGGGACCGACGCGATTGCCGTATTACAGCCGTTCTGGACGAACGATAAGCCGCCGTCGCCGCGTGAGCCGCTTCGTGAAGCCCGGGCTGCGGATATCGTCGATGACTGGAAACGGGACTGAGCGTTATTTCGGGCAGTCGATTTCGGCCAACAGGCCGACCTGTGCGAATCCCTGTGCCTTGACCGGCAGGGTCGAACCGCCGGCGAGAATCATGTAATCGCGGCTGCGACCGGCGCCGTCCGCGGTCACGCGTTCGATGGCGACCGCCTTGCAAAGCCCGCACTTGTTGATCAGGACGACGTCGTAGCGTTGTGAGCGTTCCATGCTGACGCATTTAGGGGCGGCCTCGGGCTGGTTGAAACTTTCCAGCAGATCCTGATCTGCGCCTTGTTCGCCACGGCAGGGTTTTTCGGAGTTCACGCGCGTCCGGCCCGGCCCCTTGAACGGGACGGGAAAGTCGGAACGGGGCTGAATATTGAATTCGCGGCCGACGGGGACGGCGTTGCCCGGACGTGAACGGATGATGTTGGCGATCACGCAGGTGTTGCAGACATTGACCATGGTTTCGATGTTGCCCTGCCGGACGATTCGAATACACCTGGCGGCGTCGGCGTCTTTGGGCCACGCGGCGACAATCGTCAGGGCAATCAGGGTCAGGGCAAATATTCTCGTCATGGTAAACGCTCCGTCCTTGAGGCCTTAGAAACTAAGGTGAAAAAGTTAACAGAGCGTGAGTCGGAGCCCGTTTAGCCGTCGCCGTCCTCGTTCCGGTAGGGGGAGTATTCCTCGGTGATTGCGGCCATCTCGCGCTCGACCTGAAAGCGTTCGCGCATGACGAAATCGCCGACTGCATCCTCGAAGCCGGGATCGCGGATATAATGCAAGCTATAGACGGGGGCTGGAAGATAGCCGCGCTGTACCTTGTGCGGACCCTGCGCGCCCGCTTCGACACGGCTTAAGCCATGTTCGATGGCGTAATCGATGGCCCGGTAATAGCAGCATTCGAAGTGCAGGAACTTGTGCGATTCCAGCGAGCCCCAGTTGCGTCCGTAAAGGCAGTCCGCCCCCTTGAGGTTGAGCGCCCCCGCGACGGGCCGTTCGCCGTCGAATGCCATCACCATCACGACACTCTCGGGCATGCGCTCGCCCAACATCGAAAAGAATTCCCGGTGCAGGTAGCTCTGCCCCCATTTCTTGTCGGTGGTCGACATGTAGAATTGGAAGAAGGCGTCCCAATGGCGCTCTTCGAGTTCACCACCGCCAAGCGTACGGATATCGAGGCCGATGTCCGCGACTTTCTTACGTTCCTTCCGGATCGACTTGCGTTTGCGCGACGCTAGGGCCGAAAGGAAGTCGTCGAAATCTTCGTATCCCCGATTATGCCAGTGGAACTGTTGATTGACCCGTTGCAGGTAGCCCAAGTCCTGACCGAGCTCCCATAGGTCTTTGTTGCAGAACGTTATGTGCGCGGATGAAACTTTCAGCTGATCGGCGACCCGTGTCATCCCGGCGAGCATCAACTTCTGAAGTTCCTCGCGGAGCGCCGGGTCGGTGTCGGGCGAGACCAGAATCCGTGGGCCGGGGGCAGGGGTAAACGGCACGGCGCACTGCATCTTCGGGTAATAACGCCCGCCCGCGCGCTCATAGGCGTCGGCCCATCCCCAATCGAAGATATATTCCCCATACGAGTGCGTCTTGATATAGAGCGGCGCGCAGGCCTCGACCCGGCCGTCGGGCGTTTCGATCACGAGGTGGCGGGGAATCCAGCCGGTTTCGTCGGTTGCCGAACCGGAATCCTCCAGCGCCGACAGAAAGGCGTAGCGGACGAACGGATTATCCGTGCCAGCGCAGGCATCCCAGTCAGCTTGGGCGATCTCGTTGATGCTGCCGAGAGCCTTGATGACGCGCTGATCGTTTCCGTCCATTTGCGTCCTTCGTCCGTGAACTCAACGCCCGGTCAGGTGACCGCTTTCCAGGCCGTGTTTTTATATGTCGGCGCGGTTTCGTCCGGATACAAGATTTCGGCGAGGATTTGCGCACTGTCCAGCAGCCTCGGCCCCGGACGATTGAAGAAGCTGTTCCCGTCCGTGGCGTAGACGCGCCCGTTCCGGACCGCCGATAACTGCTGCCATTCCGGCGTGGCGAGGAGGGCGCGGGCCTCGGCCTCGCTCCGTTCGAGGCCGAACCCGCACGGCATGAAGACGATCACGTCCGGGTCTGCTTCGAATAAGCGTTCGGGCTTCAGCCATGGCGCATGTGCACCAGCTTTGCCGAACAAATCGGTGCCGCCCGCGATCTCAACCAATTCCGGCACCCAGTTCCCGGCCGCCATCAGCGGCTCCGCCCACTCGACGCAACAGACGCTCGGCCGTTCGGCGGGGGCGCGGGCAGAGAGGGATGCAAACCCGGTCCGCATCGATTTGACGAGCGCCTGGCCTGCGGCATCCGCATCGAGCGCCCGGGCGACGCGTTCGATATCGGCATAAACCTTGTCGAGGCCTTCCGGGTTCAGCGAGACGATCTTCGCGTCATTGTTCAACAGATCGCACACGGCAGCTTCGACATCGCTGAGGGCGACGGCGCAGACCTCGCACTGGTCCTGCGTAACGATGACATCAGGCTGCAATCGTTCAAGCTCGTCCTTGAGCACCTCATAAATCGACAAGGCGTCCTTGAGCGCATCTTTCACCTGGGTGTCGATCTCGGCACTGGTGCCGTCGGGGCGGATCAGGGCGCGCGTGCAAATCGGCAGCGCTTCGACGCCGGCTGGGTAGTCGCATTCGTGCGACCGGCCGACGAGGTTGGCCTGAAAGCCGAGGGCGCAGACGATCTCCGTCGCCGCCGGCAGCAGGGAAACGATCTTGGGGGGCGTTACGGCCGCGCTCACGCCAGCTCGAAAATACCGTCGATTTCGACCGCGACGTTTCGCGGCAACGAACCGGCGGAGACCGCGAAGCGCGCATGCTTGCCGTTATCACCGAACACGTCGACCATCAGATCGGAGGCGCCGTTGATGACTTCCGGTTGGTTCGAGAAATCCGGACCCGAGTTGACGAAGCCACCCAGCTTGACGACGCGCTTGATCTTGTCGAGGTCGCCACCCGCGGCCGCCTTGGCCTGAGCCAGCAGGTTCAGGCCGCACAGCCGCGCCGCCTGGTAGCCGTCGTCCACCGACAGGTCTTCGCCGACCTTGCCGGTATACTCGATCTTGCCGTCCTTCAGGGTGATCTGACCGGCGACGAAGATAAGCTTGCCGCTCACGACATAAGGGATGTAATTCGCGGCCGGTGCTGCGGCTTCCGGGAGTTCGATGCCGAGTTCCTGAAGACGGGATTCGATTTTGCCAGCCATGATGATGTCTCTCTCTTTCAGTCGTTAAGTCGAATGTGATTTGGTCCGGACGGACGTTCAGAGGCGGATGTTGTCGCCTTCCCTGGGGGCGATGCAGTTCACCTTGCCACCGAGGTCCTTGAGTTTTTGTTGCGCGGCCGCGTACTTGGCGTCGATGTCATCGTCGTCCTGATCAGGATCGTGGTGGAACAGGTATAGTTCCTTGACCTCGGCGTTGTGCGCCAGTTCACAGACCTTGGACACGCAGGAGTGACCCCAGTTGACCTTGGTCTTGTATTCTTCGTCGGTGTAGGTGGTGTCGGTGATCAGGACGTCTGCGCCGCGCACGAATTCGGTGATGGTCTTTTCGTAGTGCGGATCGAAGAACTCGCTGTCGTTGAGATAGAGTTCCTGATCGGTGACATAGCAGACAGATCGGCCGTGATAGTTGACCCGGTAACCGAGCGCGCGTCCCGGGTGCGCCAAAAGCTTCGTCTGCACCTCGATCCCGGCGACATCATGCGTGCCTTCCTCAAGATTGCGGAAGTACGTGCGTGCGGAAAACTCGGTGAGCGTGATCGGAAAATAAACACCGTCCATCTGCGCCGAGATCAACTCGCGCATGGTGATGTCGCCCTGCTTGGCGCCGAGGATTTCGAACTCGTTGCCCTGCATGTACAAGGGCGCGAAGAAAGGGATGGCGTTGATATGATCCCAGTGCGGGTGGGAGATGAACAGCTTGGCGTTGATACGCTTTTTTTTCTGCTGGAGGAGGCTCGATCCCAGTTCCTTGATCCCCGATCCGCCGTCAAAAATAAACATCTGCCGGTTCGGAAATTCCATCGTCACGCACGACGTGTTGCCGCCGTACTTGAGCGCACCGGCGCCGGTCTTCGGCAGCGTGCCGCGCACCCCCCAAAAGGTCAGGCTGATCTCGTCGGAAATGATGGCGTTCAGCCGGTCTGCGAAGGTGTCCGCATTGATCGGTTTGCGGATAAAGCCGTCGGCGCCGAGCTCAAGTGCGCGGGCCTCGTCGGACGGGTAGGCCTTGGCGGAAACGACAATGAACATGATGCCGTCGAGCGCCTTGTTTTCGCGCACGCTCTTGCACAGCTCGAAGCCATCGACCTTCGGCATCATGAGATCGGAAAGGATGACATCGGGACGGGATTTCTCGATAGCCTTCAACGCATTGGCGCTATCGGAAAGTGTCTCCACCTGATATCCGGCGTCGCTCAGAATATCCTTGAGAAGGGAAAGCGTGATATCATCGTCATCGATGATGAGTACCCGCTTATTGCCTGCGGCAGCGTCCATTTCTTGCGGTCCCGTTCGTTGTTACCGCGAGAGTACAGAGCGCCCGGCGATGTGTCGATATCTGAAAGTCATGAAAATTCAGATATTTAACGGCTAATCCGCAACAAAAATGAGGCCATTAGGCCCCATTTTCGCGGTTACTCCCCAAAAAAACGGGCACGCACCGGAACAAAATCCCGGTACGTGCCCCAAGTTTCCCAGGGAGGATCCCTATCTGGTCTCATGAGGTATCCCTCATTGTCAGAAACCCCTCATGAACATCCTGTGGTCCCACCGCACGTGTTGCACTTCAGGCACGTGCCGTTGCGGACCAGCGTAAAGTTGCCGCATTCGCCGCATGGATCGCCCTCGTAGCCCTTCATGCGGGCCTCGCGGACCTGATCCAGTTTGGCGTCGGTGCGCTCCATGATCTCGGCGGAGACCGCGACCGCGGACGATTGCTCCGTCACCACCTGCGTCTGGCCACCGCCACCGGACGCGGCCTGCGCCGTGGTCTGGGCCGGTGCTGACGCTTGGGTCGCGACTTTCTTGGCCTTGGCCCCATTGATCACCAGGAATTTGGTGCGCATGAAGCCCGGGCTGACGCCGACCGGCAATTCGCCGTTCTCGGGAAGGTCGCCTTCCGCAGCGCCTGTGCCGATGCTGTCGGGCAGCAGGTCGGTCGGTTCCACGTGGGCAAGGTCGTTACGGCCCATGTAGCTGACGGCGAGTTCGCGGAAGATGTAGTCGAGGATCGACGTCGCCATCTTGATCGTTTCGTTGCCGCGCACGATGCCCGACGGCTCGAACCGGGTGAAGGTGAACGCCTCGACATATTCCTCAAGCGGCACGCCGTACTGCAGACCGATCGACACCGCGATGGCGAAGTTGTTCATCAACGAACGGAAAGCGGCGCCTTCCTTGTGCATGTCGATGAAGATTTCACCGATCCGGCCGTCTTCGTATTCACCGGTTCTGAGGTACACCTTGTGCCCACCGACGGTCGCTTTCTGGGTGTAACCCTTGCGGCGGTCGGGGAGGCGGCGGCGCTCGGCGATGTAACGCTCGATGATCCGTTCGGTGATCGCTTCCGCGCGGGCCATGAGCGGTGCTTCGGCGAGATCGTTGGCGACCTCGTCCGCGTCTTCCACGTCCTCGTCGATGAGGGCGGCGGAAAGCGGCTGCGACAACTTGGAACCGTCGCGGTAGAGCGCATTCGCCTTCAGGCAAAGACGCCACGACAGCATGTACGATTCCTTGCAGTCCTCGACCGATGCCGACGCCGGCATATTGATGGTCTTGGAAATCGCCCCCGAGATGAACGGCTGTGCCGCGGCCATCATGCGGATGTGGCTTTCGACCGAGAGCGCGCGCTTGCCGATACGGCCGCACGGGCTGGCGCAGTCGAACACCGCCAGGTGCTCTTCCTTAAGGTGCGGCGCACCTTCGACCGTCATCGCACCGCAGACGTATGTATTTGCGGCTTCGATTTCGGCTTTCGAGAACCCAAGCGCCGACAACATGTTGAAGTTGAGATCGTCGAGCGATGCCTTTTCGAGCTTCAGCACTTCCGTGCAGAAGGCTTCGCCGAGCGACCATTTGTTGAAGGCGAACTTGATCTCGAACGCTTCACCCAGGTTCTTCTCGATCTTGGCGAGCGCGTCGTCGGTGAAGCCCTTGGCTTTCAGGGTTTCGTGGTTGATCCCCGGCGCACCCTTAAGGGTGCCGTGGCCGACGGCGTAGTCGATCACGTCCTTGATCTGCGCCTTGTCGTAGCCGAGCGTGGTCATCGCCTGCGGCACCATCGAGTTGATGATCTTGAAGTAACCGCCACCGGCGAGCTTCTTGAACTTCACCAGGGCGAAGTCCGGCTCGATCCCGGTCGTGTCGCAGTCCATCACAAGTCCGATGGTCCCGGTCGGCGCGATCACGGTGACCTGCGCGTTGCGGTAACCGTGCTGCTGACCGAGGTCGAGGGCACGGTCCCATGCTTCGGCTGCGGCACTGGCAAGGGCCGTATCCGGGCAGTCGTTGGCGACAAACGGCACCGGATTGATGCTCAGGCCTTCGTAACCTTCGGCTTCACCGTGTGCGGCACGGCGATGGTTGCGGATCACGCGCAGCATCGGCTCCGCGTTCGGCTCGTAACCCGGGAACGCACCCAGGCTTTCCGCCATGGCCGCGGACGTGGCATAGGCCTGACCGCACATCAGCGACGTGATTGCGGCGCAAATGGCTCGGCCTTCGGCGCTGTCGTAGGGAATGCCGGCGGCCATCAGGAACCCGCCGATGTTGGCGTAGCCCAGACCCAAGGTGCGGTAGCGGTAGCTCAACTCGGCGATCCGTCTGGACGGGAATTGCGCCATCAGGACGGAGATTTCGAGCGTGATGGTCCAGAGCGTGACCGCGTGGGTGAACCCGGCAACGTCGAAGATGCCGTCTTCGCCCCGGAAATTCATGAGGTTGAGCGACGCCAGATTGCACGCCGTGTCGTCGAGGAACATGTATTCCGAGCACGGGTTCGACGCGTTGATCCGGCCCGACGTGGGGCAGG
>MDSW01007972.1_pt1 | contig 11098 bp, 11 predicted proteins | sample 811171 | NCBI WGS metagenome assembly MDSW01 (sample SAMN05326641, study PRJNA326480) | marine metagenome | isolation source: seawater | place: Atlantic Ocean: North West | collected 2012 | reverse complement strand
TGCCTTACCACTTGGCTACGCCCCAAAATTGTTTTTGATATATCACAAAAAAAAAGCTTTATATAGTTTTTGATACAATACACCAATGATTTTTAAATTTTTTCTTAATTATTTTTAAGCCATTTATAGCAGAATTTTTGTCTGAAAAATAAGCAACTATTGTAGATCCTGAGCCAGTCATTCTAACAAATTTGACTTGATTAATGCTGGACAAAAATATCTTTAATTTTCTTAAAACTGGGTAAAGTTTAAAAGCTGGTATTTCTAAATCATTTTGAGCAAGCTTTAGAAATTTAATTTTAAAGATTCTGCTAGAAATTTTTATTCTATTATTTGAGAAATATTTAACTCTTTTGTAGATTTCTCTTGTTGAACAGCCCATTTTTGGCTTTACTAGAAGTGCAAATAAAGCCATTTTAGTATTATATTTTTTAATAGTTTTGTTATTTAATATTATTGAGTTTTTATGATCTAAACCCATAAACACATCATAACCTACTTGATTGCAAATATTAAATATCTCTTTTTTTGACAGTTGAATTATTTTTTTTTTTAAGAAATAGTTTAAAAGAAATGCCGCATTCATTGACCCACCACCCAGACCCGACTGTTGAGGGATATTTTTCTTTACACGTATTTTGTATTTTTTTTTTAAAATGTTTTTTTTTTCTAAAACTTGTAATAATTGTAAGATAGTATTTTTATTATTTAAATTTTTAGAAAATGGACCAGTAAATTTTATAATATTTTTTTTTTTATTTATTTGTTGGATATAGATTTCATCGTAAAAATTTAAGAAACTAACTATACTTTGTATTTTATGAAGTCCATTTTTTTCTTTTTTTAAAACATCTAAAGATAAATTTATTTTTGCGTAAGATTTGACTAAATTTTTTTTCATACTTACGAACTTTTTAATCCAAATAATAATTTTTTATTTATATCTTTTTTTAATTTACCTTCAGCTTCCTCTGATGATATTGCTGCATTCCAATAGTAAATGGCTTGTAATTTCATGCCCAATCTCCAAAGAACGTCTCCGTAATGATCATTAACTATAGGATCTTCGGGCATTATCAATAAAGCATTTTTTAAATATTTTTCTGCAGAAACATAATCTTCGGTTAGGTAGTAAGCCCAACCTACAGAGTCAATAATATATGGATCATTTTGCTTTTGGTCATATGCCTTTAATAACATTTCCATTGATTGTTTAATTTTAATTTTTCGCTCTAGCCAACTATATGCCAAATAGTTCAATACATATGGTTGATCTGGATTTAAAGATAAAGACAATAACAAATCTTCATCAGCTTTTTTAAAATTTTTAAGTCTTTCATGGCTGCCCCCTCTTCTATAAAGAATATCAGAATACGAATTAAAATCTTCATTAATGCTTTCAAGTGCTAGGTTATAATTTTCAATTGATTTGTTATATTCTTTAAATCCTTTGTAAATATTTCCTAAATCAAAATAAATTTTGGGAGAATTAAATTTCAATTTTTTTATTTTTTTATTTAGATAATTTAAGGAACTTTTCTTTCCTTCTGTTTTTTTTAAAATTTCAAATTCTTTTTTAATTCTAAACCAATAATAAATACTATCTTTTTCATTAAATTGTTTCAAAATTTTTTTTGCTTCTGGGTATTTGTTCATTAAATAATAATTTTCTACTGCTAAAGAAAGATTAAACTTAAATTTTGGATTAAGGTAATTGGATATATTTAAATAATAATTAGACATATCGTAATCTTCTTGGGATGAATAAAGGTTTGAAATTAAAAAAAACATTTCTGCAAGAATATCGTTTTCTGAATTACAAGAAAATATCTCAGAAAAATTATTAAGTTTAGATTGATCTAGCCAATTTTTAGCTTGAATAATTAACATAGTGCTGTTTATGGGATCTAATTCTAAAGATACTTGCTCGGCAACTTCATATTCATTTTTATTAATTAAATTTGATATATAAAAAAATAAGTATCTTGAATAGTCGCCGTTCTCTGCGTTTATTAACTCTAAAAGGTAATTGTTAGCCCTATCATCACCTAAATAGCAATTTTGAAAAGCTAAAATTATTTTAGTTAATTTTCCATAATTTTTAATCTCTGAAATCTTTTTTTCTGTAAATAATTGGTTATATGATTTCAATATTTCATGAATTATTTGTTCATATGAATTAGACATCAAATTGTTTTCCATATCTAACAATTGATCTCCTGCTTTAATAAAATCATTATTTTTAAATGCATCGAGTGTTAATAAAAGATTTTGATGGAAATTTTTTTTTTTATTAATAGTGTTAAAAATTTTAATCTGTTTTATTGCTTCTTGGACTTTATTATTTAACACCAGGCTAACAATGTACTTATCAAAAAATTTTGGATGATCTTTTAGAATACCTTTTGTTGAGTTAAAATATTTTAAAGCTAGCTCATTGTCCTTATTGTCATATGAAACTAGTGCAGAAAAGTAATTTGACAAATATCTCTGGTTGAATTTGCTATCAACGGTTGATTTTGAAAAAACCGTTGAATGGTATAAAAATATAATAAACAAAAATAGAATTTTTAAGATTTTAGTAAGCATTTTTTTAATATATGGAAATAGAGCAAAAAAATCAAAACAACAATAATTTTGAAGATGTTATGGATTTATTAGAAATTGATTACGTCTTTGAAAATAAGCCAATTAAACGAACTTTTGATAAACCAAATTTAGAAAATAAACAATCTTTGCTAGAAAACTTGAAGAAAAAAATTTTAAATATTTCTGATTGCGAGTTAAAAGAAAATTCTAATCAAATAGTTTTTAGCGATGGCGATTCTAATAGTCCAATTATGATAATTGGTGAAGGACCAGGTCAAAAAGAAGACGAAATAGGTAAACCATTTGTTGGTGATGCTGGAATGCTCTTAAATAAAATGCTTGAAGCGATTAATATTAAAAGAAATAAAGTTTATATTACTAATGTAGTTAATTATAGGCCTCCAAATAACAGAAAGCCGGAACCATCAGAAATAAATAGATATTCTGCATTTTTAAGAGAACATATAACTATTATAGATCCTAAAATTCTAATACTTATGGGAAGTACCGCTATGGAAGCCCTATTTGGTCAAACATTAAAAATATCTAAAGAAAGAGGTATCTGGAAAGAGTTAATAGTGAATCAAACGACATACTTAACAATTTTAACATTTCATCCTGCGTACTTATTAAGGCAGCCTGACCAAAAAAAATTTTCTTGGTCTGATTTAAAAATGATTAAAAACAAAATAGATGAACTAAAAATTAACATTTAATGAAAAAAATAGTTTCTGGAGTAGACGAAGTTGGTAGAGGAAGTTTGGTGGGGCCAGTTTTTGCAGCGGCAGTAATATTCAATAAGAATGTTGATAAAAAAAAATTCAAAGACTCAAAACAACTTTCAAAATATAGAAGAAATATATTAGAAAAATATATTAAAAAAAAATGTACCTGGACAATTGGTTCAGCTTCATTAAAAGAAATTGAAAAATTAAATATTTTAAATGCAAGTTTATTAGCGATGAAAAGAGCTATCAAAAAACTTAAATTAAAACCTACAATGATACTAATTGACGGAAATAAATCTCCAGATTTAATTGGTTACAAATTAAAATGTGTAATTAAAGGTGATCAAAAAATACCTGAAATATCAGCCGCCTCAATTATTGCTAAGGTTGCTAGAGATAGGCTTATCACAAAAATGTCCAAACGATTTAGTAGATATCAATGGGATAAAAATGCAGGCTATGGAACACGACAACATTTAGCAGCAATTAAAAAATTTGGAATAACAAAGCATCATAGAAAAACATTCGGACCGATACACAACATATTGAGTCCCGATTAAATCATATAACAAAAAGAGTCCATTTTTTTCAATCTCTGGTTGACGTGGAATCCGCGCTAGAGTCTAATTGTTTTTTAAAAAATGGTTTCAAAAAACTTACATAACAAAATTGTAAATGGGGATAGTCTTAAAGAATTAAAAAAAATTCCCGACGAAACATTTGATCTAATTTTTGCAGATCCACCTTACAATTTACAATTACAAAATAGTTTGGTCAGACCAGATAGATCAAAAGTTAATGCGGTAAATGATAAATGGGATCAATTTGAAAGTTTTAAATCATACGATAACTTTACGCTCGAATGGTTAGTTGAATGCAAAAGAGTATTAAAAAAAAATGGCTCTATTTGGGTTATCGGAAGTTATCATAATATATTTAGAGTTGGTAAACAAATTCAAGATTTGGGCTTTTGGATTTTGAATGATGTAATTTGGAATAAAAATAATCCAATGCCAAACTTCAGAGGAACTAGATTTACGAATGCACATGAAACATTAATCTGGGCATCAAAAAGTAAAAAATCAAAATATACTTTTAACTACCAATCAATGAAATCTTTTAATGACGATTTGCAAATGAGATCAACATGGAATTTACCTATATGCAATGGTAAAGAAAGATTAAAAAGCAATGGAACAAAAGTTCATTCAACACAAAAACCGGAGGCTTTACTTCATAGAATTATATTAGCCTCTTCGAATAAAGATCACTTTATTTTTGATCCATTTTTAGGATCAGGAACAACGGCAGTTGTTTCAAAAAAGCTAGGTCGATCTTATTTTGGAATTGAAAAAGAAAAAATATATTTTGAAGCTGCTAATACAAGAATAAAAAATACAGATATAATCAAAGATGAATACTTAGATACGATTCAAAATAATAAATCTAAACCGAGAATTCCTTTTGGTTCATTAATTGAATTAGGTGTAATAAAGCCAGGAACTGAAATCTATGACCAAAAGAAAAAAATTAATGCAAAAGTCATGATTGATGGAAGTATCAAATGTAAGAAGAATGAAGGATCAATTCATAAAGTAGCAGCCCAAATATTAGGCTCTGAAAGCTGTAATGGTTGGACTTATTGGCATTATCAGTCAGGAAATAGTTTAAAACCAATTGATGAGCTTAGACAACGTCTGAGACCAGAGAGCTAATTATTATAAATTTTGCCTAAGTAATTTTCTAGAAAACTTTTATTTTTAGAGAGATGTTTTAAAAACATATTTCTGAAAAAAATATTTAATGGATTTGACAGATGAAAAACAAAATGATTCAGTGATGATCTTGAATTAATTTGTTTAGTCTTTAAAATTCTTTTATTATAGTAATCTGTAGAATTATTCTTTAAATCGTTAAAAAGTTCATTTGCAGCTTCTATTGATTGTGATGCGCCCTGTGCAAATGACGGTGGAAATGAATAAAATGCATCTCCAATTAAAAAAACTTTTTTAATTTCTGGAATTTGAACTTTTTTACTTACAAAAATTGGAAAGCATTTAATATCTTTAACTTGCTTTGTTAAATCAAGATTAGATTTAGATGAGATGTGATTTAACATATTATTAATAAAATTATTATCTTTGAATAAATTTTTATTAAAGATTTCCTCTTCGATTAATTCTTTTCTAATAATTGAGATAAAATTAAATTCATTATTTTGGTTGATTGGATAAATAACGAAATGAAAATTTGGGCCTAAATATAATGAAATATCAAAATTTCCGAAGCTTTGGATATTTCCCCTTAAGGCAATTGAGTTATAATATTTTGGTAAACCTTCTTTTTTAAATAAAATCTGTTTAGTTTTTGAATAAACTCCATCTGCAGCTATTAAATAATCAAATTCCTCATTTTTTTTATCTCTAAAGGATAATGATAATTTATCTTGTTTTTTAATATCAATAATATCAGAGTTAAAAACTAACTTATCTTTAGGAATATTTTCTAAAAGAAATTCAATAAGTTTTGATCTTTTTAATGTCGTATATCGATTACTCTGATTATTAAATTGAGATAAATTAATATCACATATTTTTTTGAAATTTTTTACGTCAAAAAAATTTACTTTTTTTGGAAAGTAAACTTCACTTGCATTTATTTTTCGAAAACCAATTTTATTTAGTAAATTAATACTATTTACAGACAACTGAATTCCATATCCATCATTTAGTTCTAAAGAATTTTTTTTTTCAAAAATTTTATACGAATAAGATTTTTCTTGCTCTAAAAGGTTTGCAAGAAACAAACCTGAAATTCCAGCTCCGACGATAGCAATTTTTTTCATGAAAAATGAGATACAGAATTAAATATTTTTTTTGTAAATGAAGGCAAGATATGTTTGCTAATACTTGACTTATCTAACATAAGACTATCTTTTATAAATATTTTTTTATTATTTTTATTGATAATAATTTTCATATTCATATTAGACATTTTTACATTTATTTTTTTATTAATTGAAAATTTAAATTTTTTTTTATCGATTTCTGTCATTGGAAAAATGACTAGATTTTTTAAAAAATTAAATTTTTTATTTTTAATTAATAAATATTTGTTCTTATATTTATATATATTTGCTTCAAAATATTTAGTTTTATTAAACTTACTTTTTGTTTTTATTACAAAATCGTTTTCCTTGTATGCTTTACAGTTTTTACTTAGTGGACAAAGATTGCATAATGGCATTGATGGCCTGCAAACTAAAGCACCTATTTCCATTATCGCCTGGGCATAATCACTTGATCTTTTAGTGGTACAAAAAAAAGATTTTTTTTTTTATAAGGTTTTCTTTGGAAATTTCATTTTTATTTTTAAGTAAAAAAACTCTTTTTAATATTCTTTCAACATTACCATCAATAGGAATATAAGGCTGATTGTGTGCAATAGCTGAAATCGATCTTGAAGTATATTCGCCTATTCCTGGTAGTAGTTTAAGTTTTTCAATTTTTTTTGGTAATTTTCCATTAAATTCATTCAATACTTTAATTGCAGTTTTTTTTAAATTTCTTGCTCTAGAATAGTATCCTAGCCCTTCCCAACTTTTTAAAATTTTTTGTTCGCTTGAATTAGCTAATGATTTTAGATTTGGGAATTTAATAATAAAATTTTGAAAGTAGGGAATTACAGTTTTTACTTGTGTTTGTTGGAGCATAAATTCACTTACCAGTGTAAAATATTCTTTATTTTTAACTGATGTTTTTTTTCTCCAAGGAAGAATTCGCTTATTATTATCGTACCATTTTAAAATTTTTTTTGGTATGTTTGACTTTCGCATATGAATTCAAAAAATTATAATAAGAATAACAGGAAATTTATACAAGGTCTTAGATCATTTAAAGACATTTTGCCTTCTAAAATAAAAAATTTAATTAACAAAAAAGGTCAAATTTATTCTGAAACACTCGATAATTGGAGGTATTTTGTTGGTAATGATTTATTTGAAATCAGTTTTCCAAAATCGTTTAAGAATGAAAATAAGCTTGGATCTAGCTGTTTAACAGTAATGGTGAAAAGAGGTAATGAAGTTAATTTTGAATATTCAAAAAATCTGATAATTGAAAAAATTAATGCTTTTTTTGGTTATGAGGCTGTTCAAAATATAAAGTCAGTTTCTTTTGAAGAAAAAAACAATGAATATAAACAAAAGCCAAGTGAAGATGATGTGACAAAATATAAATATAAAAAAGATATTTCTAATATTAAAAATGAGAAGATTAAAAATTCACTAATTGAACTAAGCAAAGTATACAAAAAAAAATGAAAAAAACTTTATTTACATTATTAATTTTTTTAACAACTATTACAATTTTAAACGCAGAAAATAATGTAAAAAGAATATACGAAGGAAAAGATGACTCTAAAATTACTATTTTAGTATTCGAGTCACTTACTTGTTCTCATTGTGCTAAATTTCATAAAGATATTTATCCAGAGTTAAAAAAAAATTTTATTGATAAAGGATTTGTAAAATTAGAGTACAGAAATTTTCCACTAGATCTTGCGGCATTCAATGCTGCTAAGGCTGCACATTGTAAAAGTAGCAATGGAGAAGAAATTTTACATTTTTTATATAAGAATCAAAATGAATGGGTCAAAGGAAATACAATAGAGGAGCTAAATAAAAACCTTGAAAAAATATTAACGTCAAATAGTTTTGGTATTGATTATAATAAATGTATTAACAATAAAAATATTGAAGATTTTGTTTTAGAAGATCGAATCGAAGGTGTAAAAAAATACAACGTGAGCGCTACTCCTACCTTGATTATTAATGGAAAAAAATTTGAAAAATCACTCAACTACAAAAATTTAGAAAAAACTTTGGAAAAGCTGTTATAAGTTAGTTCATGGAGTTTAAAAAAATCCAATTAAATGGATTTAAATCATTCTCAGAAAAAACCACCTTTTTAATTGAAAAAGGTTTGACTGGCATTGTTGGTCCAAATGGGTGCGGTAAATCAAATGTTGTTGAGTCATTAAGATGGTGCATGGGAGAGACTTCAGCAAAAAGTATGAGGGGTTCTGGAATGGAAGATGTTATATTTTCTGGAACTTCTAATAAGCCATCAAAGAATATTGCTGAAGTAAGAATAAATATTTCAAATCCCGAAAAATCAGGATCCTTTAATTTCAAAGAAATGGAAGAAATAGAAATAAGAAGAAAAATAGAGAGAGATAAAGGTTCACGTTTTTATGTAAACGATAAAGAAGTTAGAGCAAAAGATGCACAAATGTTTTTTGCAGATCTTTCTACCGGAGCACACTCACCTTCTATAATTAGCCAAGGAAGAATTGGATCCTTAGTTACAGCAAAACCTTCTGATAGAAGAGCAATTTTAGAAGAGGCTGCTGGAATTTCAGGATTGCATGCTAGAAGACATGAGGCAGAGCTTAGATTGAATGCAGCAGAAAATAATTTGAAAAGAGCCGATGAATTAAGAAGACAACTAGAAAAACAACTTACTAATTTAGAAAAACAGGCCGAGGAGGCAACTAAATATAAAAAAATATCTGATGAAATAAAACAAGTAGAAGCAGGACTATATTATTTAAAGATTAGAGAAATTGAAAATGAAGTTAAATTAGAGAATGAAATTAACATAGATGCAGAAAAAGAATTTAGTTTATTTAATGAAAAAATATTGGATTTAGAAAATTTAATAAAAAAATTTGAGGACGAACTTAGACCAATTAAAGATAATAATTTAGAAATTATTTCTAGAATTCAAAGGTTAAATTTAGAATTAACAAATTTAGATGAAGAAACTGAAAGAATGGCAACGGAAATAGAGACAACTAAATTATCTTTAAAAACTATAGAAGAAGATGTTGATAGAGAAAAAAGCATAGTAATTGACGCGAATTCTAATCAAAAAAGGCTAAATGATGAAAAAGATAAGTTGATTGAAATAGATTCAAAATATTATGAAACTGAAAAGCAATCAGATCAAGATTTGGAAGTAGCGAAAATTAATTTAAAAAATGAACAAAATAAAATTGAAATTTTACTTAATTCTTTAAGTGCAGGAAAATTATTGGAACATAAAAATTCTCTTGAGGATATAAAAAAAGCTTTAAATGATACAATTAATGACATTGATAAAAATAATATTCAGAAAGCTAAGGAAAACTTAAATAACATAAATATTAACTTATCCTATATTATTCAAAATATATCTGGTTCGGACGATAATGAAGGAATATCAAAAATAAATTCTAAGAACGAAGTTATAAAAAAGCTACAAGAAGAATACACTATAACTTTTAGTAAAAATCAAAGTATCAAAGATGAGTCGAAAAAAAGAAAGGAAAGAATAAACAATATAGATGTTGAGATTGAAAGTTGGAAAAATTTATTTGTCAATTCCGAGAAAATGATAGTTCAATTAGGAGATAGAAAAGAAAAACTTAATCATAAGTTATCTGACCTGGAAAAACAACCAAACCTCAATGCAGAAAAAAAAGGACAAATTTCAGAAAATCTTAGAATTTCCGAAAATGAAAAAGAAAATAATGAAACTAAAATAAATAATTTAGAACAACAGCTAGAAGAAAATAAAATAAAAGTGAATGAAATTAAAGAAAGTTCAATTAGTGTTAGAGAAAAAAGAGCAAGCTCTAATGCAACTATTATTGGATTAAATAAAAGAAAGAGTGATTTGATTGAACGAGTTGTAAATGAGCTTAATGTAAATGAAGATAATCTTTTAGAGTTTTCTAATTTAGAAAAAGAAATCGAATTTCCAGATACGGTAACACAGGAAGAATTACTAGATAAAAAAAAAAGAGATAGAGATAATCTTGGTTCAGTTAACTTAAGAGCAGATGAAGAAACTGGAAAATATAAAGATGAAATAACAAAAATGGAAAAAGACAGGGAAGATATAGTTACGGCTATAACCAAACTAAAGGAAAGCATCAATGAATTGAACCAGAAAGGAAGAGAAAGACTTCTTGAAGCGTTTGAGAAAGTTAATAGAAAATTTAACGAAGTTTATACTAAACTATTCAACGGAGGTAATGCTAAGCTGGAGCTCGTAGACTCTGACGACCCATTAGATGCTGGGTTAGAATTACTAGTTAGTCCGCCGGGAAAAAGGCTTCAATCCATAACTTTACTATCAGGTGGAGAGCAGGCATTAACCGCATTGTCTCTTATATTTGCAGTTTTTTTAACCAACCCTGCTCCAATTTGTGTTCTAGATGAAGTAGATGCACCCTTGGATGATGCTAATGTTACAAGATTTTGCAATCTTTTGGATGAATTAACAAGAATTACATCTACAAAATTTATAATTGTAACTCATCATGCATTAACTATGTCTAAGATGGATAGACTTTATGGAGTTACAATGCCTGAGAAAGGCATAAGTCAGTTAGTATCTGTAGATTTAGAAAAAGCTGAAAGCTTAGTTGCGTAATATGCCTGACGACCTAAAAACTCGCTTAAAAATTGCAAAATCAAATTTTAAAAAAAAAAACCCGCCTCAAAAGGATAATGAAAAATCTAGCTTTGGTAAGGCTTTTCAGCTCAGTACAGAGTTGGTATCTGCGGTATTAGTAGCCACAATTATAGGGTTTATTTTAGACAATTGGTTTGGTACTAAGCCCTGGTTAATAATAATATTTTTTTTTATTGGTGTGGCAACGGGGATTATAAATGTTATCAGATCAGCAAAAAAAATGCAGAAAGACTAGATAAAAATGGCAGCAAATCCAAT
>MDSW01102166.1_pt1 | contig 11099 bp, 11 predicted proteins | sample 811171 | NCBI WGS metagenome assembly MDSW01 (sample SAMN05326641, study PRJNA326480) | marine metagenome | isolation source: seawater | place: Atlantic Ocean: North West | collected 2012 | reverse complement strand
GAAAGTATTTCTAAACTAATGTCTAAAAGTAGAAGTCATATAAGTAATACACTAAGACTTTTAACTTTGCCGAGTGATGTTATCGCCATGCTAGAAGAAGGTACACTGACTTCAGGTCAAGCTAGACCATTAATAGGAATTTCTAATGCCTCCAGTATTGCCGAGGAAATAGTATCAAAAAATTACAGCGCTAGAAAGGTGGAATACCTTGTAAGAAATAAAAGGGGTAATAATAAAGAAAAAGTAATTGATGCAAATATATTAAAGGCCCAAGAGAGAATCCAAAAATCTCTTGGTTTAAAAGTAAATATATTAAACAAAAAAAATAATTCTGGAAAAGTTACAATCGAGTATAAAGATTTAGATCAGTTTGAGTTAGTGTCAGATTTGCTAACTAGGAATTAGCTGTATTACAGATATCTACCATTAATTTTTTAAATAATATATTTTTATTAATCGAAGAGTTTGATTTTAATTCAATTTCTAATTTATAAGTTCTTCTCATCATAGTAAGAATTTTTTTTTCACACCATTTATTTGCTTGAATAGCAAAATTCGGCTTTTCTTTCCAAAAAATAGGTGGTTTAAGATTATCAATATCATCATTAATGTTTGAACTTTTTCTATTTTTTTTTAATTCTAAAAGTTTCTGCAACCTGTTGTTTATTATGTTTAGATAGTAAATATTCTTTTCATTTTCTAGATTGGTTTCACTTAGTAAATTATTAGTTTTTTCCTTATTTCCATTAAAAGCCATATCTTTAAGTTTATTAAAATCATCATTTTCTTTTAAGTTTAACAAAAGCTCTAATTTTTTCAGATCAATATTCTTATTTTGAAACAAACTTGTTATTTTCTGAAGCTCATTATTGAGTTTTACCCTGTTAAGCCCAGTTTTTTCTATAATTAAACTTATGACGTTATTAGTGAGTCCTTGATAATCCTTAAGGTGATATAAAATTATTTTTTTGATGTTAATTTCATTATCTTCATAACATGGAACTACCGCACAATTATTTTCTTTTTCAAAAAAGTTTCTTAATTTAGATTTTTTCTCTAACAATCCTCCAAATAAAAATATTTTTTTATCGTTTTTATAATCAATTTCTTTTATGAGATCAAAAATTTTTTCATTCACTTGACCTATAAAAAAAATTTTTTGTTTGTTAAATAATGAGTCATTATTCATTTCATTAAAAATTAAATTTTTATTTTTAAGTAAATCATCTTGATCAAAGTACAATATTTCACTTCCAGGATAATTTAGCTTTATATTTCTTCTAATATCGTCTTGTAGACCTAGGTTTTCTCCATAAAATAATACCAAATCTTGTTTAATAATTTTGGCATTAAGCTCAACTTGGTAACTTTTATAAATCATTTAAATTTTGAGTTAACTTTTCGATAATTGCCTCCGAAATTTTGTTAGTAAGAATATCTAGAAGTTTTCTCTCATTATTTAAAGTTTTTGAATACTGATCGGCAACAACATAATCTCCGAATTTGCTAATTGAGAATTCTTTTTTTTCAAGATTATTTATTTCTGTTACAATTATTTTTGTCACAACCATAACCTCATATTTAGTGATTTCATTTCTTATATTTTTTTCCTTAACACTTTTTTTTCTTTCAGACTTTAGATCAATTTGTATTCTACGATTACTTTGGTCGTTTGAGCTTAGTAAGACTTTATTTTTTATCTTGTAATTTAGCCTTTTTTCTCCTGACGTAACAATAGTATCAATCTTAAAATTTATTAATTTTGATTTATCTACAAATTTAAAACCGCAACCGTATATTAGAATTAAAAAAACAGTAAATAAAAAAGGATTTGGTTTATTTAACATTATATAACTATGTAGTTTATAATTTTATTTTTTACAAAGATAACTTTTTTGATTTTCTTTTGCTCTAAATATTTTTTAGCTTTTGATTGGCTGTTAATTATATCGTTAATATCTTTTTCTTTTAAATCTTTTGAAACTTCTAAAATATCTCTTGTTTTTCCATTAACTTGAACTGCTAATTTTATCTTTTCTATCAAATCATTCTTCTTGATTGATGGCCACATATTTACAGTTTTACATTTGTGCAATTCTAAGCACTCATGGGCAAGGTGAGGAACAAATGGTACCATCTGCTTCATAATTTTAATTATCCCCTCCTTTAAAATCTCATTATTTATATCAGTTTCCAGGTAGTTTTTAAAAATTTTATAAACTTCGTAAAAATTTGCTATAGAAACATTAAATCTAAAAGTATTAATCGTCTGATCTATTCTAAATAGGTAACTGTTAATTTCCGAATTAAATTTAATTTCTTTGCTTTTATCCGACTTCTTGTTTTCCCTGATTGATATAGAATAATTCAAGTTCCAGATTTTTTGTAAAAATTTGTTAGCAGACACAACACCACTGTCTGACCACTGAACATCCTTTTCTGGCGGACTATCAGATAATATAAACCAGCGCACTGAGTCAGCTCCGTATTGTTTAATCATTATTTCTGGGTCAATAGTATTTTTCTTTGATTTTGACATTGACTCAGGTGGGCCTACAATCACTTTACTTTTATCAGTTTTTTTTATGACTGTGTTGTTACTAACTTTCTCGATTTCATCGGGATACAACCATTCGCCTCTTTCATCTTTATAAGATTCATGACAAACCATGCCTTGTGTAAAGAGGTTTTTAAATGGCTCAGATATCTTTAAGTTTTTATTACATTGTTGAATACCTTTAGTAAAAAATCTCGAGTAAAGCAGATGCAAAATTGCATGTTCTATACCTCCAATATACTGATCAACTGGCATCCAGTAATTAATTTTTTTTTCATCAAGTGGAAAATTGTAATTAGGCGAGCAAAACCTTAGAAAATACCATGAAGAGTCTACGAAAGTATCTAAAGTATCAGTTTCTCTCAAAGCTCTTTTACCTGTAGATTTTTGTTTTGTAATTTTCCATGTTGGGTGAGTGTCAAGTGGGTTACCCCGAGACTTTAAGTCAATATCATCCGGTAATTTTATTGGAAGTTCACTTTTATCAACCGGCTCAATGCTCCCATCTTCAAGATAAATCATCGGTATAGGACAGCCCCAATATCTTTGCCTAGACACACCCCAGTCTTTAAGTCTATATAAAGTTTTTCTTATACCAATTTGTTTTTTTTCTATTTCATTTATAATTTTCTCTTTTGCCTTCATAACTTCTAACCCATTCAAAAATTCAGAATTAATAATTTTACCATCACCTGTGTAAGCTTCCGTTAAGTTAGATAACACCTCTTTTTGAGAAACAACCTGTATGATTTCAAGTTTGTATTTTTTTGCAAAATCAAAATCTCTTTGGTCATGAGCAGGGCAGCCAAATATTGCGCCACTACCATAATCCATCAGTACGAAATTGGCGAAAAAAATAGGTAATTTTTTCCCTTTTATAAAGGGATGTTTAACGAATAATTTAGTGTTAAAACCTAATTTTTCCGCGTTTGCTAGAGCTTCTTCCGTAGTTCCAGTCTTATCACACTCATCTTTAAATTTTTTAAATTCTTGTGTCGACGAAAATTTTTTGCTTAATTTGTGGTCTACAGACAAACATATAAAAGTTGCTCCAAAAATCGTATCGGGTCTAGTTGTAAATATGTTAATTTTTTCTTTACTATTGTCTAATTCAAAATTGATTTCACAACCAAAAGATTTACCAATCCAGTTTTTTTGCATTAATTTAACTTTATCTGGCCAACCCTTCAATTTCTCCAAATCAGCTAGTAGTTCATCTGAAAATTTAGTTATATTAAAAAACCACTGAGATAATTTCTTTCTTTCAACTACTGCATTAGATCTCCAACCTCTGCCATTTATGACCTGTTCATTTGCTAAAACAGTTTTCTCCTTAGGGTCCCAATTTACGTAAGTTTCCTTTCTTGAAATCAATCCTTGGTTATAAAAATCTATGAACAATTCTTGTTGATGTTTGTAATAATTTTCATCACATGTAGAGATTTCAAGATCCCAATCGATAGATAATCCAAGGATTTTTAATTGATTTTTCATTATTTCAATATTTTTATTTGTCCACTCTTTTGGGTGTAAGTTGTTCATCTTGGAAGCATTCTCTGCAGGTAAACCAAAAGAGTCCCAGCCCATTGGATGCAAAACATTAAATCCATTTAGAAATTTATACCTAGCAATAACATCTCCAATTGTGTAATTTCTCACGTGTCCCATATGAATTTTACCCGATGGATATGGAAACATTTCTAAACAGTAAAACTTTTTAGCCTTTGGATCTTTGTTATAAAGTTTATGAGACTTAAATTTTTCTTGCCATTTTTTTTCAATTACTTGAAAATTTATTCTTTCCATGTGAGGCTATTTTTTTTTATTCTTATCCTCTTTTTGAAAACGAGCAGCTTTTTTAATAATCGATACCTGTAGCTCATTTGCAATTGCACTGTTGTTTAATAAATCAATTTTACAGTTATTTACTGTCACACAGTTTTTTTTATGTACAATTACTTTTAAACTATTGGACCTAATTTGGTTATCTAAAAATCTTACTGTTATTTTAATCGACTCATTTGAATTATTTTCAGAATACCAATCAGTAATAATCATTCCTCCAGAGTAATCAACTGTTGTAAGTGGTAGAAAATCTAACAATTCTAAGGAAGCTCTCCACATTGGATTAGATGTGCTAAATTCATAATTTGTAGATCCTTTTCTTCCAAGTAAATCGCCAAGGTTAGTACCTCTTCCCTCATTAATATTTTTTCTCGCTCTCTCTTGAGCATTAACGGGAACATTTCTTGTATCTACTTTTTTTGGCTTAAGCGCCTCACACGATGCAAGGATTACTATCAAACCTAGTGTTATTAATTTTAAATGCATTTGCCCGAGATTATTTTTAAATTACCGTCTATTTTAAGTATCATCTTAAAAATACAACTTCCATACATACATTTTGTTGTAATTATGCAACACATATCTTTAAAATAGAGCATATTTAATAAAAAAGCACTAAAAAACGAACTTAAATGTTAATTTCTGCGCAGTTTATTTAAATAAACAAACAAAGGAAAATATATGAAAACAATAATGAAAACTTTATTAGTTTCAATCGCTTCTTTGTCTTTAATGTTTTCTGTTAACGCAGGTGAATTAACTGTAAGTGGTTCAGCAAAAGCTACTTATAACTTCGTTAATGGTGCACAAAATGACAACGGTATCGGTGTAACTAATGAATTAAATTTCACTGCAAGCGGTGAAATGGACAACGGGTACACATGGAAATACTCTATGGAGTTAGATCCATCTTCAAGTGGTACACAAGGTAACACATCAGGTGATGCACCAGGTCAAGCAATTAACGATGACACGCAAATCTCGTTAACAATGAATGATCTAGGTACATTAAAATTCTGTGTATCTGAGTGTGGAAACAACAAAAAATACGCTTGGGATCAATCATCTTATACTTCAATGTCAGACACTGGATTCAGTGAAGGTATTGTATATCCAAATGACATGGGTAGTTTCGCGTCAATTCAATATCACTCACCAGAACTTCCATTTGGAACAACTGTGTCAGCAGCACACGGTCAACAAAGGAAAGATGGTCAAAGTGGTAACACAACAGCTGCTAGCGGTGACTCAGCAACAGAGTTCTCTCTAGTAACTAAACCAATTGACGGTTTAACGCTTTCAGCATCATACATGGAAATTAACAGCTATGATGATGGTGTACAATCTGATGATCAAATTGAAGAAAATGGTGCTTACGCAGTAGAATATGCAGCTGGAAACTTTTCAGTTGGTTACGGTAAGTCATTCAAAGCTCCTCAATTAACAGTAGCAAACAGAGCAAACGGTGCAACTGCTGCAGAGTACTATGAAAATACTGGTTACTCATTAGCATACGCTGTTAACGACCAAATCTCTGTTTCTTACACAAGTGAAGAGTCAGAAATTAACTATCAGACAAGTTCAACAACAGCTTATGATATCGAAATGGATTCAATCCAAGTCGCATATTCATTAGGTGGTGCAACATTGTCAATAGCTAGAGCAGATTACGAAAACGTAAGCTATAAAACAAATAGTGATGCTACAGATACTATCGTAGCACTTTCATTTGCGTTTTAATTAGTTAGCGATAATTTAAAAAAGCCGGCTGAATATTTTAGCCGGCTTTTTTTTTACTTCCGTCATTATTGCAAAACATTCAGAATTAACAGTTTTTAATTTATTAAGGTTTGAAATATTAATCCCACCTAAAGGCACTAATTTTTTTTTAGATATAAGGGAATAGTTATTAAATTTACAAATGCCCAAAAAATTTAAATTTTCTTTGTAGTTAACTTTGAATAATCTTGATAATAAAATGTATTTACAACCTTGTTTTATTTTATGATTTAATTCCTTTGTATTATGTGCAGAACCTATAACTTCAAAATTTTTTTTTTTCAAATTTAGAGGTTTATAGTCTTTGTTATACGCAGATAGGTATATACCATCAGCTTTTAAGTTAACTGCTAAAGATAAATTATTGGCAACAATAAATTTTATTTTCTTTGATTTGCATTTTCTTCTAAATCTTGCCAATTCAGGAAATTCTTCTTGTTTTTTAAGATTTCTATAAATAACTATAAATTTACCTCGAATTTTAATGTTTCTAAAATCAATATCTTTGATACTTTCAATAATTAAAAAATATTTTTTTTTAAATATAAACATATGAGCAGCATATTAGAAAGTTTTGATAAAATAAAATCGAATATAAAAAATCTAGAAACTAAAAGATCAGTAAATATTGTGGCTATCAGCAAGACTTTCTCAATGGATCATATTAAACCACTTATTGACATAGGACATGATCATTTTGGCGAAAACAAAGTTCAAGAAGCCTTAAGTAAATGGACAACTATAAAATACGACAACCAAAAACTCAAACTTCATATGGTTGGTAAATTGCAAAGCAATAAAGCAAAAGATGCTTACAAGATTTTTGATTATATCCACTCGCTCGATACCCAAAAACTTGTAGATATCTTTTCAAATTGTGAAAAAGATAGTTTAAAAAAGTTAAAATATTTTATTCAAGTTAACATCGGAAATGAATCCCAAAAATCTGGCCTACCCATAAACGAGATAGATGGTTTTTATAATTACTGTACGAAGGAAAAAAATCTTAATATTTTAGGTTTAATGGCTATTCCTCCTAATAATCAAAATACAAAAAAATATTTTGAAAAGATGAGTGAATTAAATAAATCTTTGGGCCTCAAAGAATTAAGTATGGGTATGTCTTCAGACTACGAGGATGCAATTCGTTATGACGCTACTTACGTTAGAATTGGAAGTTCTATTTTTGGATCTAGATATTAAAAAATTTTTACTTTTGTTCTTGCATCAAAATTCTTTATAATTTCTTTCAAATCCTTTTTTTTAATTGCAATACAACCTTTAGTGGGATTAAATTTTTCTTTCGCTATATGAATAAAAATTGCGCTTCCTTTATTTTTAATGATTGGATTCATATTAAAATCTAAAACTAATACAATGTCATAAGTATTGTCGGGTCTGAAAAGTTTTTCAGAATTAAAATTGAATGGGTACTTTATCAATTGATTATATTTATTAGATCTTGGGTCATCACACCAACCCATGTTTTTCTCGATTACTTTTTTAGGTATTTTCGTTTTTAACCCTTTAACTCTATCTTTTCTATATAAGACCTTTATAATACTAAATGTACCTTTAGGAGTAATCAGGTCACCTTCTCTCTTTTTTTTATTAATTCCCCTTTTACCGATCGCACATTTTACTTTATAATTCTTATAAGTAAGAAAATTTTTATTTACCAAAATATGCATAAACTAAATATTTTAATTTTTGGCCCCAAAAGCTTTATATCTACAATAAATGAACTAAAAGATTATTTAAAGTTCAATTTTACAGAATTTATCAAAGAAACTTCTATTGATAATTTTGACGGCATTATTTACCACGAGGAAATACTTAAAGATAAAATTAATAAAACAGTTTCAGATAATAAGGACTGTTTTAAAATATTAGCTTCATATGACAAAAAAAACGACAAGTCTGACTTATTTGATTTTTTTCTAAAACTACCCACTTCCATCAACGAAATAAATAATGTTGTAGAAAGCCTTGTTGCAAAAAAAAAATTTGTGAAAAATTCATCAATTAAAATAAAATCATATACGCTGAATAAAAATGACAAAAAATTGTTAAAAAAAAATCAATTTATAATTTTAACAGAAAAAGAGATTAATTTGATGGAACTATTTTTGAATAAAAAAAAACCAATGTCCAAAAATGAAATATTATCTTTAGTTTGGAATTATTCGTCAGATGCGGATACGCATACCGTGGAAACACATATTTACAGATTAAGAAAAAAAATTAGTGATAAATTTTCGGATGATAATTTTATTTTAAATAACAAAAAGGGTTATTATTTTTGAAAAAAAGGAATAAAATAGCTGTAGATCTCTTTACAAAAAAATACCGCAAAAGAGTTATAAAACCAAAAAAAGGTAAAGGTAGTTTCAAAAGAAGAAAAAAATAATTTATTTTATTCTAGCACCAATAATTTGAATTATTTTTGAGGACATTTCAGTGCCTTTAATTAAACTATCTTTAATAGTTTTGCCGTTAATAAGCCCGTGAAGAAACCCTCCAGCAAACAGATCGCCGGCACCGGTTAAATCAACTATTTTAAGATTTCTATTTGCTGAGCACTCTACTACATCATCACCATTTATAGCTAACGCACCCTTATCTCCTCGTGTGATAACTATCAATTTTTTAATTTTTTTTGCAAATTCAACTACATCATTAAAATTAGATGTATTTATTAATGACAATATCTCTTGTTCGTTTGCAAATGTTATATCAAGTTTGTTTTTTACTAAATCTAAAAAGTTACTCTTGTGTCTTTCTACACAAAATAAATCTGATAACGACATTGCGACTTTATTGGAGTGTTTAATTGCTTTTTCAAAAGCTTTTTTTGGCTCGCCTTCATCCCATAAATATCCCTCTAAAAATAAAATTTCACAATCTTTGACTGCATTTTTATTAATATCGTTCTCGTTAATTCTTCCTGCGGTTCCAAGGAATGTTACCATTGTTCTCTCAGAGTCAGGCGTAATTAATATTAAGCAAGTTCCTGTTGGAATTACCTCTTTTTTCTTTGAATAAAAGTATTGCACATTTTCTTTTTTCAAGCCTTCCTCATATTTGTTACCTAAATCATCGTCACTTACTTTGCCTATAAAACCAACTTTATTTCCAAGTTGTGAGAGACCTACTATTGAATTTGCAACTGAACCGCCTGAAACAGTTTCCTCTATTTTAAGAGTAGATAATAACTTTTTAAATTCAGTCTCATCCACTAGTTTCATCGTACTTTTTGTTAAGTTATTCTGTGAAATAAATTTGTCATCAACTTTACAAATTACATCAACAATAGCGTTGCCAATTCCTAAAATTTTCATTTAAGCTTTTTTTGTTTTAATAGGTTTTGATCTATTGGGATAACAGCTTTTACAAATTTTACAAGTTATTCCATAACAATCCCGGGCCTTACAATGTTCTCTTCCGTACCAAATTATTTGTAAATGAAGCCTGTTCCAATATTTTTTAGGAAAAGCTTTTTTTAAATCTTCTTCTGTTTGAATAACACTTTTTCCATTTGTTAAACCCCATCTTTGAGCCAATCTATGAATATGTGTATCAACTGGAAAAGCAGGAAATCCAAAACCTTGAGACATGACTACGCTCGCAGTTTTGTGACCAACGCCAGGAAGTTGTTCCAACTCCTCGTAAGTTTTTGGAACTTTACCTTTATATTTTTCAACTAATATTTTTGATAAGTAAAATATACTTTTAGCTTTAATCCTAAATATTCCAATTTTTTTTATTAACCTCTCGATTTTCTTTCGGCCGAGTTTTACAAAATGATTTGGCTTATTATATTTTGGATAAATATCTTTTGTAACATTATTTACATTCACATCAGTACATTGAGCTGAAAGAAGAACTGAAACCAAAAGTGTAAAAGTATTTTTATAATTTAAAGGTATAGGTACTTTAGGATATGTTTTATTTAATATCCTTAAAATAATTTTAGCTTTTTTTTTATTATTCACTTAAAATTAAGAAGGTCTCTCATAGAGTAAAGACCTACTTTTTTAGACATTAACCAAGCAGCTGCGGTTAAGGCACCTTCAGAATATAAAGCTCTATTAAAAGACTTATGATTAAGTTTTATAATTTCTTTTCCACTAAAAAATCTGACTTCATGTTCTCCAATCACTTCACCTTTACGAATAGAATTAAAATTTATTTTTTTTGAATAAGGAAATGATTTTTTATTTAAGTATTTCTTTCCGATTAAATTATATAAATTTTTACTCTTTCCATCTGCAATTCCTTTGCCCAACATTAAAGCTGTGCCAGAGGGATAATCAATTTTATGCTTGTGATGAACTTCGTAAACCTTACTTAAAAAATTATTTCCTAGTGATTTTGAGGTAATTTCTGTTAAATACATAAGTAAGTTTACCCCTAGGCTCATGTTGCCTGCTTTAAGTATAGGAATTTTTCTTGAGAAATTATTAATTAAGCTCTCTTCTTTTTTTGAAAAACCTGTTGTACCAATAACGACTCTTTTTTTCAATTTAGATGCCAGTTTGAGTATTTCTAATGTACATTTTGGAACAGTAAAATCTATTATTACATTAGATCTTTTGAAAGCATCAACGTTATTTATTGATGGTCTTATACCGGCGATCTTTTTATTTATCGTATTGTTTTCAGTTAAAGAAACTAATTTAAAGTTTTTATTTTTTTTTGCAGATCTAATGAGTTGTTGACCCATTCTACCCATGCAGCCTGTAATAGATAAATTTATTTTTTTCATTATTTTATGAAATAAATTATTACAATAATAACGAATGTAATTATAGTCCAAATAGATAGATTTTTTAAAATTTTTATTTTTCCTTGAAGATATGATAAGTTGTTGACCCATTCTACCCATGCAGCCTGAAATTGATAAATTAATTTTTTT
>MDSW01121821.1_pt1 | contig 11100 bp, 11 predicted proteins | sample 811171 | NCBI WGS metagenome assembly MDSW01 (sample SAMN05326641, study PRJNA326480) | marine metagenome | isolation source: seawater | place: Atlantic Ocean: North West | collected 2012 | reverse complement strand
TTAACTAATTTAATGAATAATTCACTAAAATTTTCAAAAAGCAAAAAATTAATTATTGAAGAAAAAATTAAAGGTATTGAATTTGGCGCACAAACATTTTCCATTAATGGTTATTGTAAAAATGTAATTTTACATGATGATATAATGTCAAAGATAAATCCAAAAATTCCCATCGGTCATTTAATGCCGTTTAATATTATTAAAGATAAAAAAAAAATTTCAGATATTAAATTAGAAATTCAAAGGGCTGTAAATATTTTGGGGGTTCAAAATGGTCCTTGCAATGTTGATTGCATATATTCTAAAAATAAAAAATTATATTTATTGGAGATAAGTCCAAGGCTTGGAGCAACTTGCCTACCAAATATTCTTAAAATTTATACCGGTATAGACTGGGACTTAAACACTATAAAATTATGTAATTCATTGAAAATAAAAGGTATTAAAGAAAAAAAAATTAACGCAGCAGCCATGGTTTTTGAGAGTAAAAAAGACGGATATCTAAAAGATATCAGCATAAAAAAAAATATTAAGAACTCCAAAATAAGACTTCTAGTAAAAAAAAACCAGAAAATTGAAAAGTTTACAAACGGGAGCAAACTATTTGGATATATTGTAGCATTCTCAAAAAACAGGAATTATCTTATAAAAAATATAAATAAAACAATTAGATCAATAAAAATAAAATTTAAAAAATAAATGTCTACGATAATTAAACATTATAGAAATTCGTTCTTAGATATTGAAAATGAAAGTATAAGAGTATTGATGGATCCTTGGTTAAATACCGCGAACGAAGGTTCTTGGGCAGCTTGTAAAAATGGTAATAACTTTATATTTAACTCAATAAATAGAAAAGCAATAGATTTTATTTATATTTCTCATCTTCATACAGATCATTTTGATATAAAATTTTTAATTAAATTAAAAAAAATTCAAAAGAAAAATTTTAAAATTATAATTAAAAAATTTAAAGATGGGCGTTTTAAAAATCAACTTATAAAACATGGTTTTACGGAAAAGCAAATTATAGATATAAAAGAATTTGAAACTTTTTCATTATCAAAAAATTCAAAAATAATTATTTTACCTCAAATCTCTAGCTCAAATACTCCAAGCCATTATATTAAATACGATCTTGATACTTCATGTGTGTTTATAGATAAAAATGTTAGATTGTATAATCAAGTTGATAACCCATACACTATAGATGATATTAGATCTATTATCAAAAAACTTGGAAATAAATTAAGTGGTATTGATTTAGCATTTATACCATATTGTGCTGCTTCTGAATTTCCACAATCTTTTATAAATTTAGACAGAACTCAAGAAATGAAAAATATTAAAAAAATAAGAATAGAAAAATTTCTAAATGTAGCAAAAAAAATTAAATGTAAAAATGTAATTCCCGCAGGAGGATCATACAACCTAGATAGTATTTTTTCAAAATTAAATAAATTTTTAGCTATTCCAAGATTTTCTGAAATAAATAGTATTTATAAAAAAAAAAAAATTAATAAATTTAATTTAATAAATACTAACAACTTTTATTTTGAAGCAAAAAAGAACCAGATAAATTTAAAAAAAAATAACTTTTCAAATCATTTTATAAGTAAAATTCAAAAAAATAAAAAAAATATTACATATAATAATATCAAAGGAAAATTTTCTTCAAAAAAAATTAAAAAAATTCTTAATATATTAGAGAAAAGTATGCCTGAATTTAAAAAATCTCTTTATAACAAAACAAATACTGTAATTAAATTTTGTGTTTGGGATCAGCATCCAGTGCTTATAAATAAGTTAAAGAATAAAAAATCTTTACTAGAGCACGAAATACAATTTTCTAACCAAGTTAAAAATAAGTCTGTACAATTAAAAATACACGTTTACTACAAATTATTATTAGGAATTATAAATAAAGTAGTCTCTTGGAACGAAGTTCAAAATCATTGTTTATTTGAGAGAAGACCAAATAAATATGATCCCGATGCGATTTTTTGGTTAAATTTGTATAAGTTTTAATAGTGATTTTTGTTTAAAGGAGTACCTGATTTAATTTTTTTTTTTGATTTTTTGTTTAAAACTTTGAAAAAAAGCCTTGGATCAAGTCCATTTGCTGGTCTTATTGATTTGATATTATTTTCAGTGAATTTCTCTCCTTTTAAAATATCTTTTATTGCATAGATTGATCTTCTAAATTTTAAATTTTTTAATTCACTTTTTTTTCTTTCAAAATTATTTTTACCTAATAATTTTTTAACTTTTATTAGCTCATTCTTAAAATATTTTATTTCTTTTCCTTTTAAAGAAAATTTAATATCAAAACCTTTTTTTTGATTATTTAATGCAATATGCTTTTCAAAAATTGTTGCACCCAATGAATAAGCTAGCTTTGCAATTTCTATATTATTAGAGTGATCCGAAAAACCAATCTCACAATTAAACTTTTCTTTTAAAATACTTATATTTCTTAAATTAAATTCATCATCTCTTGCTGGATAACTGCTTACACAATAGAGAATTGCAATCTCACTTGCTCCTCTTTTTTTTGCAAAATTTACAGTTTCCACAATCTCATTAAATTTACTTAAACCCGTTGATATAATTATTGGTTTTTTTGTTTTTGCTACCTTATCTATTAAAGAATAGTCGGTTATTTCAAAAGATGCTATTTTATAAAATGGACAATTAAGCTTCTCCAATAAATCAACAGAGGTTTTGTCGAATGCAGAACTAAAACAATTAATTTTTAGTTTTTTTGCGTATTCAAATATTTTTTTATGCCAATCATACGGTGTTTGTGCCTTTGAAAATAAATTCCACAAAGTATAGTTTTTCCAAAGTCCTTCTTTAATTAAAAACTCTTTTCTTTTTGATTTTAGAGTCATTGCTTGTGGGTTATATGTTTGCAGTTTTACTGCATCAGCACCATTTTCTTTAGCAACTTTAATAAGTTTTAAACAATTTTCTATAGAACCATTATGATTAGCAGAAATTTCAGCAATCAAAAATGGTTTTTTTAAATCTTTGAAAAATTTTTTTTTCATCTAAATAATTTTTTTGTTTCAATTAAATCTTCTTTCGTATCAATGTCCACAATTTTATCATTTGAGATAAAATATTCTATTTTATTATCGAAAATATATTTTTTTTTTTTAAATGCGTTTTTACGTCCAAAATATATTAATCCACTATCATAATAATGGCTTTTAAATTTTTGAGTCCTAGAAGTAAAATTTTTTTCCTTAACTGGCTTTAATTTTTTATTATTAATTTTTAAAGCTCTTTCAATAGGATGATCAAATTTTTTTAAAACTAAAAAAAAATCTTTATTACTTTTTTTAAAAATTTTAAAATATTTTTTAATTAACTTATCACTAATAAATATTGATGTTGGAAAAATATAGCAAATTATACTAAAATCATATTTAGTTTTTAATCTAATAATTGCATCCAAAATTACTTTATGAATAGGTGTAAAATCATTTGACAACTTTTTACTTCTTAAAAATGGAACTTTTGCTCCATTTTTTTCTACAATATTTTTTATTTTTTTTGAATCTGTGCTTACAAAAATATCTTCAAAACATTTACTTTTTTTTAAATTTCGGATTACATGTGTAATCATCGGCTTGTTATTAATTTTTCTTATATTTTTATTTGGTATTCTTTTGCTGCCACCTCTGGCAGGTATTATACATATTGCTTTTTTGTCCATTAAAATTAATTGAGTTTATAGTTATTATTTAAAAGTTTATCTTTCTTTAAAATGCCACTTTTTAATGTATAAGTCTAAAAAAATAAAATATCAATTGTATGTTGAAAAAAAATTTTTTAAAAAAATACACATCTAGCAATCAGGACAAACCCAATGTTAATGAAGCTGATCAGTTAAATTTATTCAATTCAATAAATAAATTATTAAAATTTACAGGAAATAAAGAAATTGAAAGTAATAATAAATTACTCGATATTGGTTCTGGCCTAGGTTCATTTTACAACCTATGTAAAAAATTAGGAGTAGAAGCTGAAAAAACTGATGGTTCAATAGATAATATAGATTTTGAAAAAGATGCAATTTTATTTAATGATGATTATTTTGATTTTGTAATTATGAATAGCGTAATTGAACATCTTATTAATCCTCAAAATATACTTTATGAAGCTAAAAGAGTTCTAAAATCTAAAGGTATTTTAATAATCATTACTCCAAATTTTAAATATGCATATAAAAATTTTTATGATGACCCCACTCATGTACAACCCTATACTCATATATCTCTTAAAACTATTTTAAACATATGCGATTTTAAAAATACAAAGGTTAATCCCTTTTTAGTAAACAAACCTAATTTTTATTGGAAAATTCCATTTAAATTTTTGTTTGCAAGCAAAATACCTTTTAAAAATCATACATGCAAAAGTTTTCCAATACCCAATTTCTTAAGGGGCAATTCTACCTCAATGATTTCAATTTCAATAAAATAAAATATGAAAGTTAACAAAAAAAATAAAAGTGTTTCTATTATTATAAGATCTAAAAATGAGTCAAAATGGATTGGTAGTTGCTTGAAGTCTGTAATTAATCAAAATTACGACAAAAAAAAAGTTCAAATAATAGTTTTAGATAATGGTAGTACTGATGGAACAAAAAAAATAGTAAAAAAATATAAAATTAAATTAATTAACTATAATCCTAAAAAATATTTTCCAGGCGCCGCTTTAAATACTGCAATTAAATATGCGAAAAATGAAATTATTGTATTTTTATCTGCCCATTGTATTCCTGTTAATGAAAATTGGCTTAAAAATCTTTTAAGTAGTTTTGAAAATAATACAGCTGCAGTTTACGGAAAACAATTTCCATATTCATTTTCTTCTGCAGTTGATAAAAGAGATTTATATAATCAATTTGGAATAGAAAGAAGAGTTCAAAAAAAAGATAATTTTTTTCATAATGCAAATAGTGCAATCATTAAAAAATTACTTAAAAAGTATCCATTTGAAAATAATGTTGAACATATAGAGGATAGAATTTGGGCAAAAAAAATTTTAAAAAAAAAATTTAATATTGTATATGAGCCAAAAGCAAGTGTTTGGCATTATCATGGATTAAATCATTCAAACGAAGATAAAAGAACTTCCGGAGTTGGTAAAATTTTGGAAGATTTTGTTTTAGACAAATCAAAAAATACTGCAAATATCCATAATACTCACAATTTACTTACTGTAATTTCGCACAACCCTAACACTTCAGCAAAAAAATTTTTTAAAGAACTACAGATATTTAGAAATATTTTAGGTGATAATAAATTGCTAGGAGATATATGTGTTGTATCGCATCTAAAAAATATAAAACAAAAAATTTCAAAAAAAAATAATTTTAAAATTTTTTATTTCAAAAATAAAAATTTTCGTACCATAAAAAAAATAAAATTTGGTCTAAAAAAATATGAGGATTTCACAAAAAAGATAGTTGATGCAGTTTTAATAATAGATACAAGTAAAATTTTGAAAAATATAAAAAATTATAAAAATTTATTTGATAAATTTTTTTCAGATAAATATGATACTGTTATACCCATCAAAGAAGACTTTGAAATGTATTGGAAATTGACAAATTACAATGAACTACTCAGACTTGATGAACCTAACAAATTAAGAAAAGATAAAAAACCTTTATATAAAAGTTTTAGTTCTAATGCGACAGTAATAAATCCTGAGTTAATTATTAATGAAAAAAGATTAGGAACAAGAATTGGATGTGTAATAATTAAATGAAAAAAAATAAATTAAATGTAGGTGTAGTAGGATGTGGTAGAGTTTTCTTACATTATTTAAAACTATTTAAAAAAAATAAAATTCCTCTTATGGAATTAGTTTCATGCTGCGATATTAATAATAAAAAATTGAACAGCTTTAAATATAAAAATATAAGTAAGTATCTTAATTTTAACGAAATGTTAAAAAATGAAAAATTAGACTTAATACTTATACTAACTCCTTCTGGACTTCATTATAAACACAGTAAGATGGCTCTTCTAAAAAAAAAAAATGTTTTATGCGAAAAACCGATGTGCTTAAAAGTTTCACATGGAAAAGAATTAATTAAAATTGCTAAAAGAAAAAAAGTTTTTTATGGTGTAGTTTTCCAGAATAGACTCAATAATGCAATTACATGCTTGAAAAAAAATATTGATAAAAACAACATAGGAAAAATTATTTTTTGTAATGTTAGATTAATTTGGTCTAGAGATAACAACTATTACAATGATGGTTGGCATGGAACTTGGAAAATGGATGGGGGTGTTTTAAATCAACAATTAATTCATCATCTAGATGCAATGATTAATATTGTTTCAGAGATAGATGAAATTAATTCTTTTTCTTCTACAAGAATAAATAAATTAGAATGTGAGGATAGTATTATTGCTTCATTCAAACTAAAAAATGGTGCCCTAGGTCAAGTTTTAGGAACAACTGGTTTTAGACCTAACGATACGGAGGCATCTATCGAATTAATCACTGACAAAGGCTTATTTAAAGTTGGAGGCACTGCATTAAATAAGATATCTAATTGGGTAATTAATGGAAAAGAAAATAAAAAGCATTTCCAAAAATTTAATGAGAAAATTGAGAATAGTTATGGCAATGGTCATGAAAAATTACTAAATAAACTGTCTAAAAAATTAATTTATAAAAAGAAAATTGATGAATTTAGCTGGTCAAGTTCTAAGGCTTTTGCTACATCAATAGCTGTTTCAAAGATTTATAAATGTATTGAAACTAAAAAAAATGTTAGATTTAAAGATAATAATTTTTCTTCAAAACTAGGATAAAGAATGGATAATAAATTTCCCGGAAAAGATATCTCTATATCAGATTTAAAAACAAAAATACCTTTATGTGCAAAAAAGAATAAAAATCATAAATCTATAGTTAAAGTTAAAAATATTAGTTTTGGAGGAAAGGAAATTCCAGTTTTAGCTGGACCAAATACTGTAGAGAATCTAAAAATGATAGATAAAGTTGGATATTGTTTAAAACAAAACAAGATTTCAGGTATGAGAGGAGGAGCTTTTAAACCATTAACATTTCCTTATAGAAGTAAAAAATATTTTGAAACAAAATTAGATGGTCTTAACTGGTTAGAACAAACTAAAAAAAAATATGATTTGATTGTTACTACAGAGCTAATGGATATTAAATATATAGATGATGTGTGCTTGGCTACAGATATTATCCAAATTGGTACTAGGAATATGCAAAATTATCCTTTATTAACTGAATGCGCTAAAACACAAATGCCAATAATGCTAAAGCGTCACTATGGAAGCTCTCTAAGAGATTGGCTAGGTGCAGCAGAATATATTCTTTCCGAGGGTAATAATAAAGTTATACTATGCGAAAGAGGGATTTCAGTTCCACATACTCATAGGTCAACTTCAAGATTTCTTTTAGATTTGCAAGTTATACCGGCACTAAAAGAAATAAGTCACCTACCAATTATTTCAGATCCATCCCATGCAACTTTTTGGGCTCCCTGGGTAGAGTCAATGACATTGGCAAGTATTGCTGCAGGTTGCGATGGCTTGTTAATTGAAATTCATCCTGATCCAAAAAATGCTGCGGTTGATCCATTACAACCTTTAAATTTTAAACAATTTAAAAACTTAATGAATAAATCACGAAAGCTTGCAAAGGTTTTTTCTAGGAAAATTGTTTAATGTTAGATTTTAAAGGTGCGCTAAAAAAAATAAGTACAATTAATTCTGATAAGTACTGTTTAATTATAGGAGGTCTAGGTACAAACCAAGCAAGATCACCAAAGATCTGGAATTTTTTTTTTAAAAAAAATAATTTAAATTGTAAAATGATACCAATAGAAATAAAAAAAAATAATTTAAAAAAACTTTTTAATTATTTAAGTAAAGATAGAAAATTTATTGGTGGAGCCGTTACTAAACCATATAAAGAAATAATATTTAAGTATTTAAAAAAAAAAACCGATATTGCTACAAAAAAAATTGGATCACTAAATTGTATTTATAAAGATAAATATTTAAAAGGAGTAAATACTGATGGTTTAGGATTTTTAAAAAGTTTAAAAAAATACAAAGTTCAAAGAAATTATAAATATGTATTACTATTGGGATATGGAGGCGCTGGAAAATCAGTATTGGTTTATTTAAAAAAATTTTTTTCTAAAAAAACAAAAATTTATTGTTCAAATAGAACTAATAAATCTAAATTCGTCAAAAAAATCGGATGCAAATGGGTAGATTGGAAAAATAGACATAAAATATTAAAAAATTCTGATATGGTAATAAATTGCACATCTTTAGGCTTTAGCAATAAACAGCATTTAAGCCCCATTAATTTAAATAAATCACAAAACTTGAAAATGGTTTATGATATTATTTATAATCCAAAACGAACCATTTTATTGAAACGGGCAGAAAAACTTAATATTAATACTATAAATGGATTAAGTATGAATTCTTTTCAAGCATTTCATGCAATCAAAAGTGTGTTTAGAGGAAAACTAAATTTTAAAATGTTTAATTGATAAAATTAGAACTTTATAAAAAAAGAAATAAATTGAAAAATATAAAGAAAAATTTAAAAGGCACAATTGTTCCAGTTCCATCTTTTTATAAAGATAATCTTAATTTAGATTATGATAAATTGGGAAAGTTTATAGATTTTCAACTAAAAAATAATATTAATAATTTTTATTTGGCACTATCAGCTTCAGAATTTGAATTTATGAGTGAGAAAGAAAGAATAAGTATTGCAAAATTTATTTCTAAGATAATTCCAAAAAAAAGTATTCTTTTGAGCCAACCTATTGGAAGTGGTAGTTTAGAATCTCAAATTGATGAAGGAAAAAGAATGATTGATGCTGGTGCGGATGCTTTAGTAATAAAGCCTCAGTCATTAAAAGAAAATGCAAATTTTTTTAGCAGTAAGTATTTGTCTAGATCTTATTCTCCAAAAAAACATGATGGTTTTTATATAAGTTTTATGGAAAAATTTTCTATTTCAACTAAGTGTCCTCTAGTTTATCACGACCATCCATTTTCAAATGGATTTGGATTATCCTTAAACGGCATAAAAGAATTAATGAAAAATAAATTTATTGAAGCATTCAAAGTACACACTCCAGATCCTGGACATTTAAAAAATCAATATAATTTAATAAGAAAAAAAACTGCAAGTTTTGATGGATTTGGTAAAACTTTGCAGTTTTGGTCATTACAATGGGGAGCTACAGCAAGACATAGTTGTTGGTCTTGGTTCGAGCCAAATATTGATAATAAATTTTTTAAATATATGATTAATAAAAAATTTAAAGAAGCAATAAAAATTATAAATAGGGAAACACCAATTATTGATGTAATCAGAATTACTGGCTTCCCTGGATATAAAGAACTAATGAGACTTTCTGGGCTACCCTACTCAAAATCAAGAATTCCCGGTGAGAAGCTAAGTTTAAATCAAAGAAAATTGATAAGTAAAGCATACAAACAAATAAAAAAAATTAAAATTGTATGATTATGAAAAAAATCTTAGCAGTAATTCCTGCAAGATCAGGTTCAAAGTCAATTAAAGATAAAAATTTAATTAAAATTAATGGTAAAACTCTTATAAATATTGCAGTTTCAAAAGCTATTAGCTCAAAATTATTTTCAAGAGTTCTTATTTCAACTGACTCACAAAAATATGCCAATGAAGCAATTAGATGCGGAGGTGAAATACTAGAATTAAGACCAAAAAATTTATCTGGTGGAAAAGTTACATTGGCTTTAGTTTTGAAAGATATTCTTCAAAAACTTAAAAATAATGGAGAGATATATGAAAGCATAATTTCTATTCAGCCAACTTCACCTTTTTTAAAGATTAGTACCTTAAAAAAAATGGTAAAAATTTTTAATAAAAAACAAGCAAGTGGAGTTGCTACAATATCAAAAATATTTGATTTTCACCCTTTGACTGCCCAAAAAATAAATTCTGAGGGAAAATTATCCTATTTAGTAAAACCAAAAAACTTTAAAAAACTATTTCCACGACAAAATCGTCCCGATTCCTACAAATATACAGGTGGGGTGTATTTAAGAAGAAGTAGTAATATTATAAATTATCGTGGAGATGGATGGGCACTAGGAAAAAAGTCATATGGTGTAGTAGTATCTCATAAAGAAGCTTTAGACATAAATTATGAAGAAGATTTATATAAAATTAAATATTATGAAAAATAAATGAAAACTTATATCAACCCAAAAAGTTTAATTAAAACTAAAGATGTAAAAATAGGAAAAGGAACAAGGATAAATGGTGAAATTCTTATACATGGAAAAGGCTCTGTTGAAATAGGAAAATATTGTGCATTCGGTTATGGAATAAAAATTATTAGTACTAATCACAAAACTTCTTTCGCTAACCAACAAATATTCCTCCAAAGAGCAATTAATGGGATAGAATTGGAATATTCTAAAACAAATAAGTTTTCCGTCAAAATTGGAAATAATGTTTGGCTTGGAAACAATGTTTTAATAACATCAGGAGTAAAAATAGGCAATGGTGCAGTGGTAGGAGCTGGAAGTGTTGTTACTAAAAATGTAAAGCCTTATTCAATTAATGTAGGAATTCCATCAAAAAAGATCAAATTTAGATTTAATGAAACAGTTAGAAAATTTTTAGAAAGAATAAAATGGTGGGATTGGAGTTTAAGTAAAATAAAGAAAAATAAAAATATATTCAATTTAGATTTGAAAAAGATAAAAAATAGCAAGCTAAATAAAATTAAAATTCTATAAAGTAAGAATTTATGCAGCATAAATTCTATAAATTAACTTCAGAAAATAACAAAATTAATAAAAAAATATTTTTTGTTATTTTTAGAAAAATACATGGTGAGATTGACTGGATTTTACCATTAATAAATCATTTTAATAAAGATCACTTATTTTTTGCAATAATAGAAAATGAAAGAGAAATTGAAGTTTTAAAAAGGAATAGTTTTTTATACGAAAAATTTATTAATAATTTTCATGGATATTTTGTAGAAAGTAAATATAAAAATTTTTTTGA
>MDSW01107643.1_pt1 | contig 11100 bp, 7 predicted proteins | sample 811171 | NCBI WGS metagenome assembly MDSW01 (sample SAMN05326641, study PRJNA326480) | marine metagenome | isolation source: seawater | place: Atlantic Ocean: North West | collected 2012 | reverse complement strand
TAGACCCAAGGGCGCGTTATGCTCCTTTGTGGCTGAGTGGTTTGGCAGGTGCAATTGCTCTTTTTTATCTTGGAATATGGCTTGTAATACACTTGCTTTCACTCAACACATTGATTGGTTCAGTGGTCTTGGCAACATGGGTCATTCTGATTCTACAATTCCGTAGCGCCTTGGAAGAGACCGCTACAAAGACGTGAGTGCATTTGTATTTTAACTCAAATTTAATTCTCTAATGCATTCTGCAGAGGGAGTCTTAATTTTACACATATACTCGTTGTACAAAAATTGTGAGATAGATGCCCACTCTTCACCAGCCGAGTCAGATTTTTCAAAAATCAATCCAATGACCAAATCCACTTCTTCGTAAGTAAAGAGGTAGTGGTGCCGTAAAATGTCGGCAACCCTAGAATTCTCGAGTTCCTGTCTAAGTTCAATGAATTGCCGAAATGTCAAGGCTTCATCATCTTCAGTATCGCGCCGAAACCGATCAATGAAATTCCCGATACGAATGGCACTTTCATTATCTTCTTCGGTGAGTTGAGGCATAGTTGCTCCAGCGCACCCTTTGGTTTAGAATTTACCTTTCCGAACTTGACCTTTCAAAGAGGCTTGACCTTTCAAAGAGAAATACTTTTTTTCAAGAAGAAGACTTTCATATGCTCTGTATTGATGCATTGAGGGATTCCCTTAGAAACGAACGGCGTGTTGGCTCTGTCCATGTCAAGCGGGCTTTCATTACCACAGGAACGCCTCTTGCGGTGTCTTGGGCAATATTCCCAAAGCCTTGAGAAAGCTTGGGATGTGTCTCGTGATATATCTCTCCCTGGTTTGAGTGAATCACTCGGAGTTGTCCGTTCCGCCCTCAATGTACCCCTGACAGGTCTTGAAGAACAGGGTTTGATTTTCAAACGAATGGCACACGTAATAGGGGGAGGTTCGCGGCGAAGAAATGTCTATCACCTCACTGAACAAGGTCGGATTCTTTTCGATTCATTGGGGGAAGATACTGCTAAACCTCGGAAGAGCAGTTCAGTCGGATTACCTTTTGGGGACCTTCCCCAAAGTGGAGAACTCCATGGACGTTCACGTTTGATTGAAGATGCCTTCTCGACGTATAGTAAGCAACATTGTATGATTTTAAGTGGATTGCCGGGAATTGGAAAGACAACTGTTGGAGTTGCTGTAGCGAACAAGATACTTGGTACTGGTTCCAACATTCGCTGGACAACGGCCGATGAATTTTCAGATTTTGAGACCCTGTGTCAGTCCATGTTGATTTCTTCACCACTGCCATCCGATACAGATGCACTCTCGCAACAACTCGCCGAGCAATACAAAGGTGAAACTTTTATTTTCGATGATGTTCACATGATTTCTGAACGACACCTTCCTAAATTCCTTTCAATTTGTCAGCAAATTGAACGGCTTCAAGGCCCCAAAATGGTTTTTATCGGAAGGGAGCCACTTGTTGCTTTTGGAAAGATACAACGGGTTTCAATTCCACCTCTCGAAACATCTGAAGCAATAAAATTACTTGGCACGACTCAAACTCAAGAAGAACGAGAGCATATTGCTGAACGATTAGGAGGTCATCCACTCGCCATACTTCTCTACAAAGAGGGGACAGCATTACCCGAAACAAATGAAGATGTGCAATCGTATGTTGAAGAAGTCGTGTTGTCGACTCTTGACGATTCAACGCGCTCAGGATTGGACCACCTCGTTCTTCTTCCTCGGCCGATTGAAGCCAAGAAAGCACACGATGATGAAATCGTTGGGACACTGGATGAATCCGCATTCTTACGGTGGACTTCTGGGATGGAGAAAATGGAATTGCAACATTTGATTCGCAATGTCCGACGTTCAACCATGAGTCGAGAGGAGAAACTGCAATTACACCGACAAGCAGTGTCTCATTGGGAAGCGTTTGCAGAAACTCCAGACGACCAAATTATACTTTTATTCCATCGTATTTGCTCGGAAGCGGATGATGTAGATGGGTATTGCAGTTCAGCATATGATTCACTTGCATTGACGCATAGCAGCGCCTTATCGGTGTTATTTGAACAGGCGATTGAAACCGCTCAAAACCCGTCGCATCTCCATTATCTTGCCGCTAAAGTTGCGATTGACCGCTGTGAGCCAAAACACGTCCATCTTCATGTTGAATTCATTGAAGAAGAGAGCCATTCCAATGAAATTAACATGGGCCTTGCCTATCTTGAAGGGCGTATTGAAGATGCCGATAAGGCCATCGAAAAAGGTTTGGAAATCGGTTCACAACAGCAAAAGAACCAGTTGGCTCTCTCTGCGGCTTCCCGTCGTCTTGATGATAGAATCTCTTCCACCCTTCCGAAAGAAGTCATACGTGAAATCAAGCGATATCTGACGAACATCATTCTTCCAAATTCACCTGAGCAACGAGCCGTTACTGTTGTAGCACTCACAATGGTCCAACATGCTTTGGCCTTGGCTGAAGAAAATTTCACCAAAGCAGAAACACTTCGAGCAACTCTTGTATCGGTTGGAGGAATCGATGATGCCCTCGTCATGGGATTAAAAGCCAAAGCTATGTTGATTGAATCCAAGACCAACCCTCATCAATTTTCTACTGCTGTTGAACAGATGAAACAAGCAATTGCACAACAAACCAGTCCAATTCATCGCGATTCACTGCGTTTATCTTTGGTCGAGGCATTAGTTGAAAGCGATGAAGAACAGGCAAAAACTGAATTTCTTCAAGTACCGAAACCAACCATTTCGCCGAACAGCGTTGTAATTCACCGACTTCATGCACGTTGGTGGATGTGCACTTCTCTTCTCAAACCTTCATTACGTCAAATCGCTTTGAAAGAAGCGATTACCCAACATCGGGCAGCTGGGTGCCCACGCGCTGCAAATGAACTTGAAGCACGGCTTCATTCTTTGTTGTAATCAAAGTTCAGCGCCAATCAGAGTTTTGGTATCTGAGATTCCATCCAAGATTCGAATCTCTTCAACGATGCAACGCGTGAGTGCAAACTCATCATCTGCTTGAACTCGAGCAATGAGGTCGTATTCGCCAAACAACATCCATCTGTCGGTGACGTATTCAATATCATCCAATGCCTTGCGAACCATACTTTCTGAACCAGGTTGAGTTGTAATCAGGACAAATCCAATCGCCATATTCTCACCTCAGTATTCCACAGCAATCAGAGTCTGTGTATCCTTTACACCTTTGATTTGGCGAAAATCAGTCATCAACATTTTCGTTAGATTTTGAGAATTATCTACGGATAAACGGACCACTAAGTCAAATTCTCCATAGAGTGCATGAACTTCAGCAACAGCAGAATGTTCCATCAAAGAAAGATAGACTTCACGCTCATGCGCAGGCTGAGTTTTGAACAGCACAAACGCTTCGGGCATAAACAGTCGAAATGCGCGACGGTCTTATTGCTTGCGAATAAAAATCTTGGTTTCGAGAGACCAAATCTCACATCCAATAGAACCCTTCAAGTGCTTTTTCTTTCAGCAGAAGGTATGGACTCGGATTCACGCTCTCCTTTTGGGATAGGGATTGTTCTGTTTTTGATGATATGCACTCCTTTTGCGGGTTTCTCCTCCTTATTGCTCGAAGAAGGCCAGTCAAGTGATGATTTGACAGCCGACCATTCTGCAGAATCCGTAAATGCGCGCGCCCAAACCACATGGACGGGGACAGTATCCGTCACGACAACCTACACCGTTTCGGTGTTTGACGAACTGATCATCTCGCCTTGTACGCAAGTGGAAATGGGTTCAGGCGCCCGAATTTATGTCGAAGGCCGACTTACGGTCGAAGGAACGGTTGCTTGCCCCGTAACCCTCAGTTCGATGACAGGTTCCGACCATGAAGGCATCCAATTTAACAGCAGTTCAAACAACCGCGGTTCAGTTCTGAATAATTTATCGATTGAAGATTCAATCTACGGTATTACGATGTATGGTACAAATCCAGTGATTCATAACCTTACAATTCTCAATCCTGACCGAGTAGGTATTGATATGTTTAGCAACTCTGCTCCACTCATTTACGACCTTGTCATCAATCAAGCAGGGCGTGTTCTTCCATTCCAAGGCGATTGGCGTTATGGATTGGGTTTGTCGATCGGTTCAGGTTCGACTCCAATTGTGGATGGAGCGACATTTACTGACCACCTTACCCGAGCAATCAACATCTGGGGTGGCTCAGGAGGGGTTCTTCGAAACCTTGTGATGAGTAACATCAGCGGTTCGAGTTGGGCGATTTCTGCTGGCGTTTGGATTGAAGACAGTCAACCATTACTGATGAATTTGAGCGTTGACCGTGCTGACCACGGTATTGTTGTACGGCACATCGATGATGGCGGCTATACCCGTGCGGTTTTCAAAGACACAACGGTGACAAATTCGATGTATAGGGGAGTCTATGTCGACAAAGAAAACCATTCAAATTATACCAATTATGAAACTGCCGATTTCACCAATTTGACCGTAAGTGGGACCGGAGGTCCAGGAGCAACAACAGCCAATATTGCTTATGCTGCAATCGATGTGAATTCAACAGGTGCATGGTTCGAAAATACGCCAATAGAAAATTCAACTTCAACAGGTGTACGCCTGTATTATGCTGACTCTTCGACAACTTTCCGCAATTTGACAATTCGCGATTCAGGAGACCCCGGGCAGGGTCCGCACAAAGCCGGACTTGCAATTACTTGGATATTCACTTCCGCTCCAGTTTTCGATGGGCTTGAAATCTCAGGTTCAGTCGGCCCCGGTATACATTCATACAAAGCCGAATGGGATGCGAGTGATTTGTATCTCCATAACAATTCTGAAGATGGGATTTATTTGGATTATTCATCGGTTGAGATCGATGGTGCAGTCATCGAAAACAACAGTCTATCTGGCGTTCACTTGCTTGATAACCTCGACACCCATTTGGAGAACCTTACCGTTCAATACAACGGTTTTTCAGGTGCGACTGATGAAGAGAAAGCAGGCATATTCTTCGACCGTTCAAAGACGGTATCGCACCCTCAACTCGACGTTATGTGTTCTAACTGTGATGTGACAAATTCAGCGGGCTCAGGAATTCTTATTCGAGATTCAGTCGACCTTTGGTTGAATGATATTTACCTTGCTGAAAACGATGTAAATCATGCGCCGCTTGATGCAGACAACACGGGCTTAACGCTTGGCCAGCAAGGTGGAGTCATCAATATCGACGGTCTTGAGATTTATACTGAACGAAGCGGTGCAATCGGAACCCCTGCCGTGAACATCAATCAAGCGGCAGCCTCAATCAACGGCATGGAGATTCATGGCAATCATTCAGGAATTGAATGGGATGGACAAAACCATAACAATTACCCATCGCAACTCAGTAACAGTAACTTTAGTGGGACGGGTTGTGTTCAATTATCAAATCATAATGACCTTTCGGGAAGTGGAAACACAATTACAGCAACATGTTCTGGAACTGTTCAATTGGTAAACAGTCAAGTTAATTGGTCGAGTTTCACCGATTCTGGATTAACTTCTACCATTCTTCAACTCGATTCCAATTCGGACTTGCATCTCCACCAACCAGTAAACTTCGATTTGAATCAATCCTATCCAACCATCGCTTCAGGCGCAACGATCGACGTTGCTTACGACATCAATGTCTGGGTTGTCAACAACAACAGCAACGGAATTCCCGGTGCAAATGTCGATGCAACTTTTTCGCAGTTTGAATCCGTAGTTCAAGATTCCACCGATTACCTTGGATATCTTTCTCTACCGAATTTCATCGGACAACGTTGGACCAATACCGGAGCTTCAAGTTTCACGACAACGACCATTTCCTGTGGATATGACAGTGTTTCAAATTCAACCAATATCACTCTTGACCAAGATCGTTTTGTCAATTGTATTTTGCCACTTGCCAACCAATCACCATTCGTAGTATGGTCTACTCCAGTTGATTTGGGAGTGTTCATTTCGCAAGGGCCTGTAGAATTCAATGCCTCCGATTCTTGGGACCTTGATGATGATGAACTCACGTTCACATGGACCAGTGACCTCGATGGTGATATTGTGGCATCATGTACCGGACAGGGGCTGGGCAACGGGCAGGGGATTACTCAACAAGATATGACCAATGGAGTTCCATTCACAGTCAATACCAATTATCTGAATATGGGATGTCAATTGTCCGATGGTATACATGTCATCACTCTGGAAGTCTGCGATGATGCTGGCCACTGTGTTTCTGAAAGCCGAACAATCGAACTTGTCAATCAAGCACCAGTCATTGTCTTTGATGTCACACCTGCAATGACGCCATGGTCTGAACTTGTCATTCCTCGTACCCAACATGTTCGATTCAACCTTTCAGGAACTTTTGACCCTGAAGGCGATTCGCTGATTTGTTGGATTGAGCGTTCGTATCAAAATGATGGCGTAGGCCAACAAAGCGGTTGTCCTACAGAGGTTTGGATGAACCTTTCAATGGCTGAAACAGTTCCTTCAACTTTTAACTTGGAAATCTACGCCTATGATGGTATTAACACCCCTCCATCTGAGTATATTATTCCAGTAGAATTGTACAATGAAGTTCCAGAACCTGAGTTCACATTAACTCGTCTTGGAAATGCCAGTGAAGATGAAGTCACACTCGATGGAACTGCAACCATCGACCCAGAAGGTGACACCCTCGAAATAGAATACTGGTCGAGTCTTGACGGTCAACTGTCATGGAACAATACCGAGGCGGGTAAAACATGGACTGGTTATCTTTCCCGAGGTATCCACTCTATAGAAATGAGAGTTGTCGATGACCGGCCCGAACATATCAATGCAACGCGAGTAACGGCCATGCTCGTCGATGTTGAAAACTCACTTCCACGTTCAGTAATTGACACCCCCGTTTCGAGCCAAACATATACTTCTGCGGAACTCATTTGGTTCTCTGCAAACGGTTCAGGAGATTACGATGCTGCGTGCTCAACGTTCCCTACTGTAGGTGATTGGCACTGTGCAGGTGCAGAACCCTTCAGCGGCTCAGAATATCTTGTTGTCGTTTGGAGCAGTGATTTAGATGGACGCCTGACTCCCGAAAGCGAAGATTGGCTCGTGTTCGAGGGGCGTTTGAGTGCTGGAATGCACACCATTACGTTGAGTCTTGATGATGGGATTCACGACCCTGTTCTCGTATCTCGAACCGTTGAAGTTCTCACTTCGGCCCCTCAATTGAACCTTCTGACACCGACGGACGGAGATGCATATTCGTCCAGTTCTCTGATTCAATGGGATGCTCGTCAGTCGATTGATTACGATGATGATAACTTTACCATGACCATTCGTAGTGATGTGCTCGATGAGCCATTGTTGACCGATGTTTCGACTTCACAAGTTCATACCATCTCACTCCCTGCCGGAGAACATAGCATCAAAATCACCTTAACCGATGATACGGGAATGGAACAAATTACATTCATCAGCATCTCTATTGGTCAATCAGACCCTGTGGCTGTTCTCCTTCAACCACAAAACCTGTTATCTATCGCTCCTGGTGAATCTATCATTTTGGAAGAAGAATCATTCGATGCCGATGGTGATATGGAAAAGCGTGAATGGCGACGTTGGCTCATCACGGGGAATTACGAGATTGTCTCAACATTGAGTACTGATGCGATACAACTTCCGCCAGGACAGCATCATCTCTCCTTGTATGTTGAAGACAGTCGCGGCACATTTAGCGAAGTTCATACGAATGTCACCGTTCAATCGAGTCTTCCGAAACTCTCCAACCTCACCTTCTTGCCAGATACACTGCTTGCTCAACAGAAAAACACGTTATCCGTTCGAGTCATGATGAGCGACCCTGATGGAACAACGCAAAGTGTTCGTGCTACGGTTGTTTTCAATGTCCAAAATTGGGCTTTCAATCTCACCGATGAAGATGGTGATGGCTATTGGGAAGGTTCGGTTGAAATGAATCCGGAAGCAGCTGGGCGACCAAACCTCAAGGTCATCGCTACCGATGGAACTGGAGATGACCCAATGGTGGATATTCTCAGTATCACTTTGTATGTTGAAGAATCGGAAGGTGACAGCCGAGTAGCGATGTTTATTGCTGCAAGTGGAGGATTTGTCGGTATTCTTGTGGTCATCGCAGTTGTCGCACTACGACGTCAAAAGAAGGCAGAAATGGCCATGATTGATACTTGGGATTCCTTTGGGGACTTCTCATCCACTTCCAAGCCGAATGCTGGAAAAACACTGGTTAACCTTGAAGGTGGTGCTATGGATGGTGCCGAAGAGGTTCTGGCTGAGGGCGAAATGCTTGAACTCGAAGAGTCTCCGCCGGCTGAAGAACACTCTTCTGAACAAAAACCAGTTGCAGGCATTGATTTAGATTGGGACGATGTGTGAACAAGCACACCTCACAACTTCTTTAATCTAAGAATTGTGCCACGAAACCATGGACACTTCCTCGTTTCGAATAACTCAAGCAAAAGAGTTCAATTTGGCAGATACTCAAACCGACGCTCCTGATAATTTTGATAAACAGGAGTCCAAAAAAACAGTTAAAGCACTTACAAAACAAATTCGAACTTTGCAAGAATTGATGTGGGCGGAACAAAAACAACGCCTCCTTGTAGTTTTACAAGCAATTGATACAGCCGGAAAAGACGGAACCATTCGTGCAGTGTTTGGACGTGCAAATCCGCAGGGGTTCAAAGTACAATCTTTCAAACGCCCAACAGAAATTGAATTGGCTCATGATTATTTGTGGCGAGTCCACCCACATGTCCCCGCAAATGGAGAGATTGTCATCTTTAATCGAAGCCATTACGAAGATGTCCTGGTGGTCAAAATACACGATTATGCACCAGCAGAATTGGTTGAGAAACGCTATGCTCATATCCGAAACTTTGAGCAAATGCTTGTCGATGAAGGCACAACCATCATCAAAATCTTTCTTCATATTACGAAAGATGAGCAAAAGAGGCGCCTTGAAGACCGCTTGAATCAACCTGAAAAGAATTGGAAATTTGAGATGAGCGACCTCAAAGAACGTGGTTATTGGGATCAATATCAAGACGCATTTGAGACCATGATTCAACGAACTTCAACCAAAGATGCTCCTTGGTATGTCATTCCGGCCAACAATAAAAAGTACCGTAATGAAGTCATTTCTTCGATTATCGTTGAAACAATGGAGAGTTTCAATATGGAATGGCCAAAGCCTGCTGAAGGACTTGAAGATATTGTAATCGAATGATATCAATTACTTCTTTTGCTCTGGTAAATCGTTGTTTAGTGAATCCGGGTTCGAATCACGTCCACCCCAAGGCGTAAGGGTTCGATGCAACCCTATACGGCGGGCGAAGAGGAACTTGAAGTTCTTCCATCCATCGCCCCAAGTGTGAATTTCAGCCTCTCCCACCCGAGGGCGATAAGGAACAGAGATTTCTACAGCCTTGTCCTTTCCGAGAACTCGACGAGCAAGAATCTTCATTTCTTCAGAAAGAGGCATTCCATCATTGGTTGGGCGCATTGCATCGTCATTGAAAATCGATTTACGGAACACCCACATCCCAGATTGAGAATCTTTTACGCCATAGCCGAATAAAAGTCGAGCAGTAAAGGAAAGTGCCCAGTTTCCAAATCCATGGATTCCCGACATTGAACCATCTTCAGCCAAAGAAAGTCGGTCGCAAGTGATGAAATCCAAATCATCATCGAGCAAACGCTTGACCAGAGTAGGAACCAATTCTGCTGGATAGGTGCAATCAGCATCCATGGTTACGATGATGTCGTTCTTTGCAACATCAAACCCGGTTCGATATGCACGCCCGTAGCCTTTTCTATCTTCGAGATGAACTCGAATTTTCTTTTCCAGTGCTATCTCACGAGTTCGATCGGATGAGTTTCCATCAACAATCATAATCTCGAGGTTTTTACACCATCCACGTGGAATTGCATCTATTGTAGGGCCAAGCGCTTCTTCCTCATTTCGAGTAGGAAGAATAACAGTGACCGTTACAGGGAGTTTATCGCCCATGTGGCTCCCACTTTGCTCACCTCCTTGAAGGCATTGGGTTGAAAAGTCGGTATTTCTGATGTTGTTATCGGTGACATTGAAACCACTATGGCCTGTCCCGCACACATGCACATTGCCATGGTATCCGGTGAATACCCTCCGCGTTGGGGGGGCATTGGTTCTGTGGTTTACCATCTGGCTGGCCATTTAGCGGCACGTGGCCACAACGTCAGCATCATTACTCGAACACATAAGGGGCGAGCACCTGCCCAACAAGGTGTTTCAGTAATCGAAGTTCCTTGGCTCAAAGCACCAATGGCATTCACCCGTTCATATGGAAAACATGCTTTACGAGCCCTCAAAGTACTGCATAAACGTCAACCAATCGATATTGTTCATACTCTTTTACCGTTGGTGAGTTGGACAAAAAAGGAATTTAGAATGGTTGAAGAAACCATTGCTCCAGTAGTATCTGCGCTGAATGGTAGTTGGATTGGAGAGCGCGAAGGAATGCGATTAGCAGCTAAACATCGAGAATCCGCAACATGGAAAAATCCGAATGATTTAGCGATTCTTACAACTGCGAAATGGTATGCAAAATACGAGCAAGCAGGCGTTTCGGAATCCTCAGTATGCGTCGCGATCAGTGAATCGACAAAACAAGAATTCCAGCGCTGGTATTCTCCCCCTGAGCAGTGGAAGTGTGAAACGATTTTGTACGGAGTTGACCATTTGGTTTTTCGACCGTTAAACTCCGATGATGAAGATGAACAATTGGAGCACGAAGCACTTCGGAAAAGATACGATGCTGCAGATGAAGATGCTTTGTGTGGACGAGCCTCAAAAGAAACTCCACTTCTACTTGCAGTTGGTCGCTTAGTGGCTCGAAAAGGACATCGTACATTGCTCAGAGCCATGCCTGAAATTCTGCGTCGCTATCCTGGTGCACGTTTGTGCATTATTGGTCGAGGTCATATGGGTAAAACACTGCTCAAGCAAGCAAAGAAACTTGGCGTAGGTCATGCCGTTTTTATCCGTTCAGGGATGTCCTTTGAAGC
>MDSW01136026.1_pt1 | contig 11101 bp, 10 predicted proteins | sample 811171 | NCBI WGS metagenome assembly MDSW01 (sample SAMN05326641, study PRJNA326480) | marine metagenome | isolation source: seawater | place: Atlantic Ocean: North West | collected 2012 | reverse complement strand
TTCCATACATTTGATTAACACCTATTGTAATTTTTAATTATATTTAGTCATTTAATATTGGAGAAATCTAATAATTAAAAAGTTTCATATTTGTTTTTTGACGTTCTTAGCTGAAAACACGATATTTGTATTATTTTTACAAAGTCAAAAAAACAAAAGTTTTAATAACACCTATTGTTTTATTTAGGGTTTATTTTTTTATATATTTAGATTAATTATTTTTGCGAATTGAAACATCTAATTAGCAAATAAATTTTGAATCAAATGAGTTAAAATTAGTAATGGCGAATGAAAATTTTATAAAACTACTACATAAAGTTGGTTAGTTTAAATTATTATGATTGGTGAATTGTAAATAAAAAGATATAACATTATCTATAAATTAAAAATAAACAAATAATGGATAGTGAACAAGTAATGTGAATGAAAACTTTAAAATCAATGATTTAATTTCAATTTTTTAGCTGTTTAAAAAATATACCTTTTGCATTATGTTTTGGTTAGTTAATATTAGTTGCAAGCTCAACAGCAAAAAAAGTTACTATTATTAGACACGAAGTCAAATGAGCTAATCAGAAATAGATTGAAAATATTAAAAATTTATATTTGAAGATCACACCAGTGTTTGTTGCAATAAACTTGGAAAATTTCTGATTTGTAATGAAAGGTTTATCAAATTTGAATAGCTTGTTTTTTGCGAAATTATTTTTAGATAAGCGTTTTTCAAAAGCTAAATGGTAAATCAATAGTAAAATTAGGGGTGTTTTTTAACATTACCAAACATTACTAAAATTTGAATATTTTTTGTTAATTGAAAAGCAGTTGGACTAATTGCGTTAAAGCGTCTAGTCAAAAGAGAAACAACTCAGCGTGTTAAACAAGGTCAATAATTTTTGTTTTAATTCAAATAATGTTTTTTTATTAAAATTAACAAACAGTTAGCTTAGAAACAGCTATCAAATTACAAAAACGTAAAAGTTTAATTTTTTAAAGTCGAATTGCTTCAAAAATTTAGTTTGTTTAAAATTAAGAAACCGATGTTGCATAAGTCATTTTTAGATTTGGTAGCAAAACCTTTTGTATTTACTCTTCTTTGTGAAATAAAATAAATCAAAATTGATAATGCCAAAATTAGTAAATAAAAATTTATAACAATTTTCATCCAAATTTATGGTTTATTTTTTCAATATTTGTGTGAAATTTTAAACGATTTCTTAGTAACTAAAACTAGTGTTTTATACAATGAAATTTAAAATTTTTTTTTTAATTTGTCATAAAAACTATTACTTTTGTAATTTTTCAATTTAGACAAATAATCGGGTTTTGTTGATTTTTTTTATGTAAATTCTGGAAAATCTTTTTAAAAATCGTATTAAATCCAACACAGGTAAATTTAGTTTAAATGACTAACGATGATAATTTTAGCAAAAAAAATGGAATTCGGCAAATAATTGCTGTAACCTAGGAAGAAAGCAAAACATTAAAATAATATATTTTGTGTTGAAACAAAATTAATAGGGGCGACTAGTTATCAAAACTACAAAACAATGCAAATTTTTTTAAAAAGTATATTGTTTGATGGGTGATCAATGCTAAAAAAATAAAATTTAAAATTTATAATATTTTAAACTAATTTTTGGTAAATTTCAGCATTATTCTGAGTGCTTTAATGTAACGAAATTCATTGTCCAATAATTATGGTCCTGCATGAATCCAATAACGACCCCAAAGCTGTCTTTTTTTTTGTAATTTTGAAGTTGGATTTTTAGTGCAGATCCTAAAAATTGAAAAAAAGACGAAAAGACCCTAGATCTTTTACCAATTGCAATAATAGTAAAAACAAAAAAAATAATCATTACAAAATAAGAATCTGTAATTTTTTTAATTTTATAAAATTAAAAATTAGATTAAACTGAGAGATTATTTGTTTTTTTTATTTTTACTTTTGAACAAGTTGAAAATTATTGTTTGTTGGTTTAGTTGGGATGACTGCCTTTAAAATAGTAACAAAGGCGATAACGATAAATTCAAATAAAATATTTTATTTTTGAGTTAAAAACAACATATTTGTTGAACTGTAAAATTGATAAATTAAGCAGAGATTTAAGTCGAATTTAATGAACCAAATAAAATAAATGAAAATTTATTTGAACAACAAATAAAAAGAACTCTAGGGATAACAGAGTAATGTTGGATAAGCGTTCAAAGCGAATTCAACGTTTGCGACCTCGATGTCGACTTTGCTGTCGCTTTGTAATGCAGTTGTTACAAAAAGTCAAACTGTTCGTTTGTTAAAATAGCACATGAGTTGGGTTCAGAACGGTGTAAACCAGTTTGGTTTCTATCTTTTTTCATTTTTAAATTATCAAATTTTTTATTTGTATGAGAAGATCATAAAAAATAAGCCAATTGTTTTAAAATTATTTACCAAAAATATGTTTTTTAGCTAAGCTTAATTGTTTAAAAATTGATGAAAACTAAATTTGAAACCTTTTGTTATAATTTAAAAGTTCAACAAACATTTGAATTAAAACTAATGTATAAAAATAATACTTTGATGGGTTACTTAAAAATATGAAAATATTCAAAAAATAATACCAAATAATTAAAACAATTAAAATCTAAAATACTTCGGTTGTATTATATAAAAATAAAAAAAATTAAAATAACTTATTTACCTTTATTTTTTCTTATTTTTGTGCATGAATTAAAGGTAGATTATCATTCTTCCAAATTGAATGTGTTGGTTCGATTCCAACTGCACAATTAAAATTTTATAATTTGTTGAGATTTTAATTCTTTGATGTTTGAAATTAATATGGTTATTATGCTTTTTTTATTTTGTTTACTTTCGTTTTTTGATTTTATTGTTTTCAATGAAGAAGTCTTATTAGCACTTTGCTTTTTAAGCTTTTTATTTTATTGTTTTAACACATTATCAGAATCAATTTTTTTAACATTCGAGCAACGTGCTTCTAAATTTGAAGACGATTTGTTATTTAATTTTACAAATTCGAAAAATTTGTTATCTTCTGATTTTGCTACTAATTTAAAGTTACAGAATTTTTTGACTAAATTTTCAATTCTAATGGTTTGTTTAATTCATTTTTTAAATTCTTGTTTTTCTGTTTTAAATTTTAAAACAAGTTGAATATGTTTTCAATCTATCGTTGGTAAATTAAACGAATTAACAAAGATCAATCGTAATTTTGTTAGTTTTTTTCAAAAAGACTGTATAGTTCAATTATTATATTCATTAATTTTAAAAAAAACAACAACTGATTTAGCTTTTTTAACAGCGTCAAAAAAATCTACTTTAAAGTTTAGTGAATTAAAAAAATTATGTTTATAAAAACTCAACGCTGGTGAAATTGGTAAACACGTCTGATTTAAAATTGGATGCTTTTTAAGCTTAAACGTTCAAATCGTTTGTGTTGAATTTGTTTTTTATTAGATGTCATTTTCATTATTAGCTTTTTTTGATAATATCTGATTTCACACAATTTTAACACCTTTTATTGTTTTTTATCTTTTATCAGCTGTATTATTTGGTTCACATCTTGTTTCGTGTGATAAGTTTGATAATCCCGTATTGTTAAAATCGTTTAATTTGTTTTCAACTTATTTTATCTCAACTATGGTTTATTTTTTTTGCTTTGATTTTAATCCAGTTGATTTGCTTTATTTTTTTAATCAAAATTTTCAATTTTTTTTTCTATTTTTTGTGGTTTCCATTTTAATAGTAACCCGAGATTTTGTGATTTCAAAAAAAATAGTAAAATTTGAGTATGATTTGTTGTTTATTTTTGTTATTTTAAGCGGTGTTTGCTTGTGTTTTTGTTCGGAATTTTTATTGATTTATTTAGCTATTGAATTACAAAGTTTAGCATTTTATGTTTTTGCTAGTTTTAATCGAAATTCAGAATTTTCAACTGAATCGGGGTTAAAATACTTTGTTTTTGGTGGTTTAATGTCATGTTTTTTACTGCTTGGTTTAGCTATGGTTTATTTATTTTTTGGATCGTTAACTTTTGAATTAATTGCTTCACTAAGTAATTTTAAATATGAACCCTTGTATTTTACTGGTTTTTTATTTGTTTTTATTGTTTTTTTATTCAAGGTTGGTTCAGCACCATTTCATTTTTGATTATGTGATGTTTATGAAGGTTCTATTTTATCTGTTACTTTATTATTTGCTGGTGCTCCAAAAATAGTTTTATTTGGTCTTATTTTTAAACTATGCTTTTTTGTTTTATATGATTATAGTTCATTTTGATCTTTTTTTTTTGGTCTTTCTGGTATTTTATCTATAATTGTTGGTTGCATTTCTGCAATTTATCAAAAAAGAATAAAAAGATTATTTGCGTATTCAACAATTGTTCACGCTGGGTTTATTTTGTTAGCCTTTTTATCTTGTTCTTTACCATCAATCAAAGCACTTATTTTTTATTTGGTTTTTTATTCATTTATGACAATAGCACTTTTTGCTTTGTTAATAAATGCTTCAATTAATTTTACATTTCAACCAAAATATATAATTAATTTATCAGGTGTTGGTTCAAAAAACTATATTTTTGCTTTAACTTTTTGTATTATCATTTTAGCAATTGCAGGTGTTCCACCATTAGCTGGTTTTTTTACAAAATTTTTTATTCTATTAGCATTAATTGGTTCAAATTATTTTTTTGTAAGCTTTCTTGTTATTCTTTTTAGCTCTGTTGCTTGTTTTTATTATATTCGTCTAGTAAAAATAATGTTTTTTGTAAAACAAGTTAAAAATTCATTTTGAATCACACATAATTCAAAAAAAAATTCTGAATTTATTATAGCATCTTTCTTATTTGCTATAATTTTTTATTTTATACATCCAGACTTTTTAATTGCGTTAGCTATGTCAATTAGTCTTTGTTTATTTTAAGTCTTTTTTTGGGTTTAATTTAGAGGTAAAATCTAAAATTTCAAATTTTATTTCATTGGTTCAAATCCAATAACCCGTGATTTATTCTCTTTGCTAATTTTTAAAGCTTTTATTTAAGACACAATTGATATTTGAATTTTAAACCTTGACTGTCAAACTAAAACGCACTTTTGATATTTTTTTTAGTTAAACAAACTAAAGTTAGCATTTATTTTATTAAAAATTTTGATGATAAATATATTAAAAACAACAATACAAAATAAAAAATTATATTTTATAATTCCTGTGTCTAACTTGAATACATCTATTATATCTACTTTAATTACATCTAAAATTGTCTGTTCATTTTATCAAATTTTAAATAAAAAATCAAATTACTACGTTGTTTTTTTAAATTATAATTTTGCTTTTTTTTCTACTATTTCGGGTATAACTAAAACTTTAAAAAAAAAAAAATTTCAAATAAATAAGCATATTGAAAATGTTCAGTTGAATAACAATTTTAATTTTTATTTGAATAAAAACAATTTTTCAAAAAATAATATAAAATTTCGTTAATCACGTTAAACTGTAGAATGATAATTGGGTGAGCCAGGTTAATACCGTTTGATTTGAAATCAAATATAACAATGTTATCGTTGGTTCAAATCCAGCATTATCAGTTATAATTTTATAATTTTGATGTTTGTTTTTGAAATTTTAATATCTTTTTTAGTACTTGTTGTTCCTGCCTTAATTTGTATTGCTTATTTAACTTTAGCTGAACGAAAAATAATGGGTGCAATGCAACAACGTTTTGGTCCAAATTCGGTTGGTTTTTTTGGTCTACTTCAACCATTAGCTGATGGTTTAAAGCTTCTAATAAAAGAAGCTGTAATCCCAACAAATTCAAATACGTTTAGTTTTATTTTTGCACCAATTTTTACGTTTTTTATAAGCTTAGTTAATTGATCAATATTACCTTTTAGTTCATTTTGTTTTTTTGTAGATGTTAACATCAGTCTTTTATTTATTTTTGCAATATCAGGGTTAGCTGTTTATGGTGTTATTTTATCAGGTTGAGCGAGTAATTCAAAATACGCTTTTTTTGGTGCAATTCGTAGCGCAGCTCAGATGGTTTCCTATGAAATTTCAATTGGATTAGTTTTAATGTCAGTTTTATTTTGTGTTGGTTCATTAAATTTTATCGAAATTGTTTTATTTCAAAATTATATATTTTTTTTTATCCCGTTTTTACCTTTGTTTATTATGTTTTTAATCTCAATATTAGCTGAGACAAATAGAGCTCCTTTTGATTTACCCGAAGCAGAATCAGAGTTGGTATCTGGGTTTAACGTTGAATATTCAAGCATGGGGTTTGCATTATTTTTTTTAGCGGAATATGGTTCTATTATTGCAATGTCAATTTTAACAGCTTTAATTTTTTTAGGTGGATGAATTTCTATTCCAGTTTTTTGACTTTTTTGATTAGAACCTTTTGTTTTAGCGTTTAAAACGTCGTTTATTTTATTTTTTTTTATTTGAGTTAGAGCATCATTTCCAAGGTATCGCGTAGATCAACTTATGCGTTTATGTTGAAAAATATTTTTACCTTTATCTTTTGGTTTTGTTTTATTTATTTTTAGTTTAGTTTTTATTTTTAACGGTTTATTTTAATTTTTTTGATGTTAAAAATTTATAATGCAAATAATATTAAATTTTTTATTTCAAATGTATTTTTTGAGATTGGCTCATTACCTGCAAAAACATATTTTATCTTTAAATTTAAAACTTTTCAACAATTTATAATAACAACAAATAAAAAAACAATAAATTTAAAATTAAAGTTAAAACGTCATCAATTTAAAAAGCAAACAAATATGACAAATTTAACAGGTTTTTATCACGGTATTTGATAACTTAAATAAATCCGAAAAGCTTAGTGGTTTAGCAGTTGATTGTTAATCAAAAAGACATTGGTTCAAATCCAATTTTGGATTAAATTTAACAAACAATAAAAAAGTAGCATAATGGTAATGCACCAGCTTTGGGTGCTGGAAATTATAAGTTCGAATCTTATCTTTTTGTTTTAAATTAAATTTTTTTAATAAACATAGATGTTATTTTTTTTGATAGCTTTACCTTTATTTGCTTGTCTTTTTTTATCTTTTGTTAACCAAACTAATTATGTATTTATTCGTAATTTTGGGTTATTTTTTTCATTGGTTATTTTTAACTTTTGCTGTTGTTTATTATTTGTTTTTGATTCTACAGCAACATATTTTCAATTTGTGTGTTATAATCCTTGATTTAACGTAATTAACATAAATTGTATTTTAGGTTTAGATGGTTTAGCATTATCAATGATTATTTTAACAGCATTTTTAACACCCATTTGTATTATTTTATGTTGAAATAGAAGTTTAACATATAATTCAAAAAATTACATTATTGCTTTTTTTTTTTGCAAGCAATATTATTCGCTGTTTTTTCAAGTCTTGATATTATGTTGTTTTATTTATTGTTTGAAGCTGTTTTAATACCAATGTTTTTGATAATTGGTTTCTATGGTTCACGTGGAAGAAAAATACGATCTGCTTATATGCTTTTTTTGTATACTTTGTTTAGCTCATTAATTATGTTTTTAGCTATTTTATTCATTTATTTTAAATTTGGTTCAACAGATTATTTACTTCTAAAAACAGTAGTTTTTGACCCCAACTCAGAAAAACTTTGTTGATTAGCTTTCTTTTTTTCGTTTGCTGTTAAAATGCCAGTGATGCCTTTTCATATTTGATTACCAGAAGCTCACTGTGAAGCACCTACTGCGGGTAGTGTTATTTTAGCAGGTATTTTATTAAAGCTTGGTGGTTTTGGTTTTTTACGCTATTCAATTGGCTTATTTTATGAAGCATCGGCATACTTTTCTCCTTTTGTTTTTGTAATATCAATTTTAGGTATTATTTATGCGTCTTTTACAACAGTTCAACAGATTGATTTAAAAAAAATTGTAGCATATTCGTCGGTAGGTCATATGGGTGTTGTTTGTATCGGTATTTTTTCATGTGTCTCTCAAAGTTTATTAGGTAGTGTCTTATTGATGATTAGTCATGGTATTGTTTCTGGGGCTTTGTTTTTATGCATTGGAATTTTATATGAACGTTATAATACAAGGTTAATAAAATATTATTCTGGACTGTTAACAACAAAACCATTATTTTCTACGTTTTTTGGTATTTTTTCTATGGCTAATATCGGATTACCGGGAACCAATAGTTTTATCGGTGAATTTTTAATAATTTTAGGTTGTTTTTTAGCTAATAGCTGAGCTGCTTTATTTTGTTCACTTGGTATGGTTCTAGGAGGTGCTTATTCGTTATGATTGTTAAACCGTCTTTTGTTTGGTAATATAAAAAATTTTTCTATTATAGAATTTAATGATTTAACAAGACTTGAATTTTATTATCTACTTCCGTTTGGTTTTTTAACTGTTTTTTTTGGTCTTTTTCCGGAAACTTTAATTTATTTTATTTATTTAGTATAATTTGTGTTTAATTAAATTGAATTATTGTTGGTTCAAATCCAACCACAATTTTTGGTATTTTTTGTAATTTTTTAATTTTTAATTTTTTGATGATTTTATCAATTAAGAAACAACCTTTACTTCAATTAGTAAATGATCATTTAGTTGAATACCCAACACCATCAAATTTATCATTATTCTGAAATTATGGTTTTTTAGCTGGGATGTGCTTAGCTATTCAATTAATTACTGGTATTGCTTTAGCGATGCATTATACACCACATGTTGATTTAGCTTTCTTAAGCGTTGAACATATCATGCGTGATGTTAACAATGGTTGGTTTTTAAGATATTTACACGCAAACGGTGCTTCAATGTTTTTTATTGTTGTTTACATTCATATTGGTCGTGGTTTATATTATGGATCCTATATTGAACCTAGAGGTTTAGTTTGAACTTTAGGCGTTATTATTTTGTTATTAATGATGGCTACAGCCTTTTTAGGTTATGTTTTAGTTTGAGGTCAGATGAGTTTTTGAGCTGCAACGGTAATAACAAATTTTTTCACTGCATTTCCAATAATTGGTGATAAAATTGTAACATTATTATGAGGTGGTTTTTCAGTTGATAATGCAACACTAAATCGTTTTTTTAGTCTACATTATTTATTACCATTTGTTATTACAGCAATTGTTATTGTTCACATGGCTGTTGTTCATTTTGACGGATCTAATAACCCATTAGGTATTTCAGCTGTTTCTGATAAAATTTCATTTTTTCCTTATTTTTTTATCAAAGATACATTGGGTTTAATATCATTTTTAATCTTTTTTTCATATTTTGTTTATTTTAGCCCAAATTATTTAGGTCATACAGATAACTATATCCCAGGTAATCCAATGGTAACTCCAGAACATATTGTTCCCGAATGATATTTTTTACCTGCTTACGCAATTTTAAGATCAATACCAAATAAATTGCTTGGTGTTTTAGCATTGTTTGCTGCTGTTTTAATTTTATTAGTTTTACCAATAGCAAATACGAGTGAGATTAGATCATCACTTTACAGACCATTACATCAGAAGTTTTTTTGATTATTAGTTGCTGACTACATTTTATTAGGTTATTTAGGTCAACAAGTCCCAGAATCACCTTTTATTGAAATTGGTCAAATAGCATCAATTTATTACTTTGCTTATTTTTTAATAATTATTCCTGTTTTAGGTCGTTTAGAAAAAAGTTTATTTTTAATTTAAAATGTATTGGAGAGCAATTGGTTATGTTCATCTGTCTCATCAGCAGAAAATAATGGTTCAAATCCATTCAATGCAAAAATATAATGATGGCTACAATTCAACAAATATTTTTCAAAAAACGAATAAAACAAATTAAAAAAGCTAATAGTCCAAAATTAGATAAAAACCCTCAAAAAAAAGCTATCTGTATACGTGTTTTAACTATTTCACCAAAAAAACCAAACTCAGCAAATCGTAAAATTATAAAAGCTCGTTTTTTAAAAAATTCGATTAAACTAACAGCAAAAATTAAGGGTGAAGGTCATAATTTACAACAACACTCAACTATTTTAATTAATGGTGCTAAAATAAAAGATTTAATTGGTGTTAGTTATTCAGTTATTCGTGGTAAATTTGATCTTTTTGGTGTTGCTAATAGAAAAAATGGAAGAAGCTTATATGGTGTTAAAAAAAATATATAATTTTTGATGATTATTAAATATAACCTTTTTGTTTTTTTTTCTGCGTTTTGTTTGGTTTCAGCAGTTTTTGTAATTTGAACTAAGAATCCAGTTTTTTCTGTATTATTTCTAATTTTTACTTTTTTTAATGTATCCGCTGTTTTATTTTTATTTAATTTTGAATTTCTACCTATTGCATTTTTAGTTGTTTATGTTGGTGCAGTAGCTGTTTTATTTTTGTTTGTTTTAATGATGTTAAACATTAAGTTAGCAGAATTAATTGAAAGTTATTCAATGATATTACCCGTTGGTTTACTTTTTTGTTTAATTTTTATTATTCAAATATTATCATTATTTCAAATGGAATTTGAATTATTCACAATTTTTGATAAAAATTCTAGTCTGTTTTTATTAGATTTCTCGAATATTGGAACATTAAAAACAAATTTTTTTAATTTAAATTATTCATTATCAAATTTAAAATTTTTAGGATTTGTTCTTTTTTCTGAATTTTTGTATCACTTTGTTTTTGCTGGTTTTGTTTTATTATTTGCAATGGTTGGTGCAATTTTACTAACTTTACAAAAAAAATTTAAAACAAAAAACCAAAATATATATCAACAAATTTTAAAAGATTACACTATGACAGTTTTATCTGTTTCATAGCACATAGTTAAACTGGTTAAAACACATTGCTCATAACATTGTTATATTGGTTCAAATCCAATTGTGCTAAGTAAATATAAATGCAAATTTTATGGGTGTAATGTAATGATAGTAATGTTTACTATTCAATTTAGGTTTTAATAATTGGATAGCATAATTGGTTAATGCTTTAAATTGCAAATTTAAAAAATAATAGTTCAAATCTATTTCCAATTTCTATTTGTTTAATTTAAATTATTTTTTTTGTTTATTTTTATTTTTGATGATTTTACAAGCAGCTAAATTAATCGGTGCTGGTTTATCTACTATTGCTTTAGCT
>MDSW01175302.1_pt1 | contig 11102 bp, 4 predicted proteins | sample 811171 | NCBI WGS metagenome assembly MDSW01 (sample SAMN05326641, study PRJNA326480) | marine metagenome | isolation source: seawater | place: Atlantic Ocean: North West | collected 2012 | reverse complement strand
TTAAGTCTTTAATAATTTTATCAATGTCGTTGCTCAGGGTGCTGGTTTCATAAGTAGTCAAAAGTTTTCCTTTAAAGAATTTATCGTACCACTTTTTCTTATTTTCCCAATGCGATTTGTATTTTGGTAAATCCAAGCGGCCTACGTGTTCTAAATAGTATTCTTCTCCTTGCACCATTATTGTAAAATCAGGCAGATAGAAAGTACCATCAGGAGCAAACAGTGGTTTTTCATACCAAAATGGTACTTGGCGCTCTGTCAACATATTGGCTATAATAATCTCCGATTTAGAGCGAACCATATATTCGGAAAGAGTTTGGTGTATTTTTCCTTCTTCATACCAATCCTTCATAACCAACAACTCTTTAGGGAGTGGGTTAAAATCAAAAAGGGATGCATTAATTTTAGCGAGTTTATTGGCTTCTGGGCGAGTCAATTGTAGAAAAGCCCCAATATCCTGTTCTGCAAAAATAGTAAGCTTGGTTTTAGCACGTGTAATTGCAGTATATATCAACTCCTTGGAGAGTAAAGCTTTTTTATTTTTCGGCAATACTAAAAACACATTATCAAATTCACTTCCTTGCGATTTATGTACTGATATGGCGTAGGCTAGTTCTAGGTTTTCAATTGGTTTTTCTTGAGGCAAATCATACCAATAACCCTTCTTATTTTTGTATTTACCTAGCTTTTTACCAAAAGGTACATGAGCATCTCTTCCTTGAAAATTAACAGTAAATTTCTCCAATCTAAAAAACGGAGCTCTGTATCTAGGATTATACCAGGTTCCAGAGGCTTCATCTTTAATTGCCTTTTTATCCTTATTATGCCAACGAGTGAAACCTAATTCACCGTTGTATATATTAATCGGGACCGTATTATTTTCTTTTGCCAAATATGCGTAAATAGGATTTGACTTTGTTCGATTTCGACATTGAATAATTTTATCGTAGATGCTAATTCCATCAACAAATAGCTGTTTTTGGACATTATGAGTATTAAGTGAACTCTGGAAAAATGTATTTAAAGCATCTGTTCCAAAAAGTTCAGATCTATAAGGTGAAATGACTTGAAACCTATTTGCCCTTTTTATATTGGAGGTTTCCTTATCTTGAAATACTTTGCCTAACAATTCCCAAGATTTATCCGGATCGTATGTTATTCCTGTCTCAAGTTCTAAATCTTGAATTAGTGTCTTTAACATTAAGTCATTCAACTCCTTTTCTGAATCCCAAAAATGCACTTGAATGTCTTTTAAATCGTCAGAAAAATCAAGTTCCTGAATACGCTTTAGCAAGTCTGTTTGCTTGGCCTTTTTTGTACCCGTTTCCTCAAGATCTTCATCTGCGTTTTTACTTTGGATAAATACAGAAGCTAAATCTAAGATACCTGTTCCGCGACCTTCTAATTTATTTTCTCGCTGACGTAAGTTTTCTTTTAATACTCCCTTGTTTTCTTCTGGAAGCCAATCTATTAAATCTGCAAAAACTTTTCCGTACCCAATAGGCGGAAGTTGGTTTGGATCGCCAACAAATATAATACGCTGTACAGTATTCCAGTTTATGGCCCTAAACAATGTTGCCATTAAAGACTGGTCTATCATAGAAGATTCATCGATAATAAATATGCGAACATTCTCTTCTTGCTTTCCTCCTTCTCTTTTGTAAGTAAAATTATCATTCATCCACCCGCGCTCTGCTAAAAAAGAATGAATTGTTTTGGCTTCTTTACCTGATCTTTCACGTAGACGGTCTGCTGCTTTGCCTGTTGGCGCCAATAATAAAAAAGAAGTGCCTACACCGTGTGCTTTTTCAATCCCGCTTATCAATGATTTTACAACCGTTGTTTTACCAGTACCTGCACCTCCTGATATTACGCTCAATCCTTTATCAAAAATAGAAGCACAAACACTCGCTTGAGCTTCTACCGCAGTGTTGTATTCAGTTGGATTTAATTCTGCTATTTTGGAAGTACCATCGTATAAAAAGTTCTCCCAATTTTTTTGTGTTACAGGACTTTTGAAGTTTGTAATCTGCCGGTTTGCAAGTTGTCTAACCTTATCTTCTATGAGCCGTTCGTCATCAAATATTTCTCTTAAATACAAATAAAGATTGCTGTCTTTGTCTTCCCTAAGAACCAAAGCTTCCTTTAATGTGGTGGCATAGGAATCAAAGTTCTTCATTTTAAATTCGAATTGCCTCCAATCGCTTAGGTATGAAATATATTTATTGACACCGTTCAAAATTATTTCGGCAGCAGAAAAGGTATGAGGAGCAATGGTTTTAAGTTTGTTTAGACAAAGAGCCCTAAACCGAATAGCACTTCCTTTAGTGGTTAATGCAGCTAATCCTAAATCGGGAGCAGGTAACATACCGTGATCGATTTTCGAGAATGTTATTTGGTCATCGGGTCCATTTCCTACGTATTTCTCACAGAGCAAATAAGGGTTTTCGCAAAGCTCGTTAATAGTAACATTCAATCCGTTTTGTTGTCTATCCTCAGTTATGATTTGAGAAATTTGTTTTAACCTATTGGACTCTTCAATTTCAAATCGAGGTAATACTTCTAATAAAAACTTTATTTCTTCATCATCTTTGGAAGCAAATTCGTCTCTTACGTTACCAAGTCGGATTGGATCTATCTTAATTCCATTAATTTCGGTATTCTCGGTGAGGAAAGCGTTTATCTCAGAATACGCCTCCTCTTCTCTTCCTTTATTTGTTTCGGACTTAAAATAATCTGTAAGTTCAGGTAAATCCAAATAGTTCATCACTTGAGGTAAACCAGGATATTTTCCTCTATTTTTCCAAAGTTCGGAAACCAATTGGTGAAGCCATTTTCTTCGGGAATCCCAATCTTCTGTGGTGTCGTTTAGTTCGAATTCCAGCACATCCATTATTTCTAAAGCGCGCTCTACAATTTCAAGCGCATCGTCATCAGAAATATGACGCATGGCATATTTAAAGTTTCTGGCGTTTTCAGGATAAAATGCTATTTTTTCAAGAATCTCTGGTTGATCCTTGTATTTATGATAAGGGATTCGAAAACCCTCTTCAGGGTAATTTGAGGTTATCGGAATCTGCCAAACGAAAGCCCCCGCATATCTTTTCCTTTCTTCAGGAGTTGCATGCTCATATTCCATATACTCATGGATTTGTTTAACACGGCCAAACCCAACAATAATATACTTTTTATCGTCTTCCGTAGAAAGAGGATTACTGTAATTGCTATAATAAAAAATGAGGGAAGTGTTTTCCTTCACTTCATTCATAAATGTTTTTACATTGCTGATTCGGTTATCATAATTATAAGTACCATCCTCATTTTTGTCATCTTCAAAATACATTTCCTCATAAGGCCATAGACTTATAGTATTAGGAGGCATATCCCATTTTCTAACTTCTTGGTTTTGATACCAAGAAGGTGAGTTTACTTGTGCTACCGTAGTTTCTTTACCAAAAGCATTGTTACTAAAACAGCAAGGTGGTATATAATCACCTATGATTTTACTACAAGCTCGCCCGGCATATTTTTCTGCTTCAATTTTTTGCATAGGCTTCTTTTCATAGATTTCTCCAGGATAAGAAAACTGTCCTGTGCAATATGTATTGGCCTCGGGATCTTTACAAATAGTACCGTCCCAACCATCGGCGTGCCACGTCAATCGGGCTGAGATATGTTTTGGCTTGTTCATCAGCGTTACTTCAATATTATTCTAATCTTTTCTCTTTCCTTTCCTTTGGAAACGCTATTGATATATTCACGAAAAGCATCAATGGCTTCATCCGGCGTTAAGGGTTTATTGAAAGTAGATTTCATTCCCTCCAAACTCAGCTCCACTTTTTCTAAGCCTTGATGTAAATCCATAATGGCATTGCGCATAACAACAGCATTCTCTTTTGACAGCGTAATCTCATTTGCCTTAAAACCTATAAGTAATTTTTGTTGCTTATCATTTAAAAGCCCCATATTCTTCTTTACAACTGGATCCTCCAAAGTTTCTTTAAGAGTATGTATCCATTCCTCAAGTAAAGCACTTAAAGAATTCTTTAGTTGTTTAATCGATAAGCTTTCTTTTCCTTCATATTCCAAGGGATTAAAATCCTGATAGGGTGCGGTTAAGATCAAATTTTTATTTACAGTGCTTTCGGCAGGCTTTAAACTTGCGAGTTGTCGCTCCAATTCTGAATACTGAGCCGTTGGTAAAAAATCGGCCACTTTCAGGATATCCGTTATAGATTTTTCTTCCGAATCCAGCAAAGCGTGTTTTTGAGTATTATCGCGCTCACTGATTCGATACTTTAGGTACATACTTAAATACCAATCTGCATATCGTTCTTTATATTGGTGAAGTTTAGATTTAAAATTTGACATTTTAGCAGAATCATTTCCACTTATTATTATGGAGAGTTGATTAAGCGTATCAGTTATTTCATTTTTAAAAGTATCGTCAGTAATATACTGTCGGGCCTGTTGGAGATAAGATATATCAGAATTAAGAGCATCTAATGCCTGCAATTTATTTTCCAGGTTTTCTACTTCAGTTTTGATAGGAAGTAATGCGTTTAACTCATCTGTGGAAAATTGGAAGTTTTTAATTTTTGCTTCCGTAGTATAGTTAGCTAGTTTGTCACAGAATCTGGAAAACGATAAAAAATCTCTTGAGTATTTAGCAGCTTCAGTTGGGGATACTATTTCAACCCCCTTAAAGGTATATCCTCCTTGTATTTTATTTGACACAACTACTGTGCGTTTTGCCCACTCTCCTGCGGCATTTACTAAATGTGTATAAGTAGATGGGTCTCTTAGTTGATTGCTTAAATCCCTACCTAAAAGACTTACAAACATCATTTTTAAAGCTGCAAGATTTAAACCTTTTGGCGGCTTGATATGGGTAAACGAAAAGTAATCCTGTTTGTCTATATCTTTAAGTTCATTCAGGTTAGTGGAGTTGATTACCTTCCCTGAAGTCAAGGTGATATCTATTTCGCCTAAAGCTGCCAAGGTGGCCATTACCACAAATTCCAATTCTGCTTCAATTTGAAAATCTTTGGTAAGCCAAAGGTTATCGCTTTTATCAACGTATTTAATTATTTCGTCTCTGTTCAGCACCATACCTTCTCCCTTATCTTTTAGCATCTTAAGGAGACTTTTCGCATAAGGCGAATGGCTGTAATCTAACATTCCTGGCACCCACAATCCGAGGCCTGCTAAAATTCCTTCTGCATCGCGATTATCTTTTTCCGGTGAAGCAACTTTAAATAAAGCTTGTTTAATTAAGCGATCTAGGTTGTCTTTAGTTACACTACTGTTTAACTGTGAAAATTTTGGGTAATGGGGACGGTCATTTTCGAACCAGTCTTCCAAAACCATAGAGGCCACTTCAGAAAACACCTGCTCTTTACTAGAACCCGTTCCTGGTAAAGGATAACCACTCAAAGGCAATTCCTTTCCCTGATAATCTACTTTTGTACTTTGTACATATTCTTGGTCAAACAAAGTTCTGGCCTTTTTATTGAGTTCATCAATTTTTTGACGGTAAATAGCTTTTTGGGAAGAATCGGCACGAACCTCTAATGCCAAAGCCGCCCCATATAAAACTACAACATCTTTAAACTCTCGAGATAAATCATCGAAAATAAAATAGACCTCATCTTCTTCATGATTTCGGTTCGATTTCCCGAAAATAGGCATGAAGTACATATAAAACTGTTGCCTTGGATGAGTGGTGGACCTTTCATTTGGATTTCCAAAGAAAATATACCCATCCCGATAGGTTTTATGTGATTTCCAATCAATAGAATGTTCCCAAATTCTAAACCCAGTACGATACGTATCGTGGTCTAAGGGTAAATTAACCTCTAGAAATTTAAAGAAGTATTCGTCTTTTTGGGAGACTGCCATAGTCGCAGCATAATCTTTAATTTTCTGATCAAAATTAATTCCTCCTTCAATACGCAGATGGAATTCAGCATTTTCATTATTTCGATCGAAAAACTGTCCAGAAGTTGCTGTGATAATCTGTTGAGCAGAAGAATCTATAATGTCTATTAGAAAATCCCTGTCATTAGCTAATGAATCAGTTAGACACAAATCATCCACTAAGTGTTCGGCATTCGTTCCGTTTTGCTTTTGTAGCTCCTGTTGCAAAGATTTAATCGCACAGGCATTGACAATACGTTGTGCAATAGATTTTTTTGATGCACGGACCCCAATGAAATGAGAATCTATTTTATCTTCAATAGTATCGGTAATTTCCTTTATTCTTCTAACATCGGGAATAGCCATCAAATCCTGTTCTCTTTTCATGTCTTCCCAATACCGATCGTAAGTAAGCAACCCGGGATTATCAGTTGGAACATTTTGTTCTAGCAATTCAGAAAATTGTTTGGATAAGGTTTTTAAGATTTCTCTTTGGCTTTTTCCTATTCTTATTTTCTCAAAATTCTCAAAGTATGTGGGATGCACAGGAAATAAATCCACATAGTCTTGTGTTCTTCCGTGCATATCAATGAAAAATTTCAGAAATGGATCTAAATGTTCTCTTACCTTTTGTTTTTGATGTTCATTTTTTCTCAAAAGACGGTTCTTCACAATAAAAGCCACATCATCTTTGGTAATCATTATGTCTTTATAGCGGTCATTTACCTTTTGAAGCATTTCGGCAGCAAATTGAAATTCAGGAGAGTGGTAAATCATTTCCTGAACTCCAAACACAAACTTGAACTTAGTGCCGTCACAGGCCTGCCCCAAAGCTTGCAAAACTCCTAAATCTTGATTGAGTTTGTCCGCCGCGCTACGGCCTTTTAGGTAAGCGAGCATTTCATCAATAACTATCATAAAACCTTTGTCCGGAAACTTCTCTTCAAATTCGGCCATCATCAATAATAACTTATCGAAATATGGCTTTGGTCCATGGCCATCAAATGAGAATTTTACTCCTATTTCTTTAAGGTAGTTCTCAATCTGAAAGGTTATAACCTCCCAAAGGCTTTCAGTATTTCCCAATTCAAATCGCAGCACTTTAAATTTCCCTGCAATTGTAGACAAATCTTTCTTTGGCTTTGGTTCAATAACTAGATCAAGTAAAGATTCATCTTCAGCAATTAAAGAGACCAAAGACATTAAATGCGATTTACCTGTACCATAGTTTCCTACTACTTGCAGGCCAAAAGACTCTCCACTCTGTGTAAAGTCTAAGTTCCGAATCATTAAGGGAATGAGGTGGTCTTTAAAAGTTTCTGAGAAAACAAATGTTTTTATCAGGGATTTTTGGTAATCGGAATCTTTTGTTCGGCTAAACTTCACAATTTCCGTGATGGGTTCGAAGTTTATAAGTTCTTTATATTTCATATGTAAATAATATTTTTTTAAGGTGTTTCAGCATCTAAGTGTAACAATGTTAAAACAACTTATTTATTAAATTTTGTTTACAAATTGATTCTATCCATTCATAGAATTATATGAGTAATATCTTTTAGGTTTATTTCCACTCCATGTTCTTTCGAAAGAAAGTACAGTTTACTTTCTTCAATTTCACCCTCCCACTTTACAATTAATGCAGTATCTCGAGAATACTTCTGTAGAGTATTCTTTATATCTATTTTAAGGTCTTTCTCGAGCAATATGCCTATATTTTCAATGGCAATATAGTTGCCAAACTCCACAGAATATTGCAAATTCAAATCTACAATTTCATCCAAGAATTTAACAGCATTATTAGGAAGACTTTCCTCTGGAACCCCACGAAGTTTTATGGAAAGTGATTTTCCGATATCTATACATGGAACATCTATAAAATCCTTTGGGACTATAATTAACCGATTTCGAGGATGTGTATTGACAAATTGAATTATGTTATTCATATTACTTCTCATTTTGGTAATAATCGATCATTCTCTCCGCATGTTCTTTCATCTCGTTTTTCAATCCCTCTGGTTCCAAAACCTCAACATCTTTCCCATAGGACAAAATCTGCTGTATCAATTCCAAATTGATCACTGTTTCAAAAAACACCTGATCCTCTTTCCCTTCTTCAGCAAACTCATCCCAATACGGATGGATGGGCTTTGTTTTAAAATATTGCAATCGTTGGGGGGAAAATCGCAATACTACTCTTTCTACGAGGGGTTCTATTTGGGTCACGCTTTGCTTTCGAACACCAACCATTTCATTAAAAAATGGGTTCCAATCTGTTTGGTCATTTTTTATTTCCTTTTCTTTCAGTATTTCAAAATCCTTCAGACGGTCATCTAAAGGAATGCTCCATTGGTTTATCTTGGCAGTTTCATTATACCCAAATACAAACCACCGTTGGTTGTATTGTTTAAGGACGTATGGATGGAAAATATATTCTTGAAATACTGCATCTGTAAAGCCTTGAAAGGTTATTTTTAAAACATTTTTGTTCTTTATTGCTAAAAATATCGGCTTTAAATGACGCAGCCCTTCATAGGCTTCATTTTTATCATAAAATAAAATCTTGCTATAATCAACTATTGTAGAAGCCCCAGCTTCTTCTTGAAACAGTACCAAGGCTTCAGCCAGCTTATCATATTTAGGATGTCCATCATAACGCTCCAATAACTGCTGGGCGGCTTCAATTAAATATTGTTCATAGGGGAGCAGGTCTTTCTGCGCTATGGAAAAATTGGGATCAGCATATACATACACCTCTTTCCCTTCATATCGCTCCACATGCAAAGGTGCGCCAAAACCATTTTCAGAGTCTCGGAATAATCGTATATCATCTCTTAAGGTACGTATTGAAATGCCCTCGCCAGGATACACCTCAGCAATTTCTGAATTCACCACATCCATTAATTCCTGAAAACTCAAAGGTCTCTCTCGACGTCGGAAGCATTTATCCAAAATATTATATCTGTAATGGGCGTGTTTGCTGTTGGACATTGACTTTGTTTATAGGAGTTGGGTATTAATAAATTGAAATCTTTTAAAAAGGATTTCTTCAACCATAAATATTACTTTCTCTTGTGCTTTTTAATTTCAAATTTTGTTATTCATAAAATAATTATCCAAACTCTTTTTTAACTCACTCATTCTTAATAAAAAACCATATAATTCCGCTATTACTCCACATATTTTTTTAATATTATCTTCTTCCTTAAACGCGTCTATGTTGGGAAGCACAAAATACAAATGGGGGTTTAACTGGTGACAATTTTCATATTTTGACATTTGTTCGTTTAATGGTAATTGTTCAAAACCTGAATGTTTGGCAGTAAAATTATTATAATCTCCTTCCAAGATTTCATACTGTTCCCATAATCCCGATTTTTTAAGCGCTTCTTCAAAACTTCCATGGTTAACCGAACACATCCATTTAGTAGAAATAATTATCAACCGTATTTTTCCTTCATGAGGATGAGTAAATAATTTTACCCAATGCCCCCAATCCTTCTCTGTAAACTTGATATAGGCATTGGTTTGCACTCTTGCCCCCTGAGGCTTTATTTTATTACTAATCTCAGGCAGCTCTTTTTGAAGTTCGGGTATTAACCTACGTCTGATACTTTTTAGCAATTCTCCTCTATGGTATTCTTGAGGTGTTTTATCAAATGTTTCTAAGTTCGTAACTGATGATAAACTGATAATCCCTCCTATAATATCCTCTACGCTTTCACCATGTTCAATCACAGTTTCTTTAATCGTGTTTAACAATCTTGAAATATTCAGTGCTTTCTTCTTAAGATAGGGATCGTTTTCACATAAACGAAATAATACCTGCTCCCAAACTTCATCGAATTCTGGATTTTTGGCAAGTTTTTCCCTACTCTGTTCATCCAGCGCCTTAAGGTTCATCTGTAATGCAACACTTTCGTTCCACTGTAGAAAATTTGGATACATAGTCAACAATCTATATACAGGTGGATAAGAAATTTGAATACTAACGAGGGCAAAATTTATTAATATTTCGAGGTCGCTATGTAATTGGTCATCCTCATTCTCTTCCTTCATCTTTTTGCTCTTGGCTGCATTTATACAACCAATGAGTGAAAGAGAATTGAGCATACGCTTTAAAGCCCGGGGATTTGAACCAACTGTAAGATTAGCAATATCTGTAAAATTGACAATTAATTCTGTCTTCTTGCTTTGTTCCGTGGTAATGTAATTGATATTGAGAAGGCTCTCTTTTAAAAAATCATCAATTTTATAATTATTGACAGGCATAGAAAATGGCACCTGAATTATTTTGTCAAAGAAAGATCTAAATTCCCGCTCATTATAATCGGTAAGCTTTCCGAATTTTGGCTCTAGTCCTTTAATAACCACATCGTAATCTATTGCTAATACAAATACACAGTTTTTTAATGTAAAAATATTTTTTAGCAATTCAAGAAGTTCAACGGCAACTGGAGGATCAATACGATCAAGATCGTCTATAAAGAAAATGAAATTACTTTTTTCTGTATTGGAGCAGCAATCACTAATAGCTTTTTGAAGTTCATTTCTAATTTCCGATACAGTGGATTTACCTTCACTAGGAATAATTTGCTCACTTACGAAATCTCCAACTCCATCTGCCAGTTTATTTCCAGCAGCTTTAATCGCAAAGGAACCAGCAGCTTTACTAAATTTTGCAAGCTTTCCAAGCATTTTTTGGGTTTTGGATTCATCAATATTGGCAACTTTTGCAGTTTCCTGAATTAGGCAACCCAAAATATTTATTAGAGTGGTATGCGCATCATTCATCAATGCGTACTCCCAAGTATTTAGCCAAATGGAATGGAATTTTGAGTTATCCCCCACACTTAAACTTTGTTGAAGACTGTTCATCAAGGATGTTTTACCACTGCCCCATTCACCTTGTAGCGCTATAGTAATAGGCGTACTTGTGTTTTCAATGAAATTAATCAGACCGTCTTCAAAAGGCTGTATACCAAATTGGTCACGTTCTCCTTCTAAAACATTTCTAGGTATATCGGTAATACTGGAGCGTAAATTTATAGCCATTTATATTTATTAAATTATTGATAAGAATGCATAGAGTTGATCTCGAGTAAGGGTCCCGTCTATATAATATGCCACACTACCATATTTATTTTTTTCCTTAATTTCATCACCATCAACATAATATCGCGTAT
>MDSW01014131.1_pt1 | contig 11102 bp, 10 predicted proteins | sample 811171 | NCBI WGS metagenome assembly MDSW01 (sample SAMN05326641, study PRJNA326480) | marine metagenome | isolation source: seawater | place: Atlantic Ocean: North West | collected 2012 | reverse complement strand
GGTGTTTTTTACGGGCAATGTTCAGAAATTTGTGGTGTAGGTCACGGAAATATGCCAATTGTAATTGAAGCTGTTTCTATTGACAAATATATCACTTGATTGTCTGAAAAAATTTAAAAATGAATAAGCTATTTAGTTCGTTTTATTAGTTATTAATTCAATTGGTAGAATGTTTCCCTTACAAGGAAAAAGTTGATAGTTCAAATCTATCATACCTAAAAGTTTCGTGTTGGTTTGCCTTTAACGTCAACGTTTGTTGTTAAAATAGCTCAGCTGGTTTAGAGCGTTAAATTGAAAATTTAAAGGTTCAGTGGTTCAAGCCCACTTTTTAACAACTAATTTGTTATTTATTTTTTATGATGTTAATGCCAAAAAAATCAAAATATTTAAAACCATTTACAAACAAAAAAATAATAAAACATAATAAAAAACAAAATAATTTAAAATTTGCAAAAATTTGTTTAATATCTGCAGAAGCAGGTTTTATCCCTAATTTTCAAATAAGCGCAATTAAGTTGTTTTTACGTAAAAACTTAAAAAAACGTGGTCAGATTTTTATTAGGTTATTTCCAAACCAACCTATAACAAAAAAAGCAAATGAAACTAGACTAGGTCGTGGTAAGGGTAATTTAAAATATTGATCTTTTTTTTGTAAAAAAGGTAAAATTATAATAGAAATTAACAGCTATAATCTTAAATTAGCAAAATTATTATTACAATATATCAAATTTCAATTAACTGTAAAATCTTTTTTATTTAATTTAAAATTTCGATGAATTTTATAACTTTTCTTTTTTTATCATTTGCTTTATTTTTTATTGGTTTGTTTGGTATTTTTATAAACAAAAAAAATGTTTTAACTGTTATTATTTGCATTGAATTAATGCTTTTAAGTGTAAATTTAAACCTATTAATGTCAGCTTTTTATTTAGATGATATTTTAGGTGAAATATTTGTAATTTTAATTTTAACCGTTGCTGCTGCTGAAACATCAATTGGTTTGGCTATTTTAATTGTTTATTTTAGATTAAATGGAACGATTGCGATCGAATTTATAAACCAATTAAAAGGTTAATTTTTACTTTTTTCGTCTAATTAGGTTAGGACATGATTTTTTCACAATTATAATGTTGGTTCAAATCCAACAAAAAGAATTTTGGATTTATAACTATAAAATTTATGAGTTTTGTTTTGGCTCAGCATTAACATTATCAAAACATATTAACATGCTAGTCAATAATTAATTTTTTATTAATTGACGTAACACAGAAAAACATAAAATTAATTACGTTTCAGTTATTAACTTAACAAAAAATATGATTTTATAAGATTATGATAATCGAAAAAGCTTAAATTTTTTCAATCAACAATCTTTAGCAAAATTTCACAATTTTTATGCCTGTTTAACTATGAAACAACAGTTAAATTCTTTAAGAATCGCAGTTTAGAATAATAGATAATGAATAGGTAATTGATCTTGTGATTTTGATTGGTTTAAATTAAACTAAAATACCATAAAATGTTAAAAAATGATTAACATAAAATAATTTTCTCTAAATTTGTGCCAGAAGAGTCGGTAACGCAAATAAAATAAATGTTATGTTAAAATATTAGGTGTAAATGCAATTAGATAATTTTATAGTTTTGTAAAAAATAGATCAAATATTTTTGATTTTTTATTAATAGGTTGTTATTGTAACGCTTAAAAAACCATAATTTTAAAGTAATTCTAATGAAATTAGAATAAATGAATAAACGATAAAATGTTTTATAATTCATTTGGAATATCAATATGCTAAAGCATTTTTCAAGATTTAAACAAAAAATTAAAAATGTTAATTATTATGGCATAAATTTTAACTTATTTTGATATTGCTAAAGCTTGAGTAACAACAAGAAATAGTAACTCTTTTAGTCAAGCCATCAACCATGATTATTGCTTTTTTTATTTAAAAAAATAGCAGATAAACATTTAAATAATTGACCTGAATATTAAAATGGCAACGTTTAAATTTAAAAAACTAGGCGAGTTGAATCAAAGTTTGTGGGTTATGTTATTTAAACCGAAACAACGCGTAAATCTTACTTTTATTTGAATAAAATAAGTTTTTTTTATTATAACTATCACTTTGATTGAATAAATTTAGCTATTTTACAAATGTTGCATGGTTGTCGTTCAGATCTTACTCTAAATTGTTTGGTTAATTCCAATAAAGGTCGAAATTTGTATTTATAATTAAAAAAAATAAAAACTTTATTTAATAGATTATAAAAAAAATTAACAAAATGTTAATCGAAATTACAAGCTACGTCTAAATCGTTATGACTTTTATATAAATGGCTTTAAATGTAACATAATTGTAATTACAAAAAGTAGCAAAATATTAAAAATTTAAGCTAATCTTACAAAAATTATACAAAGTTCGGATTATTAAATTGAAACTCAAAAATATGAAGTCAGAATAAACAGTAATGTTGTAAAAGCATAACAACGTGAAATTAAAAAATTTGACTGCACTTATCGCCCATCATTTTACAAAAGCTAATAAAATTAAAAGCATTATTTTTTATATGGTTAAACTTTTTTTTTAAAACTAAGTTTTTGTTTTAAATTAACTTATTACTAAAAATTTTGTTATTATTTTATAGGTGATTTTAAAAAAGTTGTAACAAAGTAATGGTAGATGAATTTGCTGTTGGATTATGATTTAAAAAATCGATTAAATTGTTATGGAATATAGCTTAATTTGGTAAAGCTTTTGTATTGCACACAAAAAATTGTTGGTTCAAATCCAACTATTTCCAAGCTGGTAAAAATATTTTAACGGTTAAAATGTCAGTTTGTGATATTGAAGATAAAGGTTCAAATCCTTTTTTTTACCTATTTTAAAGATGGCACAAAAAATAAATTCTATGCATTTTAGATTAAAAAAACGATTAAATTGAGCAAATCTACTTACAGTTCATGACTTTTTAGATTATTCGAATTTGATTTTTAATGCAGCAAATATAAAAAAAACACATAAAAAATTATTTTATTGTTTAAAAGCAACACAAAATAACATGTTTCTAATAAAAACATCAAAAAATTACAAAATTAATTTGAAAACGTTAAATCAAAATTTTTTCTTTTTTTTTACTAAAGTTTTAATACCAAATATATCAATACAGCATTTTTATAATTATAGGGATGCTTATTTAAAGCTTTTTGTTAAATTTTTAGAAAAATATTTATTTATTTCAAATAAATTACAATATAATTTAGGTTTTATTCAAAACCAAAAAAAATTAAATCAAAGTTTATTATTCCACGCTAATTTTATAACATTATCACCCAAAATTATTTTAAATTTTGCAAAAACACAATTAACCAAAGTTGATATTATCTCCGTGTTAGCTAATAATTTCAATAAAACACTGCAAAAAAGTATTTTGAAATTAGTCGAAATTCTTTTAAAAAATTACAATTATAAAATCATTGGTTTAAAAATAATTTGTTTAGGGCGTTGAAAAAAAACTTCAACTGGACGAAAACAAAAGCTATTTTTAAAATTTGGTCAAGTTAAAAGTTCAGATATTTCGAATAAAATAATTTATCAAACAATATCACAAACAACAAAATTCGGGGTTTGTTCTATTAAAATTTGAATTGCGCAAAAATTATAAAAACAATACTGGTGAAATTGGTAAACACGTTTGATTTAGGATCAAAAGCTTAAATTTTAGCATAAACGTTCAAATCGTTTGTATTGTATTCTATATTAAAATTTTTGTTTAATTTGCTTTTATTTTTTTTGTTAATTTAAAAATTTGATGATTTTACAAGCTGCTAAATTAATTGGTGCTGGATTATCTACTATTGCATTAGCTGGTGTTGGTGCTGGTATTGGAACTGTATTTTCTGCTTTAATAACAAGTGTTGCGCGTAATCCACATTTAACTAAACAGTTATTTGGTTATGCAATCTTAGGTTTTGCTTTAACTGAAGCAATTGCATTATTTGCATTAATGATGTCTTTTTTAATTTTATTTACTTTCTAGTTTTGAGTTGTAGCTAAACTGGTCAAGGCAACTGTTTTTGATATTGTTATTTGTTGGTTCAAATCCAACCAGCTCTGTTGTGGAAAATAATTCAATAGGTTAGAATGTTAATTTGTCAAATTAAAAGCTGCAAGTTCAAATCTTGTTTTTCCAGTAAATTTTTATTTATTTTTTTAATTTTGAAAATTTAATCACAATAAAGCTTATGCTATTTTTTTTAATTTTCTGTATTTTTTGCTTAGATGTTTAATTTTAGATCATTGTTTGCTCAGCATCATGCATTTCATTTAGTTGATCCAAGTGCTTTACCATTATTAACATCAATTAGTGCTTTATGTTTAGTTACAGGTAGTGTTCTATACTTTCATGGTTTTGTTGGTGGTTTAGAATCAACGTTTTTTGGTATTTTTTGTGTTTGTCTTTGTTTTTTTTTATGATGACGTGATATTGTAAGAGAAGGGACATTCGAAGGATGTCATACTAATATTGTGCAATTAGGTTTACGTTATGGTATGTTGTTATTCATTGTTTCTGAAATTATGTTTTTTTTTGCTTTTTTTTGAGCTTTTTTTGCTGCTGCATTAGCACCAGTTATTGAAATCGGTGCTATTTGACCACCAAAAGGAATTGAACCTTTTAACCCAATAGAAATTCCATTATTAAATACATTATTGTTATTGTGTTCTGGAGCAACTGTTACCTACGCGCATCATGCTATAACAGCGGGAAATAAAATTGAAGCTGTTTTTGGCTTAGTATTAACAATAATTTTAGCTATATTTTTTACTGGTTTACAAGCGTTTGAATATGTTTCTGCTCCTTTTAGTATTTCAGATGGTATGTTTGGTTCAACATTTTTTATGGCTACTGGTTTTCATGGTTTTCACGTGCTGATTGGGACGATTTTTTTAACTGTTTGTTTAATTCGTTTATACCTAAACCAGTTTTCAATTCAGCATCATTTTGGTTTTGAAGCTGCTGCTTTTTATTGACATTTTGTTGATGTTGTTTGATTATTTTTATATATAGCTGTTTACTTCTGAGGTGGTAATTAAATTTTTGAAAGATGGGTGAATTGGTTAAACCGTGAAATTGTAAATTTCATTTTATTAAAAATTACAAGTTCGAATCTTGTTCTTTCAATATTTTTGATGATTAAATTTAACTATTTTTGAATTTTTCTTTTTTTAATTTTTAGTATTGTTTTATCAGCAATTATTTTTTTTTTATCTTATTTTTTATCATCGAAGCTAGACGACGCTGAAAAACTAACAATTTACGAATGTGGTTTTAATCCTTTTGGTGATTCAAAATCTGAGTTTAATATAAAATTTTATATTGTTGCTATTTTATTTTTAATTTTTGATTTAGAAATTTCATATTTATTTCCATTTGTTGTTTGTTTAGATTTACTATCAAATGCTTCAATATTATTAATGTTATTTTTTTTATTTGTTTTAACTGTTGGTTTTTATTTTGAATGAAAACAAGGAGCTTTAGATTGAGATTAATAACACTTTTCAATAAATTTTTTAAAAATAGATGCCTCAATTCGATATATTTTCATTTTTTTCCCAGCTTTTTTGAGTTTTTTTAGCTTTTGGTTACTTATATTTAATTTTAAGTTTTTATTTGTTACCTGCTTTTGCTATTGTATTAAAAGTTAGAGCAAAAAAACTAGCACAGTTAAATGTTGAAACAGACGCAAACAGTATTGCAAAAACGTCAACAACAAATACAGTTTTTTTTGAGCATTTTTCGACGCAATTAAACAATATTTCATTTTTTCGTAAAAATTTAACAAATGATATTAACATTGCTTTTGGTCAATTATTGTTTAAAAATGAATCATTTTATAACTTTAATTTCTTAATGCTTAATCGTTTTAAAATTGTTACTTTTTTTTTATAGTTTAATTTTACTTTTTATTTATAAAAACTTATAATTTTTTTTTCAAATGATGGCTATTTTTTCAAATGCTTGAATTAATCGTTGACTTTTTTCAACAAACCATAAAATAATAGGAACATTATATTTTATTTTTGGAGCGTTTTCTGGTATTTTAGGTTTTGTTGTTTCCATGCTTATGCGATTAGAATTAAGTCAAGCGGGTGATGCTTTATTAGGTGGTAATTACCAATTGTATAATGTTTTGATAACATCTCACGCGTTTTTAATGATTTTTTTTTTTGTTATGCCAACCGCTATTGGTGGTTTTGGTAACTGATTTGTTCCTATTTTAATTGGTGCTTGTGATATGTCTTTTCCACGCTTAAATAATATTAGTTTTTGATTATTACCACCATCATTATTGCTTTTAGTTTCATCATCATTAGTTGAAGCAGGTGTTGGTTCTGGTTGAACTGTATACCCACCATTATCTGGTATTCAAGCTCATTCTGGTGCGTCTGTTGATTGTGCTATTTACTCATTACATTTAGCTGGTGTTTCATCAATTTTAGGTGCAATTAATTTTATTGTAACTATTACAAATATGAGAGCTCCAGGTATGACCGCGCATAGAACACCATTATTCGTTTGAGCTGTTTATATTACTGCTTTTCTACTTTTGTTATCTTTACCTGTTTTAGCTGGTGCTATTACAATGTTATTAACTGATAGAAACTTTAATACTGCTTTTTTTGATTGCGCTGGTGGTGGTGATCCGGTTTTATACCAGCATTTGTTTTGATTTTTTGGACACCCTGAAGTTTATATATTAATTTTACCAGCTTTTGGTATGATAAGCCATATTGTGGCAAATTTTTCATCAAAAGCTGTTTTCGGTCATTTAGGTATGATCTACGCTATGCTTTCAATTGGTTTTTTAGGTTTTATTGTTTGAGCACATCATATGTTCACTGTAGGATTAGATGTTGATACAAGAGCGTATTTTACAAGTGCAACAATGATAATTGCTGTTCCAACTGGTATTAAAATTTTTAGTTGAGTTGCTACAATGTTTGGTGGTAGTATTGTTTTAAACACACCAATGCTTTTTGCAAATGGTTTTATTTTTTTATTCACTTTTGGTGGGTTAACTGGTATTGTTTTATCTAATTCTGGTATTGACATTGCGTTACATGACACGTACTATGTTGTTGCACATTTTCATTATGTTTTATCAATGGGTGCTGTATTTGCAATTTTTGCTGGTTGATATTACTGAATTGCTAAAATAATTGGAAATCAATATAATGAAATATTAGGAAAAATTCATTTTTGATCAACGTTTGTTGGTGTTAATGTTTGTTTTTTCCCAATGCATTTTTTAGGGCTTGCAGGAATGCCTCGTAGAATCCCAGATTTTCCAGATTCTTTTGCAAATTGAAATACAATAGCAACATTTGGTTCAATAATAACAACTGTTTCAACTTTATTGTTTATTTATATAATTTATTTAACTTTTGTTTCAGCAACACGTGTTTCTTATAACCCATGACGTTCGGTTACAAATTTTGAATTCAAAAAATAAAAATTTGTTCATAGTTTAAATGGATAAAACATTAGATTACGAATCTTAAGCCATGAGTTCAAATCTCATTGAACAAAACAAAATTTAAACCATTATATTTGAATAATTAAAAAAGTGATGTTTTTTTTTGAATTTTTAGATTCAGCAACAGCGTGACAATTATATTTTCAAGATTCAGCATCCCCAATAATGGAAGGTATTGTTAATCTACACCATGACTTAATGTTTTTTATTACTTTTATATTCTTTTTTGTATTAGTTGTTATGGCTAGAACATTATTTTTTTTTCATTACAAATCAGAGACAGCCGGTGCAGCATCACACGTTGTTCATGGTACGGTTTTAGAAATAGTTTGAACTGTTATACCGTCTTTAATTCTAATTGTAGTTGCTTTACCTTCGTTTGCTTTATTATATTCAATTGATGAAATTATTGATCCCGCTTTAACAATTAAATGTGTTGGTCACCAGTGATATTGAAGTTATGAATATAATGATTTTGAATCCAAATTTGGTGCAATTAATTTTGAAAGTTATATGATTGCTGAAGATGAATTAGAATTTGGGGAATTAAGGTTATTAGAAGTTGATAACAGAATTGTTTTACCTGTTAACACACATATTCGTGTTTTAGTTACTGCTGCTGATGTTTTACATAGTTGAGCTGTTCCATCTCTTGGAATAAAAATAGATGCTTGTGCTGGTCGATTAAACCAAACATCAGTTTTTATTTTACGTTCTGGGGTTTTTTATGGTCAATGCAGTGAAATATGTGGTGTTGGTCACGGTAATATGCCAATTGTGATAGAAGCTGTATCATTAGATAAATATATCGTTTGATTATCTGAAAAATTTTAAATTAGTTGTTTGTTAACTTTTATAAAAATTTTTAATTAGTTCTTTTTTTAGCTATTATTTCAACTGGTAGAATGTTTCTTTTACACAGAATTTGTTGGCAGTTCAAATCTGTCATAGCTTATTTATAAAAAATATAAACCAATTTTTAGATGTAGCTAAGTGTGGTTGAAAGCGGCATTTTGCTAAAATGTTAAATATAAAAAATATTTCGCAAGTTCAAATCTTGTCATCTAATAAAATTGCTGATTTAACTTAGCTGGTTAAAGTGTTTGTTTTGTAATCAAAAAACAATGGTTCAAATCCATTATTCAGCTTTTTTTGATGTTTTTTTCACCATTAGAGCAATTTGCAATAAACAAAATTATTTCATTAAATTTAGCTATTTTCGACGTTTCTATAACAAATTCAACTGTTTTAACTTTTTTAGTTTGCATTGTTGCTGTTACTTTTTTTAACTTTGCTATTTTTAAAGCAAAATTGATTCCGACAGCATCACAATCAATGTTTGAATTTTTGTATGATTTTATTTACTTTAACGTTTTAACTGAAAATGTTAAAAAAAATGGTAACTACTTTTTTCCAATGTTATTTACTATTTTTTCATTTATTTTTTTTTGTAATTTGTTAGGTATGATACCTTATAGCTTTACTGTTACTAGTCACATAGTGATTACTCTTGGTTTAGCTATGATGGCATTTATTTCAATAAATATTATTGGTATTAGAACACACGGTGTTCATCTTTTATCTTTGTTTTTACCACCTGGTGCTCCATTAGGTTTGGCGCCGTTATTGGTAATGATTGAACTTGTTTCTTATAGTTTTCGTGTTGTTTCATTAGCATTACGACTGTTTGCAAACATGATGTCGGGACATTGTTTACTAAAAATTTTAGCTGGTTTTGCTTGAACAATGTTAGCTGCTGGGGGTATTTTAACAATAATGCATATTTTACCTTTAATTGTAATCTTCGCTATTGTTGGTTTAGAGCTTTCAATTGCTTTTTTACAGGCTTATGTTTTTACCGTTTTACTGTGTCTATATCTAAATGACGCTATTAGTTTACATTAAATAATCCAAAATAACATAATTGGTTATTGTTTTAAATTCATAATTTAACTGTATTGGTTCAATTCCAATTTTTGGAAATTTAAGATAGCTTGTAACTTAATAGGTTTAAAGTGCCAATTTGATAAGTTGGAAATTAAAAGTTCAAATCTTTTCAAGCTAATAATAGTTGGTCTAAAATGGTTACCCAGTCTAAATATCTCTAATTTTTTAATAATTAAATTGCATAGCTTAATTTGGTATAGCTTTTGATTTTTAATCAAACCGTTTCTGGTTCAAATCCAGATGCAATAAATTATTAATTTTTAATTCAATTAATTGTTGTTTTTAGCTTAACCAGGATAAAGCATTCGTTTTCTAAGCGAACAATGTTGGTTCAATTCCAGCAATACACATTTTTATGGTACTATTAGATGTATTTATCAATTATTATACTACCATTTCTATCATTTCTATCTTGTTTTTTTTTTGGGCGTTTTATTGGAACATTAGGTGCTTGTATTGTTTCTACTTCTGCAATAATTTTATCAGCTTTTATTGCAGTTTTTATGGTTTATGAAACTGCTATTTGTGGTTCTGCGTGTCATTTTATTGTAACTTCGTGAATTAATTCGGAGCTTTTATCTGTTAAATGAGGTTTTTGCTTTGACGGTTTAACTTCTGTTATTTTATTAGTTGTTTGTGGTATTTCCGCATTAGTACATTTATATTCAATTAGTTATATGTCGGGTGATCCACATCATATTCGTTTTATGTCGTATTTGTCATTGTTCACTGGTTTTATGCTATTTTTAGTTGCTGGTGATAATTTAATTGTTATGTTTTTTGGTTGAGAGGGTATTGGTTTAGCTTCGTTTTTGTTAATAAGTTTTTGACATACAAGAATTCAAGCTTCAAAATCAGCTATAAAAGCAATGTTAGTTAATCGTGTTGGTGATATTGGTTTAATGCTTGGTATTTGTGCTGCTTTTTTAACATTTAAAACATTGGATTACGCTGTTATATTTGCTTTAACTCCAATTGCAATCGATAAAACATTATCCTTTTTTGGTTTTGAATTATCAGCTATTAGTGTTATTTCATTTCTATTTTTTTGAGGTGTTTTAGGTAAATCTGCGCAACTTGGTTTACACGTTTGATTACCTGATGCAATGGAAGGTCCAACACCGGTTTCGGCATTAATACACGCAGCAACACTAGTTATTGCTGGTGTTGTTTTAATGATTCGTTGTTCTATTTTATTTGAAAATAGCGAAACTGTTTTAACCGTTGTTTCTATTATTGGTGCTATAACGGCTTTTTTTGCTGCTTCTGTAGGTCTTTTTCAAAATGATTTAAAACGTGTTATTGCTTATTCGACTTGTAGTCAGTTGGGTTATATGGTTTTTATTGTTGGTTTATCGCATTATTCAGTTTCGTTGTTTCACGTTGCTAATCACGCAGTTTTCAAAGCACTTTTATTTTTAAGTGCTGGTTGTATTATTCATGGGTTAGCTGATGAGCAAGATTTACGAAAGATGGGTGGATTATTACATATATTTCCTGTTTCTTATATAATGATTTTTATTGGTTCTGCTGCATTAATTGGAACACCGTTTTTAACTGGGTTTTACTCAAAAGATTGTATTTTAGAGTTAGCAATTGGAAAATTTAATTTTGT
>MDSW01180859.1_pt1 | contig 11103 bp, 8 predicted proteins | sample 811171 | NCBI WGS metagenome assembly MDSW01 (sample SAMN05326641, study PRJNA326480) | marine metagenome | isolation source: seawater | place: Atlantic Ocean: North West | collected 2012 | reverse complement strand
CTTTATGGGAAGAACAAATAATAATTATAAGAAAGCTTACGAATTAGGATATAAATTTACTCTTAATCAATTGCAAAGCTGGAATCTAAAATTTAATAAACTTATTTTAGGAAAGCCTAGTTTTGATTTATTAATTGATGACAAAGCTATAAATTATGATGAAAATTGGATAGAGGAAATTTAGTTAGTCTGATAATTCCTCTTTTTTTCTTATGTTTTCTGCAATAAGCAATTGATTAAATAAATCACTTTCTGTAACAATACCAAGTATATTATTATTGTTATCAACAACAGGAACTGACTCACCAACAAAGTCCTTAATAAGATCTATAGCCTCTAATATATTTTGATTTTCATTCAAACTTAAAAAACTTGTAAATAAATTTTTATCAGGCGGTAAAGATTTATTTTCTATTTGTATTAGTTTTGGTAGAAATACTTTTCCTAACAAAACACCTTTAGGGCTTATTATATAACCGTCACTGTTTTCTGATTCCGATAATATTTTTATCATATCTTCTACTTTATGCTCAGGAGCTAACCTAATATAATTTTTATTATAAATAGAATTAATAGAAATTGACTTTAAATGAAGATTATCTCTTCCTAATCGTAAATCTATATTTCTATTTAGTAACATTTGATCAAACGCAGAGTGTCCATAAATTTTTGACGAAATTAGATTAGAAAAACATACGCTTATCCCAGCTCCAAGAGCAACTTGGTAATCAGAAGTTAATTCAAAAACTATTAATAAAGTTGATATAGGACCACCTATTACACAAGATGTAACTGCAGCCATACCAGCTATAACAAATAATGAATAATTTAAGTCAGGAATAATTTGATTAAAAAAAGCTACAAAAATACACCCTAATGATACTCCTATAAATAATGCAGGAGAAAAAATACCACCAAATAAAAAGAGTCTAATACATACTACTGTCAGAAATAATTTACCCAATAAAAGTAAAAATACATAATCAATACTCATTGGGTTTTCAATTATATTTCTGATAAAATTTGTTCCTAGTCCTAAAGTCTCAGGTAAGAATAACCCAGTTATACCACATATAATTCCAGCTATTATTGGCAATAAATAGGTAGGAATTTGTTTTGGGATTGGAAGCTTTCCTGTTAGGCCTCTCATGTAAAGAGAAGCTATAAATCCTGCTAATATTCCTAATAATGCAAGTGGGAAAATTTCATAAAAATTTGATATACCTCCTATTGAGATTTGGAAAAGTGGTTCATATGAGTACACCTCTCTGCTAAAAGTATGTGCAACTACAGAACTTATCAAGATAGGAGCCACTGCCTTCAAAGAAAAATGTCTCACTATAACTTCATGCGCAAATACTAACCCTGCGAATGGAGCTCCAAACCCTGAAGAAACAGCTGCTGCTGCTCCACAGGCCAATAAAATGTGAGGTGATGTTTGATCTCTAGTAAGTTTAGAAAAGTAATCTCCTATAACACCGCCAAAATGAACTAGGGGTCCATATTGTCCAACTGATGCTCCTCCAGAAATAGAGATAGCAGAGGCTAAAGTTGATAATAAACCTGCTTCTGTATTGGGTCTATGCGAAGGAAGATGAGCGGCTAGGATACTGTCTGCTGGACCATGCCATCTATCTAAATTTGCTAATTTAAAAATAATTGAAACTATTATACCAGCAATTATAGGTCCGCTAATAACAAGAAATTCTTTTGGAAGTCCTAGTAATAGATGTTCATCTCCTCGTAAATAAGACTCAACTAAATTTACTAATGATATAAAGCCTTGAACAGCAAAAGAAACTATAATTCCTATTAGAACTGCTAGAACTAGTGGTAGTAAAAATTTATAATTACTAGCTTTAAATATTTTATTCTCCCTAACGAGAGAATAACACAAAAAAAACTATTTTTCTAATTTAAGCAACGGAAGTATTCATGCCCTTCCAGCCACTAAGCAATTCACTGGATACAAAATGAGCGCTTTTAAGTAAGTTTAACTTATCTTTTTCTAAAAAATTTTGGGTTGCGAACCTAATATGTCTATAACAATAATTTAAATTTTGTGCTATTTCGCCTCCATTTTTTACATCTAGACAATTCTGTAAAGCAAATGCAATATTTTGAGCTTTTTTCGCTTTATGTTTTGCTTTTTCAGCTTGTTGTTTATCTAAATTAATCAAGGTTTCTTTTAAATTTTTATTAAGAGCGGAAAGTAACTCGTTTATAATATCGTATTTATCTTCTGTATTCATTTTCTGCACAATATTACTTTTTTGGTATTTAGATAACTTACTATTCATATAATATCTCCTTATAAGTATAGTAACGACATTTCTAAAATTTATTTAATTTACTTTAATCTGAATCCTGTTTTAACATTTGATCTAAATAATTTCCAGTTTCTTTAAGACCTGCAATAGATTGTTCCATTGCCATAAATTGTGAAGTAAACCTATCTGTAAGAGTATTCATTCTTTCATCTAGTGCTTCTTGCTGATCCCTAAAACCAGACAATCTGTCATTTAAATTATTAATCCTATTATTTATGTCACCATTAAATGTTAAAAAGTTAGTAAGGCTAGTATCAACTAATGACATTAAAGATTTACCATAATAAATGTTACCAGAAGAAATATCTGAGCTGGGTATTTTCAAAACAATACCATTTGTATCACCAGATGAAGATGTATAAGAAGTTCCATTCGCAGTCAAAGCGACTCCATCAAGTAAATAATCAGATCCAGACTTAGTTAAAGCATAAGAGCCTGGATTAGTATCTTTTCCTATAGCTGTAACTGATATTTCTGAATTATCTGATGTTAATTGATCTCTAAAAATGGCATCAACAACAGTTGGATTAGACTCAAAAGTGTTTTTAAGAGTGTTAGGATTTAAACTAATACTTCCGTCCCTGTTAGTACTTACTCCTAATAAAGATAAAGAGTAAGGACCATCTTCATATCCTTCAACAGACTTTGTTGTAAAACTTCTTAATTCTCTCTGTATAGTCCTAGCTAATGAGTCACCAGATAAAGGCCCTGCAGACGAATCAGAAGATAGCGAAACTGTTGTTAGATCACTTATTCCTAAATAAACGCTATTATAAGAATCAACAAAATCTGATAATAAACCTTCTATTGTGCTGATATCCTGTGAACTACTGATACTTATAGCTGAAGAAGTTGTACCTTCTAACTCAAGTGTGTAGCCGTTAAATAAATTAGTAATAGTATTACTAGATCTAGTCATTGATATGCCATCAACAGTAAAAGAAGCATCTACCCCATCAATAGTCTGAGTTAAATTTTTAGTAGTTGTTGTGTAAGAAAAATTATTTGATAGGTCAGATGATGAACCAGCACCAGGCGTTATCCTTAATTCGTTTTCTGCTCCGCTTAATCCTTTTAAGACTATAATATAACCTGATCCATTATTCATAACTATAGCCTCAGCATTATCTGTAGCATTATTTATGGCATCTCTTAATTGTATTAAAGAAGTTGTAGAAGAAGTATTAATGGTAACTGAGGAATTACTGTTAGCAGTAAATGTATCATTAGAGGAACTAGTAGTACTCCAAGTCCCAAAATCAATAGTTAAAGAGCCTGCTCCTACAGTTGCGCCAGTGTTTGAATATGTGCCAGATACCAATGTATGCGTTTTTGCTATGTTATCAACAGTTAATGTAGAATTTATCGCCGCAGTTCCTGTTTTTCCAGTAGTTGAAAAATTTGCCACAGTGGTATTACTTGAAGAACCAATAAAACCAGATGCATCACTTCTTTGAATAGACCTTACTATATCTCTAAAACTACCTATATCACTTTTAAGTACTCCATAAGCTGAAATTGAATTTTCAGTTTTAATTTTTTCATTATCTATTCTTTCTTGCTTTGGAATTCTTTCTGCATCTACTAATGCAGTTATGATCTCGGAATTATTCATTCCTGATCCAACGTTTAATTTTGATAATATATCTGGCGTACTAGCCATTTAATTCACACTAATTTTATCCTTGTAATAAAGTTAGAACAGCTTGCTGAGCTTTTGAAGCCTGAGCAATCATAGCCATTGCACTTTGTTGAAGAATTTGAGTCTTAGTTAAATTACCTGCTTCAGCTGCCATATCTGCATCCATAATTCTTGACCTTGCAGAAGATGTGTTAGCTGATACGTTAGTTAAATTGTCTATTGCCTGATCCATTCTACTCATAACGGCACCTAATTTAGCTCTTTCCATATGAATTTTATCAAGTGCCTTATCAACCATTTTTAAAGCATCAATAGCTTTAGATCTACTTCTTAGACTTAACTCTGAAACCTTATTAAGAGTAGCTACTCCTGGAGAAGACTCAAATAAACCATCATCACCATCGCCATAATCTGTTGTTACTGTAAATGAATGTGAAGCGTGCATATTAATTTGTCCTGATACAATCACTGAATCTGCAAAACCAGCTGTTTCAGTATCACCAGCATCATATTCCTGATCATAAACACTAACAGCTGAACCTGATAAAAGCTCTGTTGTACCATCAGTATCAAATATTCTTGAGTCCATACCAGTTACTTGAAGTGAATGAGTATCAGCATCCCCCACGTCTGCCCAATCTAGATCAGTTAAGATAATGTCATGTCCCTCATCTTGGGTTAAATACACAGTTGCTTTATCCGCACTTAAAACTGCCACTACTCCTGTTTCAGCAGAATATGCATTAATAGAGTTGCTTAAGTTAGTCAAATCAGAACCACCTACTGCATCACCTAAAGTGACTCCGGCAGAAATAGTTCTTGCTGTAGAATTTTTTCCTTGTATTCCTATTGATAAAGTTGCAGAACCTGCTGTATCAGCAACACCTTGAATTTTTAAATTTGTTGAAGCAGTTGCACTTACTCCTGTACTATCAAACGCTATATTAACTGCCTCCGCAATATCCTTTGCACTTGCATTGGCAACTACATCTATAGTTTTAGAACCAAGCAAACCATGAATAGTAAAATCTTCATCTGCTACTTGATCCGTTGTTCCTCTTACTGCTGCAGTTGCTAGATTGGTTTCACCAGAAGTAGCACTAGTTCTAACTATATGATTTCCTATTTTTTCAGTTCTTAAGTTTCCAATAGAAACAGTTGCTGCTTCTCTTTCTTTTGATCCTATTTGAAATCTTCTATCTGCAAAAGTACCATCTAAAACTGCTATTTCATTAAATGTTGTATCCCTAGCAACTCTATCCAATTCTGCAATTAATTGATTTGCCTCAGTTTGTAGATATAGTCTTTCTTCACCATTCATTAAATCACTTGCTGATTGAATAGCTAATTCTCTAATTCTTTGTAAAACTTTTGAAGACTCATCAAGTGCACCTTCTGCAACTTGAGCCATTGATAAAACATCTGACGCATTTCTTACTGACATATTAAGACCTTTAATTTGAGCTGTCATTCTGTCAGCTATAGCACCACCCGCAGCATCATCACCGGCATGATTTATCCTTTTACCAGAAGATAATCTTTCTATAGAGACCCCCATGGCCCTCTCAGTCTTATGTAAGTTGTGAAGTGCAAATAATGATGTTACACCTGGATTTTGTACTGGCATTTAGTCCTCCTTGATATACTTTCTAGCAATGTTTATGCCAAATAATGTCATTTTATATATATAATTTTTAAATCTCATAGTGATAAAACTGCAATTAATATGCCAAGTGTGACACAACAAATAGTGTACTTTTTTTAAAGAATACTAAATGTGCTATAAATTACAAAAGGGCTTTTGCAATAACAAAAGCCCTTTTGTTTCCAATACTTAACTTTTTACTGTAAAACAGCTAGTACAGCACTTTGAGCCTGGTTAGCTTGCGCTACCATTGCCATTGCTGACTGATTTAATATTGAAAACTTAGCTAAATTAGCCGAAGAGACTGCAAAGTCTGTTTCCTCTAATCTTGAAGCTGCTGCCAACATGTTAGCAGATGCTGAATATGCCACAGCTTGTCTTCCTTTCAAGGCAGTCATAGCAGCTGCAACAGCACCTAAAGCTTTACCTACTTCTTCTAATGCTGTATCTGCAGTATCCTCAGCACCCGCAGCTGTAGTAACACCAGTAGCTGCCACTTGAGCTGATTCAATAGTAGTCACATGTGTTTCATCAGTAATACCTATGTCAAAAGATGTACCACCAACTGCTAATAAAGTTACTTCGTTGAAGTTAGTATCAGTAACTATAGCATCTATTGCAGTTGATATTGCTGTTGCTTCTTTATTTAGTGCACTTGTATCTGCCGTAGTCATAATTTCTGCATTATCTGCTTGCATAGCCAACTCTCTTAATCTTGTTGCTAAAGATGCTATTTCCATTAATGCAGATTCCATAGTTTGAGCTACGGAAATACCATCTTCTGCATTTCTTGCTGCAACCGCATAAGACAGTCCTTTTGCTTTAATGTTGTTAGCCATAGATTGACCACCAGCGTCACCACCATACATTGATCTTTTACCTGTGGAAAGTCTTGCTATTGCTTCATTCATTCCATGTCTTGCATCAGCAGCAGCGCCACCGGCTAATCTAGCTCCTATTGATATATTTGATACACTTGTCATATTTTTCCTTTCTTATTGATTAATAATAGTTAAAAAAGTAGCGTTAGCTTTATTAGCCTGCGCTACCATTGCCATTGCGGATTGATTCAAAATAGAACTTTTTGCCAAATTTGCTGACTCTTGAGCATAATCAGTATCTTCTATTCTAGATGCTGCAGCAGCAAGATTTGCAGATGCCGAGTAAGCGACTGCTTGTCTTGCCTTAAATGCAGCCATAGCCGCTGCAGAATTACCTAGATCAGTAGCAGCTTCTGATAATATAGTATCAGCAATTGTAATTGCTCCTGTAGCACTATTATTATCAGAAACAGCTGTAAAACCGTCACTAGACTTGTACAGAATAGAACTACCGTTATCAGCTACTGTAACTTGATGTATCTTCGCTGAAAAACCTAATAAATCTACTCCATTAAATTTTGTAGTACTTACTATAGCGTCGATTTGATCATAAATAGCTGCTGCTTCCGTATCTAAAGCACTCATATCAGTAGTAGTCATAATATCAGAATTATTAGCTCTACTACCTAATTCTCTCAATCGTTGAGCTAAAGATGATATTTCTAATAATGCAGACTCTGCAAGTTGTGCCGCAGAAATCCCGTCCTCTGCATTTCTAGCCGCTATGTACCAGCTTCTTGATTTAGCATTTAAGGAATCTGCTACCGACTGTCCTGCAGGATCACTTCCGTACATAGCTCTTTTACCAGTAGATAATTTAGCTATGGATTTGGTGAAATCCTTCTGAGCTCTAGCAGCACTGTTAGATGCAATTAAAGCTCCATTACTCAGATTAGAAACAGTTGGCATTTAATTTCCTTTCATATTTATATTTGAATAAATCACGATAAAAAACAAAACGACTTATTTTAAAAATATTTAGTAAAATTAAACTAAACTGCTTAATAGAAATTTTACAGTTACACTATAAAAACCTTTACTCAATAAATTAAAAATGTATAAATCTATTTAATTTAGTTTTTAACATCATGATTAAAAAAAAAAAAATTATAGCTTTTGATTTGGACGGAACTCTTCTTGATAGCGCTGAAGACCTAATAAATACACTAAATATATTATTGAAAGATCAAAATATTTCTTTAATGAAAAAAAATGATGTAAAAAATTTAGTAGGTAATGGTGCACTAGCTATGATAAGAAAAGCTTTTTTAACCAATAATATTAAAAAGAATGAAAAAGAACTAGAAAAACTTAAAAACAAATTTTTAAATATTTATAAAAAAAATTGTGTTAAAAATTCTAAATTATTTCCTCATGCAATAGAGATTTTAACTGAACTGAAGAAAGAAAAATATGAGATAATTATGGTATCAAACAAACCTGAATATTTCGTTAAAAAAATAATTAAGCACTTTAACATTGATCATTTTTTTAGTGCAGTATCAGGTGGAGATACCTTTAATTATAGAAAACCCGATCCAAGGCATCTATATGAAACAATCAGATTAAGTGGAAGTACAAATTATGACTGTGTTTTTATAGGTGATAGCATCAGTGATGCTTTGTGTGCAAAGAATAGTAAGTCAAAATTAATTTTATTAAGACATGGATATAGTGATGTTGATATTACTACTATGAAAGCTGATGAAATTTTAGATAATTTAAAAATGATACCTTATAAAATTTCAAAATTAAGCTTTGATACTTAAATTTAATTTGTAAAACTATAAAACTTTTAACAATGTTATCATATTAGGATAAGTATGATATTTATTAAGCATTTCCCATCTAATTAGTAAAGCAGTTCTAAAAAGCAAGGGAAATCCAGAAGTTATAAATATTTTTTCATCAATATTATTTTTAAGAGCTATTTTTTTTTCAAAATCAAATATTTTATTAATCATAGGTCTAATCGTCCTTAAATCTTTTTTGAATTTTTCTTGGTTTTCTTCTGTATAATTAAACTTTACTCTGAAAGGATAAAAAATTGTTTTTAAAATAAACTTATCTTTTTCACTAAAAACTTTTCCTAGTTTAGTTTTATTAACTCTTCCAAAGCCTTCCTGGTTAGTACTACTATGATCTCCCCACCACTTTTTTCCCTGAGCTGTCATTTGGTATAAGGTTTCTTCCTCTTTAATTCCCATCCAATTACATAAAGTTTTCATTGTTGACTTAGGGTTTACTTTTAAGTCATCTAAACGTACTCCTACTGAATTATTCTCATTAAATATAGGATGATTTATAGTTCGAAAAACCGTAAAAATTTTTGTATAAAGATCTTTATAATTATTTGAAATAAATTCTTTAGTTATCCAGGATTCACAGCCTTCTATAGGATCCCTAACTGTTAATAGCCACTTAACATCATTTGCAAGTCCTAAAAAATTTAATTCAGTGTAATAATCTGGATTATGTATATGATAAAAAATAGTACTTTTATTGTTGTTATTATTTAATACTTTCTCGTATGCGAGATGTATAAGTTTAAAAAATATCAATGGATCTATTTTTTTATAGTTAGAAATTAATTTAAAAAGTTCTCTCTTAAATAAATCTTTGTCAATAAATAAAAAATCTTTTTTACTCTCTCCTAAACTAGTCATCCCTTCTTTTACACCTTGATAATCGAGTACTCCAAAAGATTGACTAGTAGGTACAGGCTTTTCAACTCGAGAGTCAAATAAAACTGCATAACTATCAATAAATCTATCAATCATTCCATTCCATCCATCTTTAATAATATCTTCCCAGACAAAATCATTAAAAAAATGATTAAAGTATATACTTGGTAAAGTTGTAATCTCAGAATGATTATCAATTAGACTATGTAAAAACCCTGTTCCACTTCTGCCAAAATGTAGAAGAGCTATTATTTTTTTTGGCAAATTTATATCAATTTTTGTATCTCTGTTTTTATGATTTGGGTTTACAATAATATTATTTGTATTTTCTTTTATTGTTTTAACAGCTCTGCTTAAAAATAATTTAGAATCTTTTTCTCCCATATTTAATTTATATTCTAATAATGCGTAATTTATAGTACTAAACTTTTTATTTTTAAAATAATTTTCTAATAGTTTCTTATTATTTTTTTGCATATATTTCATCATAAAAAGAGAAAAATAAATATTATTCCAAGCACTAATACTATTTGGCTTTATTTCCAATGCTTTGATAAAATTCTTTATTACATCATCAGTATTCCTCATGTAAAATTCTATGTTTTCCTGAATATTTATTTTTATATCTTCATTAATGTATGAATTATCAAAATTTAATTTATTACAATACGCTTTATTTCTCATTCCTAACTCAGTCAATGTATTAGCTAGATTATTATATGCTCGACTAAAATTTGGATTTAGGTTGATTGCCTTTATGTATTTATCTTTAGCCTCTTCAAAACGTCCTTCTTTTTGTAAAAGAGTAGCTAAATTGTAATAAGGTAAATAATGATTTACATTTAAATTTATAGCATTATTATAAACTTCTTTAGCCTTTTCAAATCTATTTAATTCTTTATAAATATAACCTAGATTTATTAAGTAATTAGAGTTCTTAGGTTCTAATTCTACAGCTTTAATCATAAATGTTAGTGCATCAAATAAATTTTTTTGCCAAAGACAAGACATTGCTAAAACTTCATAAATAATAGGATTATCAACATATATTTCTTTAAATTTTCGCGCTTCTATTTCAGCTTTTTTGAAATTATTTTTTTTATAAAGCTCAAGTAAATTATTAATTTTTTTATGAGGAATATGTTCTTTTATAATATTTTTTTTTATTTGCTCTTGTTTTTTAATATCTTCACGAAAATCAATACTTTCTAGCAAACCTATCTGTTTTTGAATATTAATTAATTGTTCCTGAGAAAGATTTACCTCTTTTCCTTTGTTCAATAATTGTTGTGATAAAAAACTAAGGTGCTCTCTAATATTTTTTAATTTATCTTGCATGATTTGAGTAAGCAACTTGTATGCCATACAAAAATCACATAATGAAAAAATAAGTACTATAAATTATCTTAATTTATAAAATATACTTCTATTAAAAAAACTTTTTCAACCTAACTTTTCTTCTAAGACAATAAATTTAATTTTGCATTCTCATTTAAGTTTGCTTGAGCTATCAAGGAAAGGGAAACTTTTTGTAACATCATTTGCTTTGTAAGAATTGCTGTTTCTGAGGCCAAATCGGTTTCTACCATACTAGAAGCGGCAACACTCATGATAGCAGAATATGCATATGCTATATTTTCTCTTGCAGATAAAGAAGTTATACCTCCAGATATTTCACCAAGACTTAATGTGACCTCATTTTTTACTGCTGCTCCAGTGGTATCAGCATCGGTCGCTTCTGTAGTAGATGCTACAGAACTTATTGAACCTGTGCTCAGTGTTTGAGTATCCCCAGCATCTGATACGCCTGCTTCAAATGTAACTTCAGATGTGTCAAGCATAGAAAATCCATTATAGGTAGTAGATGAAACTATATTATCGATTGCAGCAGTAATCGTTTCTGTTTCTGCATCTAATGAGG
>MDSW01117454.1_pt1 | contig 11103 bp, 10 predicted proteins | sample 811171 | NCBI WGS metagenome assembly MDSW01 (sample SAMN05326641, study PRJNA326480) | marine metagenome | isolation source: seawater | place: Atlantic Ocean: North West | collected 2012 | reverse complement strand
GGCCTTTTACTAAAACTGCAGGACGGGTCATGGCGTTAATGCCAGCACGTCAGGGCGTAATGCACTGGCCTGTGGGGTCACCTAATCAATCAGTGCTTTGTGAAGAAACCCTTTGGCCGATAGAAACTGGATCAGTAGACAGGTTATTAATTTTGCATGGGTTGGATACTTCCGAGCATTCGTCGGCTTTACTCGAGGAATGTTATCGGGTTTTAGAGTCAGATGGCCGTGCAATTTTTATTGTACCCAATCGAGCAAGTTTGTGGTCCCGGCGTGATGGCACACCTTTTTCATTTGCCCGTCCTTACACAGCCGGGCAGCTCGAGTCTGGACTTAAATGGCAGGGGTTTTTACCAATGAGACAGGTAACTAGTTTGTATCAACCTCCGTGGGATAATCGTTTTTGGCAACGACTGGCTCAGCCAATTGAAAGAATTGGCGAGTACATTCCGACCTGGTGGGGTGGTGGCGTCTTAATTCTGGAGGTCAGCAAACAAGTGCCAAGGCCCCGACGGCCAGGATTAGGTCAAATTATTTCACGTCCTTTAGGTATGCTTGAAGGGATTAAAGCAAATGACCCTATTCCTAACGAATCTTAAATTCTAGTTGAGGATAAGGATTCGGTTATTTTTTGGTTAGTTAAGTCGCCACATATCCCGCCATTGAGTTGTGATCCTTTTTTCTTAAATTTACGAATAAAAAATTGCTTGTACAGGGCATTGCAGGACATTAAACGCTCTGCTACACCGCAGCCGAATTTGACTTCCATGTTATTTTCATTTGAACCAAGTTGGAGGATTGTTTTTGTCCGAACCAGTGTCAATAGCTTCAGGTATTGCTAGCCGCTATGCTACTGCGATCTTTGAACTTGCGCGAGCAGACAAAAAAATCAAAGACTTAGAATCGGATGTGAATGACCTAGATATGGCGCTTAAACTGAGTGCGGATCTTCGTTCTCTAGTAACCTCTCCGTTATATACCCGTGATCAGGTAGAGAATGCAATTTCTTCAATTTCTCGATTGATGAAATTGCAACCTAACATGGTAAATGCACTTGCTCTAATGGCAAAGAAACGTCGCTTGTTTGTTCTGCCAAACCTATTGATTGCGTTGCGGGAACGCGTAGCGCAGGAAAAAGGGCAAGCCGTAGCGGAAGCCTTTTCAGCACGTGCGCTAAGTAAATCGCAGATTGAAAAATTAAGTCAGGCCATTAAATCAAAATTGGGTATGGATGTTGAAATAAAAGTAACAGTAGATAAAACTATAATTGGTGGCCTAGTTGTTAAAGTTGGGTCTAAAATGATTGATACATCAATAATTTCTAAGCTAAATGCACTTCAGAACAAAATGAAAGAGGTCGGATAAATGGCGATCGAAGCTGCAGAGATTTCTGCTATACTAAAAGACCAAATCAAGAATTTCGGCCAAGAAGCTGAGGTTTCCGAAGTTGGGCGTGTACTCTCTGTAGGGGACGGTATCGCGCGAGTTTACGGGCTGGACAATGTTCAAGCTGGTGAAATGGTTGAGTTCCCCGGTGGCATTCAGGGTATGGCACTGAATTTGGAAGCCGACAACGTCGGTGTTGTAATTTTTGGTTCTGATCGCGATATTACAGAGGGCGATACCGTCAAAAGAACTAATTCGATCGTTGACGTACCAATTGGACCAGAGTTGCTCGGGCGGGTAGTTGATGGCCTTGGAAATCCTTTAGATGGGAAGGGACCAATTAAGGCTAAAATGCGAAGTCAAGCTGATGTTAAGGCTCCAGGTATAATTCCTCGGAAGTCGGTACATGAACCCATGGCTACCGGTTTGAAATCTGTTGACGCTATGATCCCGATTGGCCGAGGTCAACGAGAATTAATTATTGGAGATCGGCAGACTGGCAAAACAGCGGTAGCCCTCGATACAATCCTGAACCAGAAATCTTACAACGACGCTGCTGAGGACGAAACTGGCAAGTTATACTGTGTATATGTGGCTATTGGTCAAAAACGGTCAACAGTTGCTCAACTTGTAAAAAAGCTAGAAGAAACTGGCGCGATTGAATATTCAATTATCGTAGCAGCTACAGCCTCTGACCCGGCCCCAATGCAGTTTTTGGCTCCCTATGCAGCGACCTCGATGGCCGAATACTTTCGTGATAATGGCAAGCATGCTCTCATAATTTATGATGATCTGTCAAAGCAAGCCGTATCATACCGGCAAATGTCTTTACTTCTGCGCCGGCCACCAGGCCGCGAGGCTTATCCAGGAGATGTATTTTATCTGCACTCTCGTCTGTTAGAAAGATCGTCAAAACTGAACGAGGATAATGGCTCTGGTTCACTGACCGCTCTGCCTATAATTGAGACGCAAGGTGGGGACGTATCAGCGTTTATACCAACTAATGTGATTTCAATCACTGATGGTCAAATCTTTTTAGAAACCGAGCTATTTTACCAAGGTATTCGGCCAGCAGTAAATACTGGATTATCAGTTTCTAGAGTTGGTTCATCGGCCCAAACAAATGCGATGAAATCTGTGGCGGGCCCAGTGAAGTTGGAACTGGCACAATATCGAGAGATGGCGGCTTTCGCTCAGTTTGGATCAGATTTAGATACAGCAACTCAGCGGTTGTTGGCGCGTGGAGAACGGTTGACTGAACTCATGAAGCAGCCCCAGTACTCCCCGATGACAAACGCTGAGATTGTTTGCATAATCTATGCTGGCACAAAAGGTTATCTGGACAAAATTGCAGTAGCTGATGTAAGCCGTTTTGAAGCGGGCCTATTGGCACATCTTCGAGGAAAGGCTTCTGAGGTTTTGGGAATGATAACCAAGGATGATCCAAAAATCAAAGGTGATGCTGAGGATCAAATTAAATCAGTTCTGGATGATTTTTCGTCAGATTTTGCGTAAGGATCCTGGCAAATGCCTAACCTTAGTGACTTAAAAAATAGGATTGCGTCGGTCAAATCGACCCGTAAGATTACAAAGGCCATGCAGATGGTGGCTTCCGCAAAGTTGCGGCGTGCACAAGATGCGGCGCAGGCTGGCCGTCCATACGCTGAACAGTTTAATGCAGTGATGACAGGTTTGGCTTCCTCGGTAAGCGAGTCTGAGAGCGGCCCCAAACTTTTGATTGGTACTGGATCTGATAGTATTCAGCTTCTAATAGTTATGACAGCAGAACGGGGCTTATGTGGTGGTTTCAATTCCAATATTGTTAAGCTTGCACGTGCTGAAGCAAAAAAATTGTTGTCAGAGGGTAAAAAAGTCAAAATAATAACGGTTGGAAAGAAGGGCCGTGAATCTTTGAAGCGAGAATTTGGAGACGTTTTGGTAGATCACATAGATTTATCTGATGTTAAACGAGTTGTTTATTCGAATGCACAAGCGATTTGTGAGAATATTCTGCGTAGATTCAATTTGAATGAATTTGACATTGCAAAAATCTATTTTTCAGAATTTGCAAGTATTATCAACCAGGTGCCTACTGAATTACAAATTATTCCAGCGAAATTTGATAGTACCTTTGATGAGACCACGGTGTATGATTATGAACCTAGTGAAGAAGGTATTTTGGCTGATTTATTGCCACGGGCGGTTGCAACTCAAATCTTCACAGCTTTGCTAGAAAATGCGGCGTCTGAACAAGGCGCTAGAATGTCTGCAATGGATAATGCTACCCGTAATGCCGGTGAAATGATCGACAAATTAACTATACAATATAATAGATCTCGTCAGGCAAAGATTACCAACGAACTTATTGAAATTATTTCGGGCGCAGAGGCGCTCTAAAAATCCGGAGAGACAACATGGCTAATGTAAATGGTAAAATCACACAGGTGATCGGCGCCGTTGTTGACGTTCAGTTTGATGGTGACCTACCACAAATTTTGAACTCTTTAACTGCTGACAACAATGGCAAGAAGCTGGTACTGGAGGTGGCACAGCACTTAGGTGAAAATACAGTTCGAACTATTGCTATGGATGCCACAGAGGGTTTAGTTCGTGGCCAAGCTGTCTCCGATACCGGAGGACCAATAACAGTGCCAGTAGGGAAAGCTACCTTGGGCCGTATCCTCAATGTAGTTGGTGAGCCTGTTGATGAAGGAAAGCCTTTGGGCAAAACGGAATTACGAGGAATTCATCAGGATGCGCCGGCCTTTTCAGAACAATCGACTGAGTCTGAAATTTTAGTAACAGGGATTAAGGTTATTGACCTGCTTGCTCCGTATACCAAGGGTGGAAAAATTGGTTTGTTTGGTGGCGCAGGCGTCGGTAAGACTGTGCTAATTATGGAATTAATAAACAACATTGCAAAAGTACATTCAGGTGTTTCTGTTTTTGCTGGTGTTGGTGAGCGGACAAGGGAAGGTAACGATCTTTATCATGAAATGATTGAGGGTGGGGTTATAGTGCCTGATGATTTGGAAAAATCCAAAATTTCATTAGTTTATGGTCAAATGAACGAACCTCCCGGCGCGCGCATGCGAATTGCTTTGACTGGTTTAACTTTGGCAGAACAATTTAGAGACGATACAGGTTCCGATGTGTTGTTTTTTGTGGATAACATTTTTCGGTTTACTCAGGCAGGATCAGAAGTATCGGCTCTCTTGGGGCGTATTCCTTCAGCGGTGGGATACCAGCCAACTTTGGCAACTGATATGGGGACTATGCAAGAGCGTATTACGTCAACTAAATCTGGATCAATTACGTCTGTACAGGCAGTTTATGTTCCTGCGGATGATTTAACTGACCCTGCACCTGCCACTTCTTTTGCGCACCTCGATGCTACCACAGTTTTGGATCGTTCTATATCTGAAAAGGGTATTTATCCCGCGGTTGACCCGTTAGGATCTACTTCACGTTTGCTAGACCCTCTAATTATTGGTGATGAGCACTATAAAGTAGCTACGGACGTGCAACAAGTTTTGCAACGATATAAATCTTTACAAGATATCATTGCAATTTTGGGAATGGATGAGCTGTCTGAAGATGATAAAGTGGCTGTAGCCCGCGCTCGAAAATTAGAACGCTTTTTATCACAGCCTTTTGACGTCGCGAAGGTTTTCACAGGCTCTGATGGCGTCCAAGTGCCACTTGAAAAGACTATTGAATCTTTTAAGGCGGTGGTCGCTGGAGAATATGATCATTTACCTGAAGGAGCGTTCTATATGGTTGGTGACATTGATGAAGTTATTGCGAAAGCAGAACGTATGGCGGCGGAAGCGGCTTAATGTCAGATAATATGAATTTTGAATTGGTCAGTCCAGAACGAAGTGTGGCTTCTTTCAAGGTCACAAACATTCATATACCGGGTTCAGAGGGTGATATGACAGCTATGCTAAATCATGCCCCTATCCTGACCACACTTCGGCCTGGGATTTTATCAGTTACTAGAGCTGATGGTGTGACCGAATATGTGGTCACAGGTGGATTTGCTCAAATCACACCGGACAGTGTAACCGTCCTCGCAGAGAGTGCGTCTGAAAAGTCTAATTTTACGCAGGATGACATGGACCTTCTTCTAAACGGTACCAAAGAGTCTTTAAATTCAGCCGTCGAAGCCGAGAAGGACGCAGCTACCAAAACTCATGCTGAAGCTTTAGAATTATCAATAACGCTTGGCTTGAACTAAAATTAACCTTAAGACTAAGTAATCTTTTAGCTGATCTTATTTTATCGCCCAATTATATAATTTCCCAAATTTATGTCTTGAGTAATGTTGGTGAAGCACAATGTTAATAAGTGCTAAGCTGCTTTAGCCACAGTCGTAAATTCCATCATAGATGGCAGAAAGTGTCTCAGTGGAAAACAAGGAAGAGATAGAAGTTCCATTCCAGGTATTTAGAATTGCTTGGGCAAAAATGGGGGCGGTGGGTACAATTCGAATATTCGCTGCATTTCTGACGGCGTCGGTAGCCTCGATTGTATCTGTTATTACGAGATTTTTCATTGATGATTTGGCTATCCGTTCTACTGCTGGGCCAGACAAAACACCATGGGTTATATACGAGTGAACCTCTTTCGCTCCATTCTCAAGTAGTACGTCTGCTGCCTTACAAAGAGTGCCAGCAGTATCTACAATATCGTCTACAATCAGGCAACTACGTCCCTCAACATCCCCAATTACCGTCATTTCTGCAATCTCACCGGGCTTTTCGCGGCGTTTGTCAACTATCGACAATGGCGCGCTAATACGCTGTGCTAGATCGCGAGCTCGCGCCACCCCTCCGACGTCAGGTGACACGACGGTAACGTTTTCAATTTGATCTTTGAAATTATGTTTCACGTCTAATGCAAAAACAGGAGATGCATAAAGATTATCTACTGGAATATCAAAAAATCCTTGAATCTGCGTAGCATGAAGATCGAGGGTGAGAATTCTCTCTATACCGGCTTCTTCAAGCATATTTGCTACGAGCTTAGCTGTAATAGGTGTTCGTGCTTTACTGCGTCGATCCTGACGAGCATATCCAAAATACGGTATCACCGCCGTTATACGGCTGGCTGACGATCGTTTAAGCGCATCAGCTATAATCAATAGTTCCATTAAGGCATCATTGGCGGGCCGAGACGTTGGTTGAATTATGAACATATCCTCGTCACGAACATTTTCATAAACTTCAACAAAGATTTCACCATCGTTGAAACGTTCTACTCTTGCATCGACTAATCCAACATTTACGCCTCGATGTAATGACATGCGCCTAGCGACCGATTTTGCTAAAGTAAGATTTGAGTTGCCTGAAATTAATTTAGGTTCGTCAACAGCAGCCATACCCGCAATCCCCTGCATAAAAACGCCAGCCTGAGTCGCGAAGCGTGCGTATCCTTTAGCATGAGGTTGCCACTTGGCACAGGTCGGATGCAGAAAAAAGTTAAAATTTATGACCAATTTACATAACTTTTTTTTGCAGATTTTGTTGTTTAGCTCGTTTACGTGTGAACTAACTGCAACTGATCTAGATATGTATCGGAGAATTAAGAACCTGCATCACTTGGATTAAGCATTATTTAAAATTTCATAAGGATTGGGTCACAAGTAAATAAGTAGTCATTCAACGCGAAATTAAGCTCGTGTTGCTGGAACTAGTCAGTTTCAAAGTCAAAATTGTTTCAGCTTTAAAATATTTTATGATCTTGGATTAAGCTGTCTTTCTTGACGCTTATTCACTTAGAATATCTAAAAAATTATCTACATCTTCTTTGGTTGTTGACCAATCTGTTACCAACCGCGCTGGTAACATCTCATTTTTACAGCCAGATGTGAAATCGCCTGCCATAATGTAATACTGAGCGCCTTTTTTTTGCAACCGCTGATGGCTCCCTCGGGTCCAGCTGGCAAATATGATGTTTGCTGTTGGTTCGTAATCAAATTTGACCTCTAAAATCTTTTTTAGGCCTTTTATTAATCTAGAGCAGGCTACATTTGATTTTTTAGCTAGATCTCTCCACAAATCATCCTCTAGATAGGAGTGCATCTGCGCGGCTAAAAACCGATGTTTTGAAAAAAGGTGTGCACCACGTTTTCGACGCAATTCAAATTCCCAGGCGTATTTCGCATCGAAGAAAATCACAGCTTCAACCGCTAGCAAACCATTCTTTGTGCCGCCAAACGTTACTGCGTCTACACCAGATTTCCATGTCATCTCAGCTGCCGAACATCCCAGAGTTTCCAATGCATTTGCAAACCTCGCTCCATCCATATGTAGCGGTAAACCAAAATCTTTGGACACCGTTGCAATATTTTGAATTTCTTCAAGGCTGTAAACGGTCCCACGTTCAGTAATCTGCGTAATTGATATCGGGCCGCGCTGAGGTCCATGCGCTCCACGGTTCCCCTCGTCTAGAATTATGTTACGCAAATTATTTGCAGTAATCTTTGCATTTGGTCCAGATACTAGGCTTAGTTTGGCGCCACCAGAATAAAACTCAGGTGCATTACATTCGTCTTTGTTTATATGTGCTAAAGGGTGACAAAAAATAGTTTCCCATGGCTGTGCTAATGTCGCAAGGGCTAAAGAGTTAGCTGCCGTTCCAGTTGGTAGCAAAAATACAGCTGCATCTGGGGATTCGAATAAGTTGCATATATTTTGTGAAGCTTTTTGGGTTAGATGATCCTTTCCATAAGGCAAGGCATACCCAGTATTGGCATTCAACAACGCCTCCATTATTTTTGGATGCACAGGCCCGGTATTGTCAGATACAAATTTCATAGTTCAGCTTTCAATAACGTGGTCTTCCCAGTCTTCTTCCGCAACTTCAAATTCTGGTATGCTCCAACCTTGGACAGATATGCCTGCGTCATGAACTGACTGTTTTGTTTCTGTTTTTAATGGATGCCAATCGGGTAGTTTTTTGCCTTGATACAATAGCTTATATGCACAGGTATCTGGCAACCAATAAGCATGAATTGGTATTGTTTCCGCTGTCATACGAATACATTCTGGCACGAAGTGATGTCTAATATCGTACTGTGTACAACGACATGTTTCGTTATCAAGCAAACGGCAGGAAACTTTGGTTAATAATACTTGTCCTGTGTCTGGATCTTCCAATTTGTTCAAACAGCAACGCCCACAGCCGTCACAGAGAGCTTCCCACTCTTCAGTTGTCATTTTCGTAAGAGTGATGTTTTCCCAGAATTTTGGACGCATGGTGTTGGTCGCACTAGTTTTTTTCACAGCTTTTCCAGAATTTTTTGAGCACTAATGCTGTCTGCATCCATTTGGGTTATTAGGGCATCAACACTTTTAAAAGTTTTTTCGTTTCTCAGGTATTCTACTAGACCCACTGAGACTGTTTCACCGTAGAGATCCCCATTAAAGTCAAATATAAATGTTTCACAATTGGGCTTGTTTTTGCCAAACATCGGACGGACACCAATTGAGGTGACACCGTAATAACTACCTGTATGAGGTCCTGTTAGTACATCAATGAGAACGGCATAAACTCCAAAAGCTGGAGGTTGAAGTCCATCTATTGTAATATTTACTGTAGGAAAACCCAGTTCACGTCCACGTTTCTCGCCATGTTCTACTGTAGCTTCAATTCTGTGCCAATGTCCCAACATAGCCGCTGCTTTTTGGGGGTTTGCTTCAGTCAGAGCTTGCCGAATATTTGTGGAGCTTATTACTTTATTTCCATGATTCTTCATCTTAGCAATTGTTAGGCCAAACCCAAGCTTTGCGGCGTGATTTTCGAGGCTCCGTGCGGTACCTCCCCTATCCTTTCCAAAGCAAAAGTCAGATCCGACCACAACATGTGATAGCCTAAAAGACTCATTTAAAATTTTCTTAGAAAACTCCCAATCGCTAAGTTCGCAAAGAGCTTGATTAAATGGTATTTCGAGTAACAAATCAACACCAAGCTTTTCTAACCTATGAAAACGAGCATTGGCATTCATTAGTCGAAATGATGGAAAGTCCTTATCAAGTTTTTTTGAGAAGAAACTTCGAGGATGTGGCTCAAAGGTCAAAATGCCTAGGGGCGCACTGATTTTTTGAGCCTGTACACGAGCCATACCTATAATAGCTTGATGACCTAAATGGACACCGTCAAAATTACCAATGGCTACAGCAGCGCCACGAGCGTTTTTGGGAATATTGTATGTACGAAAACGTCTCATGGATTTTCCCTACCGTGATGAATTCATGAGAGCAAGGAGTGTCCTGTATAAGATTTTTTTGGGTTTTAATCAAACTTCCGTGAGGGAGCCAAGACAGTGGCTTCACCCACCAGGATTTTATTTTTTTCAACAATGCAACATGTGTCCAATTGAACTCGACGTCGGCCAAGATCAATATCTGTTACCTCAACCTGTGCTGTTACCTCATCACCAGGCCTCACGGGCCCCAAAAATTTGAGAGTTTGACCAAGATAAACAGTACCATGCCCTGGTAACTGCTCGCCGATAACTGCTGAGATTAAGCCTGCAGTAAGCATTCCGTGCGCTACACGCCCGCCAAAAATTGTTTCATTTGCATAGTCTTCATCAAGATGTACTGGATTATAATCAGTAGAGATTTCAGCAAACATTTTTATATCACGGTCTGTGACAGTTTTTCGTAGGCTTCGTACCATGCCAATTTCAATGTCTTCTATACAAATGGTACCGCGGAGCATATTATCTAACATCTTTAACCTAAAGGTAACAATTGTATATCATGGCCGAAAACTACGCAATTTTATTATTTTATGGCTGCAAACATCAAGAGTGGTTAACGTAGTTTTCCTATTGAATAAGTTGGCTTGGCTATTTCATCCTGTAAATATGCTCTTAAAGCTTCTGGATTTGGATGATCGTCAGTTTTAGTTACGCTTGCGGCCAAACCACCAGTGACAAAAAGCGAATCAAAACTTTCGGCAGAGGCACCTGCAATGTCAGTTAAAACACCGTCTCCAACACACAATATTCGATGGTTGGCAATATTTTCCCCAAGTGCCTCAAGTCTACGACGGGCCAAGTCATAGATTGGTGGGTGGGGTTTTCCGAAATAAATACTTTCGCCACCTATTTCTTCATAAAGCGCAGCTACGCCGCCGGCACACCACTCGCGTGTCTCACCGCGATCAACTACAATATCAGGGTTAGCACACAGTAGCTTCAGCCCTTTTTTTTGGGCCTTTAAAAGGAGTGGCCGCAGTTCGTTCAAATCTTTAAGAGGGTTAAACGGTCCACAACAGACTATCCCATCGGCTTCTTCAATGGATACTTGTATTATCTTTATTGGATCCAAAACAACATTCATTGGATTAAAAAAAGATTGATCATGTGGCTGGCCTATAAAGTAAACACTCTTGCCCAATGCACCAGTGAACAGTGCCATACGTGCACTATCACCAGATGTCGCTATCCCATCATAAATATCTTCTTTTACCCCAATATTATTGAGCTGTTTGCGAACATCGGAATGTGGCCGTGGTGCATTAGTCACTAAAATCACCCTACCACCTTTAGCTTTGAAAGACTGCATGGCGTTCAAAGCTTCAGGAAAAGGTATCAACCCATCATGCACGCAGCCCCAAAGATCACAGAATAAAGCATCGTAACGATCAGCGATCTCGACAAGTGAATTTATGATTTTGGTCACTGAGTACTCTTTGTGTGAT
>MDSW01144358.1_pt1 | contig 11104 bp, 10 predicted proteins | sample 811171 | NCBI WGS metagenome assembly MDSW01 (sample SAMN05326641, study PRJNA326480) | marine metagenome | isolation source: seawater | place: Atlantic Ocean: North West | collected 2012 | reverse complement strand
CACATTCATGCGAGAAGGAACGCCAAGTGGATTTAAGCAAAAGTCAACGGGAGTTCCGTCTTCAAGAAAAGGCATATCCTCCATGGGGACGACTTTGGATATCACACCTTTATTCCCATGTCGTCCAGCCATTTTGTCACCAGGCTGCAGCTTGCGTTTTACTGCTATGAAAACCTTTACCATTTTCATAACTCCTGGAGGTAAATCATCTCCGCGACGAACTTTCTCGACCTTATCGTCAAAACGAGCATCTAGCGCACGCTTTTGAGCATCATATTGTTCGTTCAATGCCTCAATAATTTGAGCATCTTTTTCCTCTGAGACAGCAAGTTGCCACCACTGACCTTTGGTCAATGAGGAAAGTAACTCATCGTCTATTTGAGAGTTTGGCTTTACCCCTTTAGGACCTTTAACGACAGCTTTACCAAGCAATGTACTCTTTAACCTTGCGTAAATATTTCGGTCCAAAATTACTAATTCGTCATCACGATCTCTAGCTAAACGCTCTACTTCTTCGCGCTCAATCTGCAGTGCTCTCTCATCTTTTTCGACACCATGTCTATTAAAAACCCGCACCTCTACTACAGTTCCATAATCACCTGGTTTAACCCTTAGCGAGGTATCCCTCACATCAGAAGCTTTTTCCCCAAAAATTGCTCTAAGCAATTTCTCTTCTGGAGTCATGGGGCTCTCACCTTTAGGAGTTATTTTGCCAACTAAGATGTCACCAGGTTCAACATCCGCGCCGATGTATACTATCCCCGCCTCATCTAAGTTTCTAAGAGCTTCCTCACCTACATTTGGTATGTCTCTAGTTATTTCCTCTGGTCCAAGCTTAGTATCACGAGCGGCAACCTCAAACTCTTCTATATGAACAGATGTAAAAACATCGTCCCTAGCGACACGTTCAGAGATGAGAATTGAATCCTCATAGTTATACCCATTCCATGGCATAAATGCTACGACAACATTCTTGCCAAGAGCTAATTCGCCCAGATCAGTTGAGGGACCATCGGCAATTACTTCCCCTTTTCCAACTAATTGCCCTACTTTGACTAAAGGACGCTGATTTATGCATGTATTCTGGTTCGACCTCTGGAATTTTCTCAGTCGATATATATCTACACCAGCGTCACCCAGCTCAAGATCATCAGTAGCCCGTATGACTATTCTTTGAGCATCAACCTGATCGATAACTCCAGCTCTCTTCGCCATAATAGCAGCTCCAGAATCTCTTGCGACCACACCCTCCATGCCTGTACCCACAAGTGGTGCTTCTGCGCTAAGCAGAGGCACAGCCTGACGCTGCATGTTAGATCCCATTAGAGCTCTGTTTGCGTCATCATTTTCCAAAAATGGTATCAGAGAGGCGGCAACAGATACTAACTGTTTAGGGCTGACGTCAATTAAATCCACACTCTCATTTGGTGCCAAAGTATAGTCACCATTTTGTCTAGTGGAGACTAGGTCACTTATGAATTTCCCAGAATGATCCAGCTTAGCGTTAGCCTGAGCAACGGTATGTCTCATTTCTTCTGTAGCAGATAGGTAATGGACCTCGTCTGTTACCTGACCTTCCTTTACTATGCGATATGGGGTTTCAATGAAACCATACTTATTAACTCGAGCAAACGTAGCCAAAGAATTTATTAATCCGATATTTGGTCCTTCGGGCGTTTCTATTGGACACATGCGGCCATAATGCGTAGCATGAACATCCCTTACCTCAAATCCCGCACGCTCTCTTGTTAAACCGCCAGGCCCCAAAGCGGAAAGCCTCCGTTTATGGGTAACCTCTGACAATGGATTGGTCTGGTCCATAAACTGAGACAGCTGACTTGATCCAAAAAACTCCCGAACAGCAGCAGCGGCGGGCTTAGCATTAATCAGGTCCTGAGGCATCACATTATCTATTTCAACACTAGACATCCGCTCTCTTATTGCTCTCTCCATTCTTAACAGACCAACTCGATATTGATTTTCCATTAACTCACCTACCGAGCGGACCCGACGGTTTCCCAAGTGATCAATATCGTCCACTTCACCCTTACCATCGCGAAGTTCTACAAGAGCCTTGATACAAGCAACAATATCTTCACTTCTAAGAGTTCGTTGGGTATCCTCAGCATCAAGTGCTAGCCGCATATTCATTTTGACGCGTCCAACAGCTGAAAGGTCATAACGCTCACTGTCGAAAAATAACGTATCAAATAGAGCAGATGCTGCCTCTACGGTTGGCGGCTCTCCGGGGCGCATTACACGATATATATCAAGCAAGGCAGTGTCTCGGTTCAAGTTTTTGTCTTGAGCCATTGTATTACGGATGTAAGCGCCAACGTTTATATTATCAATATCTAATACAGGGATCTCGTCCACGCCTGCGTCAGCTAAACTTTTAAGAGTCCCGCCGATGAGAATACCTTCTTTATCATACTCAGCAGTAATTTCATCTCCTGCTTCTACATAAATCGCGCCATCATCTTCATTAATTATATCTCTGGCCACAAAACGGCCAATAATTTCATCATATGGAAGCGCTAATTCGGTAACCTTACCTTCATCTTTTAGTTTTTTTACAGCTCTTGGTGTGACTTTTTTCCCCGCTTCCGCCACCACCTCACCAGTAGCGGCATCTATCAAATCAAATAGTGGTCGTGTTCCCCTAGCTCTGTCGGGAAAAAACTTTGTTACCCATTCCTTCTTTTTGTTAAGTTTATAAGTGACTGTCTCATAATAAGCATCCATTATACTTTCTTGCTCCATTCCCAGAGCATATAGCAGAGTAGTAACTGGAAGCTTTCTACGACGGTCGATACGGGCATAAACAATATCTTTAGCGTCAAACTCAAAATCTAGCCAAGAACCTCTATATGGTATTATCCTGCAAGCAAAGAGGAGCTTTCCTGAACTGTGCGTTTTACCTTTGTCGTGATCAAAAAACACACCAGGCGATCTGTGCATCTGTGAGACAATAACACGCTCAGTCCCATTAACAACAAATGTCCCGTTTGGTGTCATGAGAGGCATATCTCCCATGAAAACGTCCTGCTCTTTGATATCCTTTACTGACTTTGCACCAGTATCCTCATCAATATCAAAAACTATAAGCCGCAGTTTGACCTTCAATGGTCCACTATAGGTCATATCTCGTTGCTGACACTCTTCAACATCATATTTGGGTCTTTCCAAATCATAACTAACGAATTCAAGTATTGATGTTTCGTTAAAATCTTTTATTGGGAAAACGGACTGGAAAACACCTTTTATTCCTTCACCGTCTTGAGGATCAGAGTGCCCCCCAGACTTAAGGAAAAGGTCGTAAGAAGATTTTTGAACCTCAATGAGGTTCGGCATCTCTAAAACTTCTCTAATTTTTCCATAATATTTTCTAAGACGTTTTTGACCAATGTAAGTTTGCGCCATGACTTTACAGACCTTTTTTTAATCTCACTAGCAATACTATCTGTCGGGTATCAGACGTATTCCCACACGAGAGAGGATCTCCGAAAACCTATTCTTGACTTTCTTCCCGTTAGAAAGTCTCCCGGTCTTTTCATCTTTCCTTATGAAACACCATTAAGATTGGTGCTTTATAAGACAGACGAAACTGGACCTGAAAGTATCAGGCCCAGTTCTAAGATAGTTCAAATGTGTTTTTACGCCAGATCTACTTCTGCTCCGGCAGCTTCCAACTTGGATTTTACTTCCTCAGCTTCTGCTTTTTCCACACCTTCTTTTATTTTGCCACCCGCCTCAACTAGATCCTTAGCTTCTTTCAAGCCTAGACCCGTAATGCCACGGACTTCTTTTATGACAGCAATCTTATTACCGCCTGCGCTTTTGAGAACGACATCAAACTCAGATTTTTCTTCTGCTGCCGCTCCGCCAGCATCTCCAGCAGGACCAGCCATCATAACTGCCCCACCCGCCGCTGGTTCGATGCCATACTCATCTTTAAGTATAGTTTTTAGTTCTTGTGCTTCCAGCAGAGTTAGACCAACGATGTCTTCTGCCATTTTTTTCAGATCAGCCATTTTCGACTCTTTCCGTTTTAAGTTGTGTTCTAACGCGTTTAGTTACAAATAACACGCCTCTAAATTGCTTCATGCAGCTTTATCTTCAATAGTAGAAATAATACTTGCTATGTTGCTCGATGGAGCACCAAGAACACCCGCAATATTTGCAGCAGGTGCACCAATGCATCCAGCAATGGATGAAATGAGTTCATCGCGTGAAGGCATTTTTGAAACAGCTTCCACCCCAGCACGATCCAATGGATTTTCACCCATCGACCCACCTAAAATTTCGAACTTACTATTGTCCTTGGAAAACTGCTCTGCAACTTTTGCTGCGGCAACAGGATCCACGGAGTATGTAAGAACTGTCATTCCAGATAAATACTCACTCATGCTCTCGCATGATTTTCCATTAAGAGCTATCTTAGCAAGTCTGTTCTTAGCCACGCGCACGGAAACTTCCGCTTCGCTCGCGCGTCCTCTAAGTTCTTGCATTTCAGCAACTGTAAGACCGGTGTATTTTGCAACAACCACAACGCCAGAGCTTTCAAAAATTTGGCCAAGCTCTTCAACCACCTTTTCTTTTTGCTCTCTATCCACAGTTTCACTCCAAATTTGGGGAAAATCCCCGGCTCAGTTTTGCCAAAATTAATTTCGGCGATTGAGTCCTAGAAATAGGGTTATGAGCGCTGAAGACCAAAAGGTTATCCTTTTGACCTCTAAATCTCGTTTCCCATCTCAGGAAGGAATTAACAGCCTAGGCCTACCCTCCGTCTCGGACAGTTGAGACCTTTTAAAAGATCTCGACGGCTGTCTAGGAGATTCTTGCTAGATTAACAAGAGCAAAGCATAAAATATGTAAAAGCTACCATTTTACTTACCAAGAACATGGTTATACGCGATCTGGGAATAAATGCCCTAATCGGCAGATTTCTCCACACTTAAAGTTACGCCGGGACCCATGGTTGAACTTAAAGTAATTCCTTTCATATAGGAGCCTTTTGAGCCAGTTGGCCTGGCCTTTGCAACAGCATCAATAAAGGCTTTAACATTTTCAACCAGCTGACTTTCGTCAAAAGACGCTTTACCGATACCTGCGTGAACAACGCCGCCTTTTTCTGCTCTGAACTGTACCTCACCACCCTTTGCTGCCTTAACGGCATCAGTTACGTCAACAGTAACTGTCCCAACCTTTGGGTTTGGCATTAAATTTCTTGGCCCCAAGACTTTACCTAAGCGTCCCACGATAGGCATCATATCGGGTGTTGCTATGCAACGGTCAAAATCGATTGTTCCAGCTTGCACTGTTTCCATTAGATCCTCGGCACCGACAATATCTGCGCCGGCATCTTTTGCTTCCTGCGCTTTTGTATCTCGGGCAAAGACTGCTACGCGCATGCTTTTACCTGTACCATTTGGCAAGCCAACAACACCTCGAACCATCTGATCCGCGTGGCGAGTGTCGACCCCAAGGTTCATTGCTATCTCGATTGTTTCATCAAACTTGGCGGTTGCATTTGATTTAACCAGTTTCACCGCCTCTTCAATCGTTACGTTACTTTTACCACTAAAAGCTTCTAATGATTTTTTTGTTCTTTTACCGACTTTTCCCATTTACTTTACCTCAATCCCCATTGATCTCGCAGAGCCCAAGATGATTTGCATAGCTGCATCGATATCGTTTGCATTTAAATCTTTCATCTTTGCTTCAGCTATTTCTTTGACCTGGGCGACAGTCACGGATCCTGCGGTTTCACGACCAGGAGTATTTGATCCAGATTTCAATTTTGCAGCCTTTTTAATATAATATGAAGCTGGCGGCGTTTTTATTTCCATGGAAAAAGATTTATCCTGAAAATACTCTATTATCGTTGGGCAAGGAGCACCTTGCTCCATCTCCCCTGTCTTTGCATTAAATGCTTTACAAAATTCCATGATGTTAATGCCACGCTGCCCAAGCGCTGGACCGACAGGCGGTGAAGGGTTGGCCTGACCGGCCGGTATTTGCAATTTGAGTGTGCCCACTAGTTTTTTAGCCATTTTACGGCTCCTTTTTTCAACATTTCTCCAACGCGTTAGAGAAATTTAAGTTGTGTGGTACGGGGTACGCATCGCGATACGATAGCCTTCCACATTTACTACTCAGGTCTGTTTCGAAACTTGAGTAAATTCTAACTCCACAGGTGTCTCTCGTCCAAAAATTGATACAGTAACCTTCAGTCTTTGGTTATCATTATCTACAGCTTCAACGTTACCGTCAAAGTCTTCAAAGGGACCGTCATTCACTTTAACTTTTTCTCCCACTTCGAATATCAAAAGCGTTCTCGGGGATTCCTCACCCTCCTGAACTCTATTCAAAATGGCGTTAACTTCATTGTCCCGCATGGGCATCGGTCGACCTTGCGGTCCTAAAAACCCTGTAACTCTATTTATCGAGTTTATCATGTGATAACCACGGTCGGACATTTCCATTCTAACCAGTACATACCCTGGCATAAAGCGTCTCTCTGAAGTCACCTTCTTACCGCGCCTCACCTCAATAACGTCCTCTGTTGGAACTAAGATTTCTTCTATTTCTTCAGTAAGGCCAGACTCTTCAACTGATGTCCGTATCTGTTCTGCAACTTTTTTTTCGAAATTCGAAAGGACACTTATCGAATACCACCGTTTTGCCATTTTATTAAAGTCCTTGTTTCGTCTCAAATCTCAAGCAGAAAAATCATCAATTAAAATCTCAGCTATATTTAAAAAATCGGCGCACAACTCGAATCGCTGCACGCCATTTAATACTAACATGGAGCTCGTAGCGGTATTTGGTGTCTATTTCAAGCCGCAAAATAATTGCGCAACTAGTTAGTTTAGCTAACTAGAGATAAAACATTTTGCAAACCAAATCTTATAATCCAATCTATAAGAGCAAAAAATACAGCGGCCAAGGCAGATAACGCAAAAACCATTACCGTTGTAAGTAAAACTTCTCTGCGTGTGGGCCAGGTAATCTTAGATACCTCAGATCTAACCTGCTGAATAAATCTGAAAGGATTTGTCGTCGCCATTGTACACTTCTCGCTAAGTTAAATTGTACCTATACGCACTGTCACTAAAGTTCAAGTATGCTTTTGGCAGGGGCAGCAGGGTTCGAACCCGCGACCTACGGTTTTGGAGACCGCCGCTCTACCAACTGAGCTATACCCCTACGCAGCTTCTTCCTAATATCCATACCTCTGAATTTCAACCAGTATTTTGTACTTGCAAATATGGACATAGACGGGAGAAAGCTGCAAAAGTACAATCACAAACAGTTTTGAACTTTATTTGATCAGAAAAAGATGCTCTGAACCGAAAATCAGGTGATAGCTTTTTAAGCAGTTAGGGGAAAAATGAGTATAAATCGAATTGGGATCATAGGAGCGGGCCAAATGGGCAACGGGATCGCACATGTAATGGCACTCGCGGACTATGAAGTTATTCTAACTGATGTTTCCAAAGAACATTTAAATTCAGCAACCACCAAGATAGCTCAAAATTTGGAACGGCAAATTCTAGCAAACAAAATCTCAAAAGCTCAATGTGCTCAAGCTTTAGAAAACCTTACAACTACAATTGATCTTGAGGTGCTAGCCAATACGGACCTTATAATTGAAGCAGTAAACGAAAAAGAAGAATTGAAAAGAAAAATCTTTCATTCTGTAATGCCCTACTTAAAAGACCATACTTTACTTACCTCAAATACATCTTCAATTTCAATAACCCGCTTGGCAAGTTCTACCGATAGGCCTGAAAAATTCCTTGGATTCCATTTCATGAACCCGGTTCCAATCATGCAGCTTGTAGAGCTAATTCCAGGCATAGCAACTACTCAAGATACTTTCGAAAAATGCAGTTTGGTCGTTGATAGATTGGGTAAAACAGTTGCTAGATCAGAAGATTTTCCAGCTTTTATAGTAAACCGAATTTTGATACCTATGATTAATGAGGCCATATACACTTTATACGAAGGTGTAGGATCAGTTGAAGCAATAGACACGTCTTTAAAATTGGGAGCTAACCACCCAATGGGGCCATTAGAATTAGCAGACTTCATTGGATTGGATACCTGCTTGGCCATTATGAATGTTTTGCACGAGGGATTGGCTGACACAAAATATAGACCCTGCCCATTGTTGACTAAATATGTTGAGGCTGGGTGGCTAGGAAAAAAATCAAAGCGTGGATTTTATGACTACGAAACAGATACTCCTTATCCTACTAGATAGGCTAGTTCGAATGCAAACCCAATGTAACACTTCTCAGCCATTCCATAAATTTGCGCGGGCTATTTGACCATTTGTTTATTTCATCTCTGTCTACTAAATCACCAACAATCGGCGCCTGAGGTTTATGCATTGCATTTACAACTTCCCGAATCAAAAGGCCTTGTCGCAATGTTGCCGAGATCTGGTTTGCAATTTGATAAGATCTAGAATTTGCTCCTGGGAAACAAATAGGGAGGACTGCAGCATTAGATCGTTGAATTAATTTTGCTGTAAAAGGGTTCCACTCCCTTTCGATCACCGGCCCCCAAAATGAATCCGATGCAGCAACTGAACCCGACGGGAAGACAACTATACAGCCACCATCTTTTAAATGGGCCATCGCACGCTTCCTCATTTCCAAATTTTTTTCTAATGCCATTTCTTCATGAGGAAATGGGACTGGGATCATAAAATTATCAATTTGATCGACACCAGTGAGTAAAGATCTTGTAAGTATCTTATAGTCTGTTCTGATTTTTCCAATTAGTTCAGCTAATACCATTCCATCAATTAAACCGTGAGGATGATTAGCAGTAATAATTAATGAGCCAGTTTTAGGTATGCGTTCCAACTGGTACTTGGGAGTTTCAACCTTAATATCCAATACTTTCAGTGCTTGCGACCAAAAAGGCTGACCGTATGGTATGCCAATGCGCTCAAATTTACGCACGCATCTTAGAAGTTTAAGCTGACCTGTCAGCAACTCTATGGATTGTATTATTTTTTTTTGGACAGGATTTTTGAACGTGTTCGCATAAGACAAGCGTCTTCGATCATATCGCTCTGAGGACGAATTTTGATTTGGTTTCTCGGTATTATGACTTGAAGGCATACTTACACTTTCACTCAATCACATTTCTTCACCAAAAAGATTATCAACTAAATTTGATAAAGCCATTAGCGCATCTTGAGATTGTTTTCCCGATAGAACCAAATCAATTTCACTGCCTTTCGAGGCAGCTAGCATTAACAACCCCATAATACTATCGCCGCTGGCTTCTAAATTATCTTTTGCTACAATCACATTGACATCAAATGTATCAACTAATTCAACAAACTTGGCTGCAGCACGTGCGTGCAGGCCCTTCTCATTTAAAATTTGAAGACGCGCCCGTATAGTATTATTCATTATTATACCGAGGCATTATTTTCATAAGAGTCGATGTATTTACGTCCAGCCGTTAATGCTAAATCAACTGCCACCGAAAGAGATAATTTTTTTGATTGCGAAAGTTTAATCAACAAAGGAAGATTCATCCCATAGACGATCTTCCGATCACTGCTCGTGCATGCCCTAATAGCCAGGTTGGATGGACTGGAGCCAAAGAGATCTGTTGCTATCACTACACCACGACCAAAGTCGACAGACTCAGCCGCTCTGCGTATCTCTGTTTCCTTACCATTTCTATCACATTCTGCAGCAATTGAGACTGCCACAATATTTGATTGAGTGCCGACAACATGCTCGACAGCCGCCCTGTACTCGTGAGCCAATTGCCCGTGAGCGACAATAACTATACCTATATCACCAGCCATCATTAATCTTTTTCACTATTTATCTCCTTGCGCAAGCATGAAAACCAACTTTGCGTAAGACAACCCTCTGAATTCTTTTTATTCATTTTCCGTGGTGTGAAAATAGACTGATAGTTTGGGGCTCAAAAGAATTAACGATAAATAAAAACACAACTTAGTAAAGTCTCAGATATAGGCTCTTATTTAGATTGAAACATCTCAAAACGACCAGCTATCTATTCTTGATATTTAATAAAAATAGTTTGTGCGAATAAGCCTCATACGCACAGTAAAGGTCGCTAATTTGTATCAATCGATAAATATTTTACAGATGTTGGAAACCGCCAAACTTTGACCAAACAGTTATAGCATCCGACAATCCATGGAAGCCTCGCCCTTTTACACAAGACAGCTCAATACCAAAAAACTCCATTTTGTGGCCACCCAACCTCGAATCCGCCGATAGCGTCATATCGACTATCAAGTCCACAGCTGCTTCGTCTACTGATGGCACATTTATCAATCCTAAACCCCTCACCTCCAGCGCGACTGGAAGTGTTGGCGGTTTAGTCATCATCACAGTTTTATTTTTTACGAACAGATTCGCTCTATCATCACAAAGCAAGTGAGCTCCTTTTGCAATCAGAGATAATGCTAAAGAAGATTTTCCTGAACCTGATTTACCAACTATTAGAATTCCCTTATCTTCAATACTGACAGCAGTAGCATGAATGGTTTTTATCTTAAGTATTTGTTCCAAATGTGTACCCCCAACGAGTATGTTTTTAATTAAAAATAGATTTGCTTCCGAACCACGGACGTAACTGGAACTGTGGTGCTGCCAGGCGGAACTGAAATGGTTATGCCAAGTGACAACTTGAAGTTCACTGTTGAACTGATAGCCCCTATCGCAATGGAAGAAAAACTAAGGTTTGCTATCCGAGAAGGTGGACGCACCGTCGGATCAGGCGTCGTCGCCAAAATCGTCGAATAGTAATTATAACGAATGTGTAAAGCTCACACGAGTGAGCTTTACTTAAAAATGGGGAAACCCAATATTTAAAGTTTATCTGTAAGAGACGGTACTGCTTCGAAAAGATCAGCTACCAGGCCTATATCCGCCACTTGAAATATTGGTGCTTCTTCGTCTTTGTTAATCGCCACTATAACTTTACTGTCTTTCATTCCCGCAAGGTGTTGGATGGCGCCGGAAATACCAACAGCAACATATAAATCAGGTGCTACAACCTTGCCAGTTTGTCCCACTTGCCAATCATT
>MDSW01136169.1_pt1 | contig 11104 bp, 12 predicted proteins | sample 811171 | NCBI WGS metagenome assembly MDSW01 (sample SAMN05326641, study PRJNA326480) | marine metagenome | isolation source: seawater | place: Atlantic Ocean: North West | collected 2012 | reverse complement strand
GATGATGAAATAAAAAATACACCTGATGATTTAGTAAATGATAATTTAACAGATCAGAAAAATGATTCAAAACCTAATGATGGTGAAGATTTACCACAATCTGAAGGAGAATCTAGCACAGAACATAGGGTAATTCATAAAAAAGATGGCAGGCTTCATATATACGTCCGCCAAGATAAATATAAAGGTGAATTGAAATCAAAAAACTGGGTTGGAAGGTTATATATCAATGGAAAACAGAAGATATCGTCTTCTGGAACACAAAATCTTGAAGAGGCAATACCTAAACTTGAGAAATGGTTTGATGATATACATACAGAACAGTCAATAGAGCAAAATAAAAAAGAACAATCAGCAGTTGATGATAAGAGCGATGGCACTAAAGAAGAAATAGTTTATAGTCAAAATCATGAAGCAGTCGTTCAAAAGGAAAGTCAAAGCGACACACTACCAGAAAAGGCTTTGAAATTATCAATGTTTGACAAATTAAAAAATATAAAATTTGGCAAATCAAAAAAAGAAAATTCTAGCAATACAACAGACAAAAAAACAGGAAAATCAAAATTAAGTTCATATTTTAAAAATATTTTTCAATCAAAAGTTTCAAAATTAAGTGTAGCAGGTGAAGAAATTGCTGGACTAGATATTACAAGAGAGGGATTAAGTGTTTGTCAAGTATCTCAAGATAAGGAAGAAAAATGGATATTAGATAAATTTTCTTATCGACTTTTTGATCAAGAAAAAATTACAGAAAATATTTTAGAGAGCAAAGAATATATATCGGAAGAAATATCTCTAGCTTTAGCGAATGGCAAAATAACAACCAAAAATATTGCAATGTCAATTCCAGTAACAAGTGCAATAATAAGAGTTGTAACTAGTCCACTAATGGCAGATGAAGAATTGCAAAAAGCAATAGAAACAGATTCTCTTTGGGAAAATTTGGTACAAATATCAGACAATTTAAATGATTATTCAATCTTTCATCAAGTCATTAATCGTGACTCTAAAAAAAATATAATGGACATATTATTTGTTGCATCAAAATTATCAGATGTGAATTCTTATTCTGGAATTGCAAAAAAGGCTGGATTAAACCCAGTAATTATTGATGTTAGGTGTTTTACTTTAAAAAATGCACACGATAATAGTAAATTTAAATCAATAACAGACAAAGGAGGATCTGCTATCTTAGAATTAAGTGTAGAAGAAAATTACTTAATGATTATTCATAATAATATTCCAGTAATTACAGATATTTTTTTACGCCAACCCGAAAAAGATTTATTAAAATCAATACAAAACGAAGCCATAGATTCTGAAAAGGAAGCAATAATTAGAAGATATTCAATGCAAATTAAACAAGCTTTAGCTGATTATGAAAATAAATACCAACAAAAGATTGGCAATATTCAAATAGTGAGCTCTTTAAAAAATATTAACTATATTATTCCAGCATTTAAAAAAAATTTACCAACAGTTGGTTTTAATTTATTTAATCCACTTGATGGTGTTGCAATACCTTCTTATAACCAAGAAAAAACAAATCTAGAAAATAAATCTCCTATCGCTTCAGTCTTAGGACTAGCTTATAGAAAACTAGATGTATTTGGTTACTATAAATTTGTAACAGCAGTAAAAAATATTAACTTATTACCAAATAGAGAAGCTATACGACAGCAAGGAAGATTAAAATTTTTATCAGGTTTTGCATTTAAAGGTTTGGCGGGAGCAATTGCTGGAATTTATTTAATATTGATAGTGACTTCATTTTTTCAAATTAATTCTTACAAAAAAGAATTAGTTGAATTTGATCAAGTTCAGTCAGAATTTGATATTATGAATTTAAAATTTTCAAAATTAGCGAAAAAAAAGAGAGAAATGGAACAATCTCTTGCGCTTGGAAAACTTGTAAATTCAAATCAAAAAAGCTCATACAGAGCTTTAGCCCAAATAACCAGAAGTGTTCCTTTGCGTGTAAATTTTTCAAAATTGACATTTGATGGGAAACAAAACGTAATAATCGAAGGTATGGCTTTTTCTGATCAAGATATTCTAAATTTTATATCAAATTTAAATTCAAAACCTTTTATTGAACAAGCATCTCTAGCAAATATGAAAGTTGCAAGCCAAGATGAGGGCTCTGGAAGTAATAATAAAAAAGGTTTTGTAATCAATTGTAAACTCAAAGGTAATATTTAATGGACCTATCTAGTTTAAAAAATATAGATATTAATGATTTAGTTTCAAAACTAAAAAGTTCAGAACTTTTAAAAGACAAAAAAACACTTACAAAGTTTGGCATTGTATTTGGATCAATTTTGATATTTTTAATAGTTTACTATTTTTTTGTTTCACCAATTGTAAAAGAGAATAAAGCAAAACTTGCCATAATGAACGAGAACAAGCTTAAAATTGAAGAGTTCAATGTAAATATTGGTAAAATTGAAAATGCAATTAAAGAAATAGAACCTGACTTTAATAAAAACAGTAAGTTATTTCACAGCAAAAAAGAAGTTGAAGATCTTTATCAAAATATTAGTAATTTTGCATTGGCGAATGGTTTATCTATAATTAACATAAATAAAGGAGAACCTACTGGAGTAGAAGGGAACGAAGCTAACTCTACTGACCAATCATCAGAAAATAGTTCAGAAGGACAAGGCTTTATTTATTTTAAAATTCCAGTGGGATATGAAATTAAAGGAAATTTTTTGGGTTATTTGAAATTTAGAAGGGCATTAGCAAGCTCATCAAAAGTAATTAATTTTGATAAAGAAGAAATTGATGTTTTAAAGGATTCTCAAGGTCAAATTTTATCAAAAGGAACAATTTCTATAGTAGGATTACCAAATGAATATAATTAAAAAGATATTAGTTTTATTAATAGTATTTTTAACAATAGGTATGAGTAATATTTATGCTGAGGAAAAAGTTAATTTAGATGATGAAGAGCTTCCAGCTATTGATCCTTTTCAAGGTAATTCTGCATCAACAGTAACGCAAGGATCAGGTTCAGACACTAATAACAATTCATCAACAGTAGGCGGATTTATGAATGGATTAAGATTAGTTGGAACTATAACTGGAGAAAATAAAAAATTAGCAATTTTGACAGCACCAGATGGTATGACATTTAAATATGAGGAAAACCAAGAAATTAATGAAAATATAATCTTAATCGAAATTTTTCAGGACTACTTAATAATTCAAGATAAAAATAATTCTTTTTTTGAAGTTTATATGAACAACGTAATTAAGCCAAGTGAAGGATAGAATGAAATTTTCTTATAAATATATTATATTATTATTTTTATTAGTGGCTTTACAATCTTGTCAAACTACAAAAAAAACATCAAGTGTCCATGGCGACAAACCTTTAATTGATACAGCTAAAATTATTATAGAGGGACAGAAGGAAATGGATAAAAAGGTCCGTGAAGGTCCAAAACCTTTCGATACATCTCAAATTCCTAAAGAAGAAAAACGAAAAACTATAACTACGCAGAATGTAAAGAATTATGTTTCTATCTCAGACGAATATACAAATTTAAAACAACTAGTAAGTATTAACTTCCAAGGAATCGACTTTAAGTATGCAATGGGTTTATTAGCAGACATTGGAGAAGTCAATATTCTTGTGGGCGACGAAGTAAGCGGTACAGTTAATGCAAAAATTGACAATGTATCATGGGATATTGCTTTTCAAACTTTGCTTGATATGAAAACATTAGTTGCAGATATTAATGCAAGCAATGGAATTATAAGAGTACATACACCTGCAAAATTAACCGAGCAAGAAGCTGCAAAATCCGCAAGAGCAGAAGTTTTAAAGAAAAAAATTGAACTTGAAGATTCAGTGGAACCTATATTGGCTGAAATATTTAGACTTTATTATATAAGCCCAACCCAAGCTAAAACAACTTTAGAGGATTTGTTTGCAACACAAGGTGCAGAGGGTGCAGCAGTGATGAGCAATCTTAAAATCACTGTTGAAGATACAACAAGATCTATAATTGTAAGAGGTCACAAAGAAGATCTTGATGTAATAGATGAAGTATTAAAAGAAATAGATGTAAAAACAAGGCAAGTTTTAATAGAGGCATTTATAGTAGATGTTACATCTTCTTTTGCAAAAGCTTTGGGCACACGAATAGGTGCAATGAGTAAAAAGGGTGTTTCAGGTGAAAAAGGATCTACAATTATAACAGGATCAGTTGGAGGAGCAGCAACTACACCGGGAGGTATTACTTTAGGTGCTGCAGCAGGAACAGTTACAAATAACTCAATAGAAGGTGCGACTAGTGGAATTGGAATTATAAAAACATTTGGCACAGCAGCTCTTAAAGTAGAATTAGAAGCGTTACAATCTTTAGGCTTAAATGAAATTCTTTCTTCTCCAAGTGTATTTACTTTAAATAACCAAGAAGCAACCATAACACAAGGAGATCAAATTCCTTATCAAACAACATCAGACGGAACAACAACTACAGAATTTAAAGAGGCAGCATTAGCATTAACTGTTACACCAAGTATTATAGGGGATGGAAATGTTTTATTAGATATCCAGGTAAATAACGATTCACCTAAAACAATTGATGGTGCAGATGAACCTGGAATTTCAACAAATGAAATTAAGACTAAGTTACTTGTTAGCGATGGAGATATAGTAGTTATAGGTGGAATTAAAAAAAATACAAAAAGTAATACAAGAAGTAAAACTCCTGGACTAGGAGATACACCAGTAATTGGAAATTTATTTAAAAGTAAAAATAAAACTGATGAACTTAAAGAGTTGTTAATTTTTATAGCACCAAGAGTTATTGAATAAAATGAATAGAGTTAGATTAGATAGTAAAAGCGAACAAAGCGTTTTGAACATGCTGTTAGAAAATGCATCAATTAATGATAAGCAAATTTCAAAAATAAATTCTACTAGTGCAGAAATAGGAAAATCAAAACTTGAAACTGCCTTTGAATTAAATCTTACTGATGAAGAAAAAGTTGTAAAATTACTTGCCCAAACTTACTCATTAGAATTAGTTGATTTAAAAGAAAAAAAAATAGACGAAAAATTAAAAAAAATCTTAGATGTAAGATTTATAGAAAATAATTTTTTAGTACCTTTTGAAATTGTAGGAAATATTTTAAAAATTGCAATACCTGATGGCTCAAAATTAAGCTTAATGAAAAATTTGAAAACAATGACAAAAATGGAGCCAGAATTATATGCAGCTTCTATTTCTGATATAAGTAGTTTTATAGAAAGATTTCAAAAATTAGAAAATAAGAAAATTTCAGCTACAAATGTAAAGGTTGAAAAAGTCCAAAAAAGTGAAGATGAACTAATCGAAGTAGGGTCCGAAGTAATTGTTTTTGGAAATAAATTAATTACTGACGCAATCAACCGAGGAGCTAGCGATATACATATTGAATGTTTTAGAGATACAGCCCAAGTAAGATTTAGAGTAGATGGAATTTTAAGAGTTATGAAAGAATATAATAAATTTTTATGGGAAAATTATGCTGCGGTTGTAACAAGAGTAAAAATTATAAGTAAATTAGATATTGCCGAAAGACGTAAGCCCCAGGATGGAGCTAGTACATTTAAATCTGATACCAAGGAAGTGGATTTAAGGGTTTCAATATTGCCAACAAAAAATAACGAAAGAATAGTTATGAGGATTTTAAATAAGGAGGCTGGTGAAAAAAAATTAAGTGAACTTGGATTTGAAAACAAAGATTTGGAAAAACTTACAAAAGCTATATCTTCACCACAAGGAATGGTATTAGTAACAGGACCAACTGGTAGTGGCAAAACAACAACTCTATATAGTATTTTAAAACATATTAATAAACCTGGAATGAATATTTTGACCGCCGAAGATCCGGTGGAATATGAATTAGAAGGAGTTGGCCAGGTACAAGTCAAAGAAGCGATTGGTTATACTTTTGAAGAAGCTTTAAGATCTTTTTTAAGACAAGACCCTGAAGTAATATTAGTTGGAGAGATAAGAGATAAAGCAACTGTTGATATTGCACTAAAAGCCTCATTAACCGGGCACTTAGTTTTTAGCACGCTTCACACTAACGATGCTCCAAGTTCAATAACTAGATTGCAAAACATGGGCACACCAAACTTTTTAATATCCGCAGCTTTAACTTTGATTATGGCTCAAAGATTGGCTAGAAAAAATTGTTCCGAGTGTCGTGTAGTTGATGAAAATGTTACAGCTAATACTAAATTATTAAATTCGATTGGCTTTATAACAGAAAAAGCAGCAAGAGCAAAAATTTACAAAGGAAAGGGCTGCGATCAATGCAACAATTCAGGCTTTAAAGGAAGAATGGGTATTTATGAAATTCTTGAAATAGATAAAGAAATGAAACAAGGTATCTTGTCAGATTTAGGTCAAGCTGAACTTAATAGTTTGGCAAAAAAAAATGGATTTAGAACAATGCAAGAAATGGGCCATGATCTATTGTTAAGTGGAGATTTAAGTTACTCCGAATTCGAGAGGGTTTTACAGTCTTAAATGTTAAATTTTGAATATAAAGGCATTTCCCAAGGCAAATATGTGGAAGGTGAAATTGAAGCTTTAAATAATTCTGAAGCAGCTCACAAATTAAAAGAACAAAAAGTAATCATTACAAAATTAATCCAATCAAAAAAAAAGAAAATTGAAAAAAAGAAAGACAAAAAAACTTTTTCATTTGGTTCAGGCGTAAAAGCAAAAGATATATTAGTTTTCTGTAAACAATTTGCAACAATGCTTAGAGCTGGTTTGCCAGTTTTAAATACGTTAGAAATGCTAGCCAAACAAACAACTGCTCAGGGTATGAAAAAAATTATTGAAACAATTAAAAAAGATTTAGAAGCTGGTAATGCTTTATCAAAATGCTTTGAAAAACATCCAAAAGTTTTTGATACTGTAGTCGTAAATTTGATCAAAGCAGGAGAGGCCAGTGGTAAATTGGATATTTTTTTACAAAAAATTGTAATTAACTTAGAAAAAAAAGAAAAAATTAAATCTCAAATTAAAAGTGCTTTTTTTTATCCAGGAGTACTTTTAACAGTTGCAGTTAGTGTTACAGTTTTTATGTTAATGAATGTTGTTCCAACCTTTGTCAATATGTACGAAGGTATGGGTATGGGTGATGATTTGCCAACTCCAACTGCTGTTATTATGTCTATGAGTGAATTTTTAAGATCAACAGGAGGATTAATACTTTTTTTAAGTATAATTTTTTTTATAGTAGCTTTTAAATATTTAATTGCAAAAAATTATAATATTAGAAAGTCGTGGCATGCATTTACATTAAAGATGCCAATATTTGGTAATTTACTTCAAAAATCTATTTTGGCGAAAGTGTCCATGGTTCTTGGAAACCTTAACCAAGCCGGTGTAGATTTAATTGAAAGTATTGATATAGCAAAATCGGTTACAACAAATACAATTGTAATAGAAGCTTTAGAAAATGTTAAAAAAGGAGTTTTTTCTGGAGAAACACTTACAGATCTTTTTAACAAAGAAAAAGTTTTCCCATCCACATTTAGTCAATTAATTTCAGTTGGAGAGCAAACAGGAAGTTTAGACGACATGTTTGGTTCTGTTGCAACATATTACGAGGAAGAATTTGATGTTGCAGTTGGAAATCTTTCAAGCCTTATAGAACCTATAATGATCGTATTTATGGGTGTTACTGTTGGTGGCCTAATGCTTGCAATGTATGCGCCAATATTCAATGTAGGTGCAATTATTGGTTAATTGTATGAATTTTTTAATTAATATAATTCATTGACCTTTTTTAATAATCTAAATAAGCTCTATTAAAAATATTTTGGGGGATTTAATATGAAGAAACAAAATAAAGGATTTACTTTAATAGAATTGTTAGTTGTTGTAGCAATTATAGGAATTCTAGCAGCGGTAGGTGTAGTTGCTTATAATGGATATACTGCTTCAGCTAAAAAAAATACAGTTAAGCAGATGCATGCTCAAACTCTTAAATATGTTGCAGCAGAACTTCAAAAATGTACTTTAGAGGGCAGTTCTGGAAAAGCATTTGGTTCATCTTCATCGAATTGTGGAACTATTAATGGAAATAATGGAGCTTCTACTGCAGTATCAGCTTTAGTATCAAATGCTACAGATAAGAATCCATATACTCAAGAAAAAGCAATAAAACAATCTACTAGCTTCGCGCAGGGACAAGTTAGTGTTAATGGTTCAGGAAAAGATATAGTAATTAAATCGTGTCTTGTAGAAACATGTTCAGGAGATAATGTTTTGGGACCCACAACAGTTTCAATTGAGTAAAAAATAATAATTTTAAAATGAGGCGCCACAGCCAAGGTTTTACTTTAATAGAACTTTTGGTTGTGGTTGCTCTCATAGGAATACTCTCAGCAATAGGTGTAGTTTCTTATAGTGGTTACAAAGCCTCAGCTGAAAGGAATCAAGCTGAGATAACTCTTAAATCAATTTATTTGGCCCAGCAAGAATACAAATCAAATAATGGAGAATATTGTACTAACGATTGTAATTCTCAAGGTAAAATTATAACAGAGCTATTTGATGGAGTGGATGATCTTAAAGGTCAAAATTATCAATTCAAAGTTAATAATAGAAGCGATGGTTTTGAGGCTGAGGCAAAACATAAGATATCTAATTGTAAATTAACTCTTAATGAAAAAAATGAATTAACACCAAGCAATTGTTAATTTAATGAATAAATTTTTATTTATAAATTTAGCTATAACAGTTTTTAATATTTTTTTAATTGTTTATGCATACTCATTAAATTTTTTCCCAAAAAAATGGAGAAAGAAAGTTAACCAGGATACTATAGTGGGACTAGCTTTAATATTTTTAACAATGTTTACAGGTTTTCTTTGGGTTTTTTATTTTTATTATAAACTAATTTTTTAGGGTGAAACAAAAAGGCTTTACATTGATTGAGTTATTAGTCGTAGTAGCCATCATTGGTATTCTAGCTGCTGTAGGAGTAGTTGCTTATAATGGGTACACGAGTAGTGCAAAAGTAAATATAATTAAAAGACAAGTTGACGATATAGAAAAATTTATGGCAACTAAAATGGCTATGTGTGAAATTGACGGAGGTAGTTTAGGTTTATTTGCACCTTCAGGGTGGAATCAAACTTTATATAATCCTGGTCATTGTAATAATTCATCTGTAGAACAAATGATGTATGGTTTTGGGAATCACATAAATTGGACTTGGAAACCACAAAATGTCTATGTTGCAAATAATAATGCTGTAGCATCCAATAAAAGCAGAAACCCTTCTCAAGGATTTATAAATTTTGATTGGTCAACTGATAGTAATGGTAAAAAGTATTTCATAATAACTGCTAATTTAGGAGATCATTTAGGATCTGATAAAATTTATCAAAAAAAAGTATATCATTGGCAATAGTTATGAACCGCAAAGCCTTCACCCTAATAGAACTCTTAGTCGTAGTAGCAATCATCGGTATTCTAGCAGCAGTAGGCGTGGTTGCTTATAATGGGTATACGGCGAGCACTAAGAAAGCTGTCGTAAAATCAAATCATAAATTAGCAATAAAATTAATTAAAACAGAATTAATAAATGCAGAAATAACAGGCAAAGTTAAACAATGGGTAGGTAATCCAGGTTCTTGTAAAATAGTAGACGCTCCCATTGAGAGTAAATCTCATCCAAATGCTTGGGCAAGTATTACACAAATGGCATTTGGTTGCCTCTCGCAAGATCCACAATACAAGAATCCAATTAATCCTGACGATAATGAAGGTGCATTTTGGATGAACTGGGATGTTCCTAACATTTCACAGGCTGGTAGAACTGCTTGTAATCATGATGGAAATAATCCAGGAAAAGTTATTTGCAATAGCAGATGGGGAACGGGAGCGAATGATTATGATACAACAATAATTAATAAACCATAAGTTAATGAACCGCAAAGCCTTCACCCTAATAGAACTCTTAGTCGTAGTAGCAATCATAGGTATTCTGGCTGCTGTAGGGGTAGTTGCTTATAATGGGTATACTAATAGCGCTAAAGTTTCAGTATCTAAATCTAATCACAACACAGTGGTAAAAAAATTAAATTTATTAATACAAGAATGCAACATTAGTTCAAACGGAAAAGTAAAACTCAAAATGAAAGCAAATGATAAAACTGAATATGAAAAAGGTTGCTGGTACGATGTAAATACATATTTGTTTTTTAGAGAGTATTTTACAAATGATTTAAATAATTCAATAGAGTGGAAAAATAATCATACAAAGGAGCCTTGGGGTAGAAATTATGTTGCAACTTCTGGAGATAGTTGGGCCTGTACCCAGGAAAAATACATTGGTTATGTTTTTGTAAATTATACAACTTCAACTAAAAAGATTGATGTTTGTACTTGCATAGACTCTCCTTGTAGCAATAGTTCAAATGTTCAATCTTATCAAACACAATGGCAATAAATAAATCTAAAGCCTTCACCCTAATAGAACTCTTAGTTGTTGTAGCTATCATCGGCATTCTAGCTGCTGTAGGAGTTGTTGCTTATAACGGGTATACGGCTAGTGCAAAAAAAAATGCCATTAAACATAACTTTAATGAAATTGTGAACTTTATAAGTTTAAATTATACAAAATGTGATTTAGGTGAACCAGTAATGATGAATGATCAATCTGGAAATTCAAAAGATGTAACAAGTGGTTATTGTAATAATAGTCCTTTGGGCGCTTGTCATATTTTAATAGCACATTTTAAATCTTTAAAATGGAAAAATCCTTATACTGACTATTACATAAAAAATGAAATCAACAGTGAATATGTTCTGCATTGTTCAAACTCAGGATATCCATCTTCTAAATTAGATGGAAAAGCAGGGTATGTTTTTATTACTAACGTATCCGGTTCACCAAAAACAATGAGATTAGAAATGAGATGGGATAATAATTTTAGTGGAAATATGTCTAAAAAAGATATTATAGTACCATAATGAACCAAAAAGCCTTCACCCTAATAGAATTATTAGTCGTAGTAGCTATCATCGGTATTTTAGCTGCAGTAGGGGTGGTTGCTTATAATGGGTATACG
>MDSW01200067.1_pt1 | contig 11105 bp, 11 predicted proteins | sample 811171 | NCBI WGS metagenome assembly MDSW01 (sample SAMN05326641, study PRJNA326480) | marine metagenome | isolation source: seawater | place: Atlantic Ocean: North West | collected 2012 | reverse complement strand
TCGGGATGGGGAGATTTGAACTCCCGACCCCCTGCTCCCAAAGCAGGTGCGCTGCCAGACTGCGCCACATCCCGAATAGATAAGTGTAGAGGCACATTTGCGTTCTGGAGCTAAGCAATTCATCCGCGAGTACATAAAAAGTGATTTAAGCGGTTATTTTGCTAGAGATGGATGAAGCAATTTATGATGCCAAAACTTTTTGGGAACTTTTTATAAGACGAGTTCAAATAAGTGGTGACAAAAAAATGCTTATTGACGATTCTGATCGTTCTTTAACCTTCTCAGAAGTTCATGAAAAAGCTGAAAAAACAGCTGCAGGTTTTATGGATCTCGGAGTCAGAGAAGGAACACCAGTAACTTGGGTTTTGCCTACACGGATAGAAACGATAATAACTTCTCTAGCTTTGTCCAGAATAGGTGCGGTCCAGAACCCAATTATCCACATCTACCGTGAAAGAGAAGTCGGGTTTTGCATTCGACAAACAAGTTCCGAACTAGTGCTGGTCCCAGGAGAATGGAACGGGTTTGATTATCAGAAAATGGTGAAAAATTCGACAGTTGATATGGAGAATCCACCAAAGATAGTTCAGATATATGACGACCTACCCGAAGGCGACCCTAAGAATCTTCCGAAAGAAAACAACTCAAACTCAGAAGAAACAATCAGATGGATTTATTACACATCAGGTACAACTTCAGACCCAAAAGGAGCTATGCATACAGATTCAACTCTGATAGCTGGTGGAGTAGGCCTAGCAAAAGCTCTAAACATGGGAGAGCATGACATAGGATCCATAGCTTTTCCTTACGCTCACATAGGAGGCCCTGATTACCTTGTTTGCATGCTCGCTAATGGTTTTCCAGCAGTTCTCATCGAAAAATTCGAACTTGAGTCAACTATTGAAACTTATAAACGCCACGGAGTAACAATGGCAGGAGGAAGCACAGCTTTTTACTCGATGTTTCTAGGAGCTCAGCGCCAACAACCAGATGCACCTCTAATACCTAGCCTTCGATTACTTTCAGGCGGAGGAGCTCCGAAACCACCTGAGATTTACCATGAAGTTGTAGACGAAATGGGCATTCCGGTTGCACATGGCTACGGCATGACGGAAAGTCCAATGATTTGCCAAGGGTCACCTCAAGATGACCCAGATCAATTAGCTCACACAGAGGGAAAACCAGTTTTCGGTGTGGAAGTGACAATAGTCAGACCTGATGGATCAGAATGCAACCCAGGAGAGGAAGGGCAAATAGCAGTTGGAGGCCCTCAACTATTTAAAGGTTATAAAGATCCAGAATTAAATAGTGAGGCATTCGATTCTCTTGGCAGATTCCTTACAGGCGACCTAGGAGTGATGAGAGAAGACGGACATGTTTCGGTAACAGGTCGTGTCAAAGACATAATTATCCGAAAAGGTGAAAATATTTCAGCAAAAGAAATAGAAGATATTTTGTACACACACCAGAAAGTTGCAGCTGTGGCAGTCATAGGTCTTCCCGACAAAGAAAGAGGGGAAAGGGTCTGTGCTGTTGTGGAAATTACAGAAGGTAGTGTCCCTCTAGAATTCGAAGAAATGATAGAAGTTTGTGAATCTGAAGGACTAATGAAACAAAAAGTTCCAGAACAACTAATCAACTATGAGGGTTTGTTACCAAGAAATCCGACATTAAAAATTCTTAAATACCGGTTACGAGATGAGATTTCAAAAATTGACTGGCCTTGATTAGCGGCCTTTGAAGTTTCCTTTTCTTCTCTCCTTGAAAGAGTCAACCCCTTCTTGAGCGTCTTCGGTTCCGGCAAGTGCTGTCTGGTCTGCGCCCATTGCATCAATAGCTGTTTGTTCTCCGTCAACTACGTAACGCATTGAAGAGCGCTTAGTCGCTTGAACTGCAAGAGGTGCTCCTTCACAAATTATTTCTGCAAGTTCAATTGCTCTTTCAAGTTCAGATCCAAAAGGAACGACTTCTTGGACAAGTCCCACACGGTAAGCCTCTTCAGAATCAAACACGTCGGAGGTGAGAAGGTGATACATGGCATTACCCCAACCGCACCGTTGGACAAAACGTATTGTTGCTCCACCGGTGGCATGTATGCCCCTTAACGGTTCTAATTGTGAAAAACGGCAATTGTCAGCGGCGACAACAATGTCGCCAGCGAGCATCAGTTCAATTCCCAGTGTGTAAGTCACGCCTTTCACAGCTGAAACTATAGGTTTCGTGCACCGACGACCTAAAGAAGTAGGGTCAACTTTCCCTTTTCCGCGACCTCTTTCGCCTTTTTGCATTCTCTCTTGGAACTTTGGAAGATCGAGGCCTGCAGTGAAATGGTCTCCATGAGCGAAAAGCACTCCACACCAAAGCTCAGGGTCATCTTCAAGTTTTGTATAAGCGTCAGCGAGTTCATCCATCATTTCTGGTGTGAAACCATTCATTTTGGAAGGCCTGTTGATTCCCATTAAGAGAATCCGGTCCTTCGTCTCGACAGTGATTCCACCTTCTAAATTATTATCAGACATATAAGACACCCTGTGTTAGTCGTTCAGCCAAGAACATTAGCGCATTTTTCTCGTTCTAGTAAAAGTTCTTTCAGGCGACTTCCGTAAGCGTATTCGCCTGCACTTCCGTCGCTTCGTACAACACGGTGGCAAGGAATAAGTAGGGGAATCGGATTTGCTCCCAGAGCCGAACCAACAGCGCGTTGGGCTTTAGGGGCATTGATGGTTTTTGCAATCTTTGAGTAAGTAGTGGTTTCACCTAAAGGGATTTGAGAGCAACTTTTCCAAACTTTTTGCTGAAAAGATGAATAGGCGGAAATTTCAAACTGAAGTTTTGAAGAATAACCCTCTACTATCCATTGGTTTAAACCTTCTTCTAAATCCTTGGGTAAAGAGTTAACTCTTGAAAAATTGTGTCCAGTTTTTTCTTTAAGTTGTTTCTTAAAGTCTTTAAGAGTTGTTATTTTTTTGAATTTAGAGGAGCAAATTCCTGAACTGGTGAAAGCTAACCAAAGTTGTTCTTCCATAACTTCTGCAAGCCCAATATTGTAAAAAGGTTTTATTTCCAAGAACTCACCGTGTTTTTATCCCTCTATAAGACCGGTTCGAACTATTACAAGCGGACACGGGCTGTGATGAGATATAGCTTGACTGACTGAGCCAAGTCTCAATCCAGCGAAACCACCTCTTCCACGGTTTCCCACTACAAGCATGTCAGCACCTTCAGCTAGGGACATTAAAGTTTCAGGAGCTCTTCCTTTTTGAATTGTTTTTTTGATTTGGACATCTGGCTTCCCTGCGATTTCTAAAGCGGATTCCACAACTTCATTTTGGAGTTTTTCGACTTCGGTAATTAGATTTGTTCCATCGAAAGGCACATACCCGAGATCAGGTGAAGACGGTATGTATGTGGGTGAATAGCAGGTGACGACTTCAACCAGGGCATCTCGGTGAAGTGCTTCCTCTAGCGCCCAAACTAGTGCTGCTTTGGCATAACCGGAACCTTCGATACCTACAACTATTCGACGCTCTTTCCCCATGCGACCCCTTAATTGACTAGATAATAGTTCGGTTTTAACACCGCAACTATATTTTGCTACTCAGTGAGAGCGTCTTCAACTTTTTCTAAAGCCTTTTCTTCTGAAAGATTCAGTGCAAATGCTAGTTCCGATACAAGAATATTGAGAGCTTTGTTGTAGAGGGTCTTTTCTCCTGCGGAAAGTCCCTTATCTTCGTCACGCAAAGCTAGGTTTCTCACTACCTCCGCAACCTGATAAACATCACCACTTTTTAATTTCTCTTGATGGTTTTTAAAGCGGCGGGACCAGTTAGCTGGTTCTCTTACATCTCTTTTTTCAAGAACTTCAAACAAATCTGGAACGTCGCGTTTGGCAATGGGCCAGCGCATTCCCACTTCTTCGGCTTTTTCAGCTGGGACAGAAAGGACCATGTCCCCATGAGCCATATGTAAAATTAGGTATTCAGTAGTTTTACCGAAAGCTTTTTTCTTTTCTTTCTTTTCAATTACTGCAGCACCATGATGTGGATAGACAACTTTGTCACCGGGCTTGAATGTCAATTTGGCCTCCGAAAGTGGTAGATCAGATTTGTAGGATACCTACCTACGACTCCAATGGTAGCTAATTTCGAAAATTAGTTAAGCGCCTAAACGTTCTCTAGCTGCTCTACTGCGTTCTAGAAGATGCTCTGGAACGCCGTGATCATTCCCTCCGCTAGCAACCGTTTCAGAAGAAGTCTCTTCGGTTACAGATTCCTCGGATTCATCAGGTTCGTTTTCAGCATTTGTACGGTCAATTTGGAACTGTTCCCAATCTTCGACTTTCACTACGGCTTTATGGTCCACGCGGCCGAGTTTTGTTCCGTTGTCGAAGTCGACCCAGTAACGGAACCATTCGATTCCGTTCGCAACACGAATTTTTCCTTCTGTTCCTTCAGGAACACCAGGGAGATCTATTGTTGCTACAACTTTTTGTTTCCGTTTTAAAGGATTCAAATCTTCCACTTCCAGTAATTTCAGTTCTTAAGGCGAAACCTTATTCCAAAAATTGTTGCCTCATGCGGTTAATTCTTATTGAGAGGAAATTTTTTCTGATAAGAAATCTTTTACTTCTTCGATCTTTATCTCAACTTGACCTTTCTCCGGGTCAGAACGATCCAGAAACTCAACAACTCCATTTTCTAAACCACGTGGTCCAATAGTCACTCGGAGAGGTATGCCTATTAATTCGGCATCAGCGAATTTAACTCCAGGTCTTTCTTCTCTATCGTCGAGCAAAACGTCTATTCCGTTAGTTCTCAAATCCGTATAAATATCGTCTGCAATTTTCATTGAGTTTTCATCATCAGTTTTAACAACAGTTATAACAACTTCGTAAGGGGCGACACTGATAGGCCAGATTAACCCTGACTCATCGCAATGCGTTTCGGCTATAGCTGCCATAGCTCGACCAACTCCTATCCCATACGAACCCATAGTGGGGGTTTGTGATTTGCCGTCCGAGTCGAGCACAGTTACACCCATTGCCTCAGAGTATTTGCGCCCTAATTTGAAAATGTGGCCAGCTTCGATGCAACGGACGACTCGAAGTGACTCCGCGCAGGAAGGACAACCTTCTCCATCGGCTATTGACCTCATATCAACCCATTGGTTAACTTTTATATCCCTTTCAATGTTTACACCTGATAAGTGAAAGTCATTTTCATTGGCGCCGGTGGTCATACCAGAGCGTCCTTTTAGGGCAGGGTCAGCAAAAATTGGTATTCCATCAACTCCAACAGCACCAAGACTTCCAGGTGAAGCTCCTAAAGCTTTTTTAATTATCTCTTCGTCAGCAGGGACTACTTCCACTGAAGAGGTTGCATCGCAAAACTTTTGTTCCTGAAACAGGTGATCGCCGCGTAACAAAATAAGAGAAAGTTCACCGTCCACCATGTAAACAAGGGTTTTAATTTGATGTTCAGGAGGATGACCCGCTTCTGAAAGGGCTTCGATAGTGCGAATATCTGGTGTATCGAATTTTTCGAGAGTCTCATTTTCTAAACGGTTTTCAACCTCAGGGATCATGGAAGTGGCACGCTCCACATTCGCTGAATACCCGCACGAATCACATACTGCTACGTCGTCTTCTCCGGCAGGGGATTCAACCATAAACTCGACTGAGTCACTTCCACCCATAGCACCTGATGAAGCTTCTACAGGAATTGCGTGCAGGCCGAGACGAACGAAAATACGTTCGTAGGCTTGATGGTGGAGGTTGAAGGAATTGTCTAAACCTTCGTCATCTATGTCTATGGAGTAAGAATCTTTCATATCAAACTCTCTGACTCTTAGAAGCCCTGATTTAGGTCTTGGCTCATCTCTAAATTTTGTTTGTATCTGATACCACATTTGCGGGAGGTCCCGATAGGAAGACAGCTCAAGAGCGACAGTAGCTACGACTTCTTCATTGGTCATCGCCATTACCTGGTCTGCACCCTTACGGTCTACAAATCTAAACATGTCATCCCCGATTGCGTCCCAGCGACCTGATTTCTGCCAAACACTTGCAGGGTGTATGGCAGGAAGCATGACTTCCTGTGCACCTATCAAATCCATTTCCTCTCGAAGGATTTTTACAATTTTCTTATTGACTCTCCAAGCGAGAGGAAGCATCGAATAATGCCCAGATTGCAACTGTCTTATGAAACCGCCACGAACCAACAATTGATGACTAACTGCTTCCGCCTCAGCTGGTGCTTCACGAAGAGTGGGTATGAAAAGAGATGTCCAGCGCAATTGTTAACCTTTTGATAAATTTTTTTTAATACAGCAATATCTTAGATGATTTAGCCCGACGTAGTTGAATTGTTATATAGCTGACAGAATCAATGTATGAGTGAAATTAACATTGAAGAAATTAAAGTCGAACTGTCTGAGTGGATTCAAGACAATTGGGATCCAAATATAACTGTTTCAGAATGGTGGAAGCGTCTCGCTGATGCCGGTTGGTCAGCAACTTCTTTGCCTGTAGAGGCAGGAGGTAGAGGCTGGGGTCGAGCAGAAACAGGAATGGTTAAGTCGACTCTTTTTACTCACGACGTAATCGGTCCTCCTACAGGATTAGGAATGATGCTTGCAGCTCCTACAATTGCAATGCACGGCAACCCTGATCAGATTGAAAGACTTATACCGCCGATAATCGATGGCTCCTTAGCATGGTGTCAGTTGTTTTCAGAACCAGGTGCCGGATCAGATTTAGCAGGACTTCAAACTCGAGCAATTAAAGATGGGGATGAATGGATAATAACTGGACAGAAAGTTTGGACATCGGGTGGACATCTAGCTGAAAAAGGAATGCTGATAGCCAGAACTGACATTGACGCTCCGAAGCATCAGGGCATCACTTATTTTGCTTTTGATATGGATCAACCAGGTGTTGAAGTTAGACCCCTAAAAGAAATGACCGGTCGTGCTTTATTCAACGAGGTTTTCATCGATGAAGCGCGAGTTTCAAACGATGATGTGATTGGCGGAATCGGCAATGGTTGGGCAGTTGCAAACACAACACTCATGGTCGAACGGTCAAGTTTGGGAAGTGGTGGACCAGAGCCAGTAGCGGTACCTGCAGGAACAAAAGCAGGTCGACTAGAAAAAAAAGTCGGTGAATGTGTTCTAAACGCTGGAGGGAATATCGAAAGTGATGGTGGACGTGGGTTAAACATCAGGTGGCTTTCAGATTTAGCTCAAAAAGTCGGATCAGCAGGCGACCCCGTAGTCAGACAAGAAATCATAAAATTACACATATTGGGTGAAGTGAATCGTTTAAACATGCTTCGAGCTAAAGCAGGGGGCAGTAAAACAGGAGCTGAAGGTAATTTGGCCAAGTTAGCCATGAGTGAGCTCGTGCGAAGAAGTAGAGACGTAGGGAATCTGATCATCGGTGCCGATGGCATGTTGAGCAGCTCTTCAAGCTCATTTGATGGAAGAGTTCAGGAAGCAACAATTTTCAGCCCTGCTCCTTCAATATATGGAGGCACTGATCAGGTGCAAAGAAACATAGTCGGGGAAAGGGTACTAGGCCTTCCAAAAGAACCAGGCCCAAACAAAGAAACACCCTTTAAAGAACTACTGCAGAACTAACTTGGTTTAAAAATTTGAAAAGCTGTTAACTAACACTTGACGTACTTCTTTAGGGGCTTCAGTCATTGACATGTGACCCACTCCGTCCAACTCAACAACCATAGGGTTTGTTAGTGCATCAATAAGAGGTTGAGCAGCACGTCTTGGAGTCATTTTGTCACGCGAACCAAGAATCAAAGTTGTTGGACATTTAACAGATTGTGCCTGTTTAAGGGTTTCTTCATAGCTGGAGCAAATTGAAAGGTCGAGGCTTAGTATTCCAGGTTTAGAGTTTTCCACCACAGCAGTAGCTCCCCCGATCATCCAAAGTCCAGGGGTTGGGTTTCCGCCTATGTGTTGGTCGGGACCATGGCCCCAACCGGCTATAAAACTAGCTCCTTTAGGCAAGTTGTCGTCAGCAGCTGTTTGCAAGTCAGGGTGAACAGGCATTCCTTCAGCTACAGCAATTAGTGTCGCCGACAAAACAGAGTCAGGGTGCTTCGCAGCGGTTGCCAAAGCTATGAATGAACCCATTGAGTGTCCAACAATGTGGGCTGGTCCTCCGAGTCGTTCGATAACAGAATAAATCCAGTCAGCCATTTCATTAATCGTTTCCAAAGGAGGTCCTTCAGTGCTTCCATGAGCTGGAAGATCTACAGCAAAACACCTGTAACCATGGTGTGAGAGGAAACGTGTTTGCTGGAACCACACAGTTCTGTCCATGCCTGCACCATGAATTAAGATAACCAAAGGTTCCTTTTCGTCCATTTCCTCTAAATCAATACCACCGTTGGCTGCACTGAAATGACTGTCTGCAAGGTTAATAAGCATGATGATTTAACGTTGTGAAGCTTTAAGAGCTCGGTCTAGGTCAGCACATATGTCAGTTGGGTCTTCAAGGCCAACTGAAATTCTTACAAGATCTTCTCCGATTCCAGCAGTCAATAGATCTTCGGCACTCATTTGTTGATGTGTGGTAGAAGCAGGATGGATAACCAATGTTTTAGCATCACCAACATTTGCTAAATGGGATGCAAGCTCAACTGATTCGATAAATTTCTTGCCAGCTTCACGACCACCAGAAATTCCAAAACTAAGTATTGCACCGGAACCCTTTGTATATAAACGTTTTGCCAGTTCATGATCAGGGTGACTTGGATGATCAGGGTGACGAATCCACTCAACGGCATCATGTTTATCAAGAAGTTCGAGAACACTATGAGTGTTCGAAACGTGTTTTTGCATACGGAGAGGAAGCGTTTCGATTCCTTGAAGAAGGTAGAAGGCATTAGAAGGACTCATACAAGCTCCAAAATCTTTTAACCCTTCAGACCTAGCGCGCATAGAAAGAGCTTGCGGTCCAAATTCGTCAGTGAAAACTATGCCGTGATAACCGTCATATGGCTCAGAAAGAGTAGGAAATTTTCCCGAAGCAGCCCAATCAAAGCGACCTCCATCAACAACGGCTCCTCCTATGGCTATACCATGACCCCCCAAAAATTTAGTTAAAGAATGGATTACAACGTCTGCGCCATGCTCTATAGGTCTTATGAGGTAAGGGGTTGCAAAAGTTGCGTCAACTACGAGCGGCACACCGATACTGTGAGCGGCATCTGCAATAGCTTGAATGTCCAAAACTTCTATCCCAGGGTTTCCTAGAACTTCCGCATAGAACAACTTCGTATTTTCATTTGCTGCATCAAGAAAACTCTTCGGATCGTGAGGGTCGACGAAAGTAGTAGAAATCCCAAATCTGGGCATCGTGAAGGTCATCATGTTATGACTTCCTCCATAAAGGTTTTGACTTGAAACTATGTGGTCGCCAGTATTTAAAAGAGTCGCAACTGCTAAATGAAAGGCAGCCATTCCGCTCGAGGTGCAGACCGCCCCAACGCCACCTTCTAGAGCTGCGATTCTCTCCTCTAACACTGCTACTGTCGGATTTGAAATTCTGGAATAGATATGGCCGCCAACTTCAAGATTGTAAAGTGCCGCTGCTTCATCCACGGAGTCGAAAACGTATGAGGTTGTTTGATGTATGGGAACAGCTCTTGAACCTGTGGCAGGGTCAGGTCTCTGACCAGCGTGTAAAGACTTAGTGTCGAATTTGTGGGCGTCAGGTTCAACCATGTATTTAAGGCTACGCAGTAGTAAGCATTTACAAATGCCTCTAAGCGAGTAAGTTGCAAATATTAATGTTTTATCCACAACAAGATTTCTTAAATAGAAGGTAAAAAATGAAAATTGGGTTTATAGGTTGCGGAAATGTAGGAGGGAAACTTTCTAATAGTCTGCTAAGAAATGGTTTTGACCTCGTGGTCAGAGATTTAGACAAAAATGTGGCTCAACCATTACTGGATGAAGGAGCAACTTGGGCAGATTCACCTAAAAAAGTAGCAGAATCTTGTGAAGCGATAATTACCTGCTTGCCGTCTCCTGCAGCTTGTAAAGAGGTCATGGAAGCTTCTGATGGTGTTTTAGCCGGACTATCAGAAGGAAAAGTGTGGATGGAAATGAGCACTACAGATGAGACTGAAGTTCGACGTATAGGACAGCTTGTTGAAGAAGTTGGAGCGCATGCAGTTGATTGTCCTGTATCAGGAGGATGCCATAGGGCGGCAACAGGCAACATCTCAATTTTTGTTGGAGGGGAAAGAGAAGCTTTTGAGAAAATCTTTCCAATTGTGACCGCTATGGGACGAAACATATTGCATACAGGGCCATTAGGTTCAGCTTCAGTTTTAAAAGTTTTGACCAATTATCTGGCGAGTGCGAATCTAGTTTCTCTGGCCGAAGCATTAACCACTGCTTCAGCAGCGGGAATGGATCTGAACACGACTTATGAAGCAATCAGGATTTCTTCTGGAAACTCATTCGTTCACGAAACAGAAAGTCAAGTCATACTCAATGGGAGCCGGAACATAAACTTCACAATGGATTTAGTCCTAAAAGATGTAAGCCTTTTTGATCAGATTGCAGAAAGACATGGTATCCCTCTAGAACTTTCACCAATGTTGGTGGAAATTTTCAAAGACGGGATGGAGCGATATGGGGAAAGGGAGTGGTCCTCGAACATTATTAGAAGACTCGAAGATGCGACTTCAATTAATGTCCGAGCATCAGGGTTTCCTGACGAGATAACCTGCGACGAAGAAGAAGTTGAAGGTCAAGAAGTAATTCCGGTTCGATGAGTGAGAACAAATTGAACGAAATTCCAGAAGTAATGATGGCAGTTCAATTGACTGGTAACGGTGGACCAGAAAAACTTTCCATACTTCACGACGTTCCAGTTCCTGAAATAGGTGAAGACGAAGTGCTTTTAAGAGTCAAAACCTGCGGGATGAACAACACAGATATAAATACAAGGGTCGGATGGTATTCAAAATCAGTTACAGCTGCGACGTCCAGTGAAGGATTCGGACAGATTGAAGATGAACAAACGTGGGGAGGGGAGAGATTGTCCTTTCCACGGATCCAGGGGGCAGATG
>MDSW01051980.1_pt1 | contig 11105 bp, 10 predicted proteins | sample 811171 | NCBI WGS metagenome assembly MDSW01 (sample SAMN05326641, study PRJNA326480) | marine metagenome | isolation source: seawater | place: Atlantic Ocean: North West | collected 2012 | reverse complement strand
TGATGTAATTCTTTTAATTGATTTTATATTAGAAAATACAAATCCAAATGATGAATGGTTAGTAATTGCTGATATGAATGATGATGGTATTGTTAATGTTTTAGATGTTATATTAATAGTTGAATTAATTTTGAGTTAATTAAATGATATAGAGGTATATATGAAATCAAAAGTAGAAGTTAATCAAAGTCTATTATGGTCGTTAGGTATAGCGCTTGCGGTATCAATTTCATGGACAGCGCATAAAAGCGTGATGTGGGCAATAATTCATGGTATTTTAAATTGGATTTATGTGATTTACTACATAGCAATTAATTAATAATATTTTAAGTTATTTATGGAATCATTAGGAACATTGGGATTTTGCCTAGCTATTTTTGGAATAATAGCTTTTATTAGATTAGAAAAATTAATTAAGACACTTAAAAAAAAAGGTATTTTAGATAAAGACTATAAAAAAGAATAATTTATATTGTTGAAATTTCTTTGCACTCACCTAAATTAATTTGATACTGAATAACACCATCTTCACTTCCATCTTCTTTATCATAAATTAAATCAATTTCACTGTTTGGATTAACCGTTTTGATAAAAAAATTATTTTCTTCTTCAAAGCAAACTTGAGAGCTAGCAGGTATTACAGTCAGATTTGTTAAAATACCATTTGATACAGAAGGTAATTGATTTGCGGTTATGGAAAAACCTAATACCATGTTAGAAGACTCTTCACTTGTTGGATCAATAGTTAAACTAAAACCATATTCTTCTGCTAAACCACCGCTTGCGGAAATAATGACATCATTTTCAGTAAGATTAAACTGAAAACCACTAATATTTTGTGGGCTATTTATATTAATAGGAACAATTAATTGATTATCTTCATTATAGAAAGTATCACCAAAAGATAAATCTACAGGATTACAGTACGTACCATCTCCCTGACAAACATTACAAGAATCTAATTGTGCTTCACCATTTGGAACTCCCAAGCAATCAGCACAAGATTCATATTCACAGCTGTTATTATCATAAGTTGCATATGGATTATAGTTACAAGCTTGAGAGTCAAAACATCCATGAATTGCCTCAATCACATTTTCTTCACAGCTATAAAAAACAAACATAATTATTAAAATTTTAAATATGTTATTCATAACCATAATATATAAATGTTTCAATTTGTATTAAATATGTTTTTATAAAATAAAATAATTTATATTAATTTATATAAAATCAAAAAATTAAATAATTAAGGATATAACCAATGAGATACTTATCAATTATACTATTATTTTCAATCTTACTTCCCTTAGAAGAAAAATATACTTCTTACAACAAAGATTTAGCTATTGAACAGTTTGAAGAAAAATATGAAAGTGATTGGTACTACAGGTGGAATAATTATGGTACTCCTCACAGAGTTATTGGAAGTAAAATACCTTATGTTTTTGATACTCAAAATGAAATATTATCAGAGGAATATGCGAGGAAATTTGTAGAAGAAAATCAATATCTATTTGGTATAGATAATTCAAATCTTGAGTTATGGGTAAATGAATTTGGTAATAAAATAAGATATATAACATTTAATCAAACTTACAATGGTATTCCTGTACATAATGCTAGAATTGATTTAAGATTTAATCATGTAGGTAATATCGTTCTTTTTGGTCATGATGGATATCCTGATATTAATGTAAATACCAATTATAATTTGGATGATCAGCAAGCTTTGAATATAGCTAAGTCTGAAACTAATTTTTCAAAAGATAAGGGTGACTATGTTTTTGATATTCCAAAAAAGTTTATATGGGTAAGTAAAGATAAAAATCCGACTTATCATGCTTCTTGGTTATTAGAATTACATGTACACATTAAAGAAATTAATACAGGCAAAAGGCCAGTTAATCATTGGAAAGTTTTTGTTGATGCTCAGACTGGTGAAATTCTTGAAAAATTTGATTTAGCAAGAGATTTAGTAGTTGAAGGAAGAGTTACTGGAGATGTAAAAGACGAGCCATATGGAGAGGAAAGAAGTAGAGGTTTACAAAATGTAGAAGTATCAATCGATGGTTACGGATCAACTTACACAGACTCTGAGGGTTATTATTCAATTGAAGCTGGAGATGAAAATGTTTTTGCAACCGTAAGATTAGAAGGTAACTACCTAAATGCAAATAATCAAAATGGTTCAGATGCACAAATTAGAAGAATTGTTACTCCAGGAAATACGGAAGACTTTAACTTTACTGATAGCAACTCAATTCCAGGTGAAAGAGATACTTATTACCATGCAAATCACATACATGATTTATTAAAATCAATAAATCCAGAAATTAGTGGAGCTGATTATGAAATGCCAGCTAGAGTAAACATAGGTTCTGAAGATCCATATTGGCCATGTAATGCATACTGGGATTATACTAGTATCAATATGTTTTCAGAGGGTGGTGGTTGTGCTGGGACTGATCAAATGGCTGATGTAGTATATCATGAATATGGACACGGTATTATGCAATTTACTTATGAACCTTATGATGCTCCATGGTCAACAGAGCTAAGTGAAGGAACAGCAGATTTTTGGGCAATGACAATTACAAATACGCCATGCTTAGGTTTAGGCTTTTTTGGCGATGGGACATGTTTAAGAGATGGACTAAATACTAGACAATATCCTGGAAATGAATGTGGTGGTTCTGTACACTGTTTGGGTGAGATAACAATGGGTTCATTATGGAAAATGAGAAGAAATTTAATTTCAATTATGGGGTATGATCAAGGCGTAGAACATTCAAATGATTTATTTCACTATGGTCAAGTTGGTAGACCTAACTCTGCTCCAGATTTATTAGAAGAAATGTTAATTATAGATGATAATGATGGAGATATAAATAATGGTACTCCTTTTTATGCAGAAATTTGTTCAGCATTTGAGGAACATAATATTCCTTGTCCTATAAGTGGTCCATTTGCAGAGTTAGCGTTTACACCAGATAATTTAAATTTTGAGATATTCTTAGAAGATACGCAGTCAGATTTAGTTACATTATCTAATGTAGGTCAAGAAGGTTCAACAATGAATTATGCAATAGGTGTTTCTCCATTTGAAAATGCACAAGGTGGACCTGATACTAGTGGAAACTTTTGGTCTGATTCAGATAATGAAGAATCTATAAATTATGAATGGATTGATATTTCAGATTCAGCTACATTATATAATTTTCCAGGAAATGACCAAGCTGGTATTAATCTTGATATAGGTTTTGATTTCCCATTTTATGGTGATACTTACTCTTCTTTTATAATAAATGCAAATGGATGGATTGGATTTGGTGAAGATAGTAATGCATGGAATAATCTAGAAATTCCATCAGTTGATGCACCAAGACCAGCAATTTTTGGTTTATGGGATGATTTAAATCCTGTTAATGATCAATGTAATGATTACTGTTCAGGAGAAGTTTATTACCATTCAAATAGTGAACGTTTAGTAGTTTGGTTTGATAATGTAGCTCATTGGTGGACAGACTACAATGATATGTATTATAGTTTCCAAATTGTTCTTTATCCAAATGGTGAAGTTAAAATGAATTACAAAGAATTTTTAGGTGACCCTAATAATGATAGTGGTTTATACAGTGCTACGGTAGGCATTCAAGATGCAGATGGTTTAAATGCACTACAAATCTTAGGTGATACTGGTGCTGGAAATCAAAACGATATACATGATCAACATGGATTTGTTATAGCTCAAGGTCCATCTTGGATAGAGTTAAATCCAACTTCTGGACAAATTTTAGAAGGTGAATCGTCTGCTGTAGAAGTAACTGTTAATTCATATAATATTAATCCAGATTTATATTCATCATTTATTAAAATTGCTTCAAATGGTGGCTTAGGAACAATCCCTGTAACTTTAAATGTACTTGCATCTGAACCTGGAGATATTAATGCTGATGGAAATATAAATGTTCAAGATGTAGTTATGATTGTTAGTTTTATTTTAGATTCAGCAACTCCTGACCCTGGTCAAGAATATGCATCAGATATTAATGGTGATGGAATATTAAATGTTATGGATGTTGTTTTAATTGTTTCGTTGATTATTGGATAGTTTTCATTAATAATGAATGATAACATTCATTTAAAGAAATATTTAACTAAAGAAAGCATTCATAGCGGTGCTCCGCATAAAGTTTTAGATAAATGTAAAAATTTTGATTTTTTCATTGTCATACCATGTTATAATGAATATGATTATTTGTTTAAAACATTAGATTCTATAAACAAACAAAACCCTCTATTGTTAGAAAAGACTCTAGTTGTAATCGTTATTAATAATAGTGTTAAATCAAATTCAAATGTTAAGCATAACAACGAAAAAACATATGATAAGCTTATAGGGCTTAATTATTCTTTTGAATTTGTTTCTATAGATTGTTTTTCTACTGAAACATCATTCAAAGATGAATTGGCTGGAGTAGGTTTAGCTAGAAAAGTAGGGATGGATTTTTCACTAAAATTCATCAAAGATTTAAACAGTATCATTTGTTCACTAGATGCAGATACAATTATTGATGAAAACTATTTAGATTCAATTTACAATAATTTTAAAAAAGATAAAATGAATGCAGCTGTGGTTAACTTTAAACATCAAAATTCTTCAAATTCAATCATTGAGGAAGGAATTAGAAAGTATGAATCAATATTAAAGAAAATTGCAGAAAATATAGAAAAAACAGGTTCTCCTTATGGATATGTAAGTATGGGTTCTACTATAGTTTGTAATGCAAAAGCTTATGTTGCTATTGGAGGAATGAACACAAAAAAAGCTACTGAAGATTTTTATTTTTTACAATCTCTAGCTAAACATACCAAAGTACATAGAATTAAGAATGTGTTAGTTTTTCCTTCTTCAAGAGGAGAAAATCGAGTTTACTTAGGTACTGGTTTTAGAATGGATGAATACCTCAAAAATAAAAGTTTTAAAAATTTAAATTTTACTCAAGATTCATATACTGAAATAAAAAAAATTTTAGATATTATAAATTTATATTGGAATGATAACAGTGATTTAATTCTTAAAAAGTTAACATGTAATCTGAACAAAAAGAGTATGAATTTTTTGTTAAACAAGAATATTTGCAATGTATTAGAAAAGTTCAAGGTCAATGCTAAAAGTAAGAGGCAGTTTATATTATTTTTCAATCAATGGTTTGATGCTTTAACAATAATGAAGTTTTTAAAAGATCAAAATTAAATCTATTATACTTCTTTTATCACAAATTTATTATCGATTCTAAATCTTTCTCCATATACGCCTTTTAAATCACCTTTCCCTACTGCTATAACCATAACAACATGTGATTTACTGTTTAAGTTTAATATTTTCTTAACTCGTTTGTGATCAAACCCTTCCATGGGACATGAGTCATAACCTTGTGCAACTATTGCCATCATAAAATTTTGGCAAGCTAATGCAGTAGTTTTGGTCACAATCTCAAAAACATCTGATTTAAAAATTGGGCCTCTTGGCATAGGTTTAAATAAACCTACTATTCCTATAAAAATAAAAATAATCTTTTTAAAAATTCCCATTATACCTAAAGAATCATGAAAATATGATAATGGAACTAGTTTATTGTAATACTTATCAACTACAGGAATAAGTTTCTTTCTTTTTTTGTAATCATCAACAACTAGATTTTTATTTCTTTTCCATGTATCAATTCTAGATACAGAGACAATTAACTCTTGAGCTGTTTTTGCCGCATTTTGCGAAAAACACGCTTCAATAAGTTTTTGTTTTTTATCATTATTTTTTACCCAATAAAATTCCCAAGGTTGTAAATTAGATGAATTTGCTGCTAGTATTGCAGCATTAAGAGATTTATTGATAACCTCTGTTGGAACGCTTTCATCTGTAAATTTTCTAACCGATCTTCTTTTGTTAACAAGTTCAAAAAAATCCATTATTAGTCCTTATAATTATGTTTTTATGTTACATATAGTATAATAATACTAATATTTATTATTTATAAATTTTAGTAAATTTTTAATAATTACTTTTTATAAAAAATGTTCATAATCATGATAAAAATCTTTGCAATAGTACTATTTTTTTCTAATCTTTTATTATCACAATTAGAAGCTAATTTAATTGCTTCTGATTTTGACCAACCCTTGTATATTTGTAGCTTACCAAACACAAATTCACTTTTGGTACTAGAGCAAGATGGTTTAATAAAAATAATCAAAGACAACAAAGTTAATGAACAACTATTTCTTGATATATCTGATAGAGTTCATCAAACATGGTATCCAGCAGATGAGAGAGGTTTATTAGGATTAGCCTTTGACCCAAATTTTAATAAAAATAATTCACTTTATTTAAATTATATTGATCAAGAGGGATTTACTATTATTTCTAGGTTCAATGTAGAAAATAATTTAGCCAAAAAAGAATCCGAAAAAATTTTATTAAAATTAAAACAACCATACATGAATCATAATGGTGGTTTTCTTGAATTTGGTCCAGATGGCTATTTATATATTTCTATTGGTGATGGAGGTTCTGCAGGCGATCCAGAAAATAGAGCCCAAGATTTAACTAATTTATTTGGTACAATTATTAGAATTGATGTTAGTAATAAAGATACCTACACAATACCTGAAAATAACCCTTTCATAAGTAATGATAATGCTAAAAATGAAATTTGGCATTATGGACTTCGTAATGTTTGGAGATTTTCCTTTGATAGTAAAAATGGAGATATGTACATGGGTGATGTAGGTCAAAATGAGTGGGAAGAAATAAATTTTCAGCCAAATGATCACTCTGGTGGAATAAATTTTGGATGGAATATTTTAGAGGGAAATCATTGTTATGGTGAGGATAATAAAGATTGCAATTCATCTAATACTGTGTTGCCAATTTTTGAATATCCAAATGATGCAAACTATGCAAAAACAATTGTAGGGTGGGATCAACCAGATATGCATGGGTGTAGTGTAACTGGAGGATATGTATACAGAGGCACAAATAAACCAGAACTTTATGGAAGATATTTTTTCGGTGATTACTGCACAGGAAAAGTTTGGAGTATGAAAAACAATAGTAAAAGTATAGATTTAATTAATCATACTGATGAACTTTTAGAAGCTATGAATAAGTCAGAATTTTATTTATCTTCTTTTGGTCAAGATGAAAATTATGAATTATATTTAATTGATTATTCTGGTGATATATATTCAATAACTAAATGAAATGAATGAAATGAAAAAATATTTATATCTCATAATTTCGATATCTTTATGTTGGACTCAATGGTACCAACTAAATCATGATTTTATAGCTAGAACCTATTATGTTTCATATCCTGATAATATAGAAGAAGAAGATTCTGCACCACTTATTATTAATATGCATGGTTATGGAAGTAGTGCTTTAAGTCAAAGATTTTATTCTGAGATGGATGAATATGCTAATGCACTAGGTATGGCCGTAGTTTATCCACAAGGTATAGTAAATTCAATTGGTTACACCTCATGGAATGTAGGCACTTTTTGGGATTTTTCAAATCTTGATGATGTTGGATTTATAGATGCAATGATTAATAAAATTAGTCGTGATTTTAATATTGATGAAGATAGAATATATGCTTGCGGCATGTCAAATGGAGGTTATATGTCCTATGAACTAGCATGTGAGCTAGAAAATAAAATAGTTGCTTTTGGGTCAGTTACAGGTAATTTTATGTTAAATGAAAGTTCAGGTCAACTATGCGAATTCACAAGAGAAATACCTATAATTCATTTTCATGGAACTGCTGATAGTGTAGTTGATTATTATCCGCCAAGTTTTGATGATGCGTTAACAGTATTTGAATCAGCAAATTTTTGGAGTCAGTATAATGATTTTGAGCTAGAAACAATGGAATATTTAAATGATAATGTTGAAATTTATACTTTTAGTAAAAATGAGTCAAATACATTGTTTAAGCATTACAAAGTCTATGGTGGTGAACATGATTGGTTTAAAAATGATTGGGGTTTTCATACTACCATAGAACTTATTAACTTTTTTCTTGAGTATAGCTTATCTGATTTTTATGATGAAATAGTATTAGGTGATATTAATAGCGATAGTGTTATAAATGTAATTGATGTCGTACTGTTGGCTGATATGATTCTCGAAGATATATATAGTGAAGTAGCTGATTTAAATAGTGATGAAATTATTAGTATATTAGATTTAATTTTGCTTATTGATTTCATTTTATATAATTAATATAAATAAATAATGATATAGTATGTAGCATAATTGATAACCAACCCAAGTATATAAATGGTGATGAAGGTATTAAATAATAAGCCATAATCATTCCAAAATAAATCAATATTCCATTACATACTAATAAAGTTAAATTCAAATTATTATTACCGTTAAATATTAATTTTGTGAATCCAAGAATAAATATTCCTAATGAAAACACCCATAGACCAAAGAATCTATAAATTTGCTTTAAATAACCTGGAAGAGATAAATTAATTTCTGCTTCAAAAAGTTTTTCAAATTTCATATTTAGGCGCTGTTCATTTGCAAATTTATCTAGCATCCATGGCTCACTTGAAAATATCCATAAAGAACCCATAAATATTAATACTAAACCAAAAATTATAAATGGGATTGCAAATAAGAGTTTATAATAGTTCATAAATAAATTGATAAAAAAAACCTCATTCTATAATTTATAAAGAATGAGGTTTTAAAATTTAAGTAAGTTTATGCATTATAAGCCATAATTCAACACAAGATTTATTAGCATGACAACGTCAACAATATTAACAGATCCATCGCCATTTAAATCAGCTACTGGGTTTTCATTATCATTAAAAACGTAGTCAATTAAAGTAACTATATCAAGTATATTTAAATCTCCATCGTAGTTTAAGTCACCTAATAGACCTATACCATCACCTGACATTTGAAATACCTGAACAGGATCAAACTCATCATTACTGTATATGGTCATAATATTATTTTGTTCTCCTGGTGAAGAAGGGGTAAAGGTGATTGGCCATGAATCAACTTCTCCTGCTGATAATCCAGGATATTGAGATACAGTAAAGTCACTATTTGACATAGAAATACCATAAATTTCTAAATCAATAGTAGAAGGGTTATAAACGATAGCATCAATTTGATAATAGTCGCCTACATTAACTTCTCCAAAATTTTGAGGTGCATCTATAACCAAAAGAGGATTATTAGAGCTAACATAAAAAGCATCATCTTTAGATGCTGAAATGGCGTATTGATCATATTGATCATAAAATTCACCTACAAGCTCTACATCAAACCATGTGCCTGAAATTTTATCTATATCTAGATTCAATATGATAGTATTACTTGAAGATACAGAAAATGAATCTACATTTATTCCAGTTGGGTTAAAATTTATATTTTCAACAGAGGTATAGCCGTCGTAAAAGTTAACGTTATTAGCAGTAAGTTCTACAGACAAGTTTGAGCCGGCCTCTGCTTCATTTGGATTTAAATTTTCAATTTCAATAGCTCCAAATATTAGCGAAGTAGATAAAACAAACATTATTAATTTACTCATATGACACTATCCTTTTTTAAAATCTTTATTATTAACTAAGTTTTCATCAAAATTCTTTAAAAGAATTTTGAAAAATGTAAACATTTAGACTCAAAAAATACACTTTTTTAAAGCTATATTCAAAGGTATTTCTAACTATAAATTATTCTATTTACTTTGTAATATAATGTAGTTTTTTAAATTATCTACGATTTTATTAACATTTGGGGTTGCGTTATCAAAATTTGTGACTTCCATCAATATTTTTGCTTCATTGATCATATTCATTTGTAGATATATTTTAATCATTTTTATAGTAGGGCTATAATAATTAGGGTATAAATTTATTAATTTCTTAATATAATTTTTTGCTTCAACATAATTATTAGATTTTGCTTTAATTATCATTAGATTTTCTAAAGCCCCAATGTGATATGGATGAATTTTTAATGCCTCTTTAAAATATTGTTCAGATCGAATTAAATCACCCTTTTGATATTCTAAAATACCTAAGTTAAATTTGATCGGTGTACCTGTATTATCAACATTTTTGCCATACTTTAATGCTAGTATACCATGCTTTATTGCTTCGTTAGGTTCTCTATATTTTTTTTGTATCAACATTTTTTGGCTATTTGATATAGATTGATAATTCATATAACTAAAATATGAAATAAAAAAAGTTAAAATCATCATAAGGTAAACCATTAACTTATTTGTTTTAATTTTATTTTTAGAAAAATTTACTGTTAAGAAACCAATGTATGACCACATGAATAAATTTGGCATTGTTCTTTGTTTAGGAAAATCAAATAAAGATTCTATAAGTATTATAATTACAGATACCATTAAGAAGCTTTCTAAGATATAGTTTTCATTCTTTTTATTTAAGATTATTTTTTTGAATGTAAGTGATAGTGGAAGCAATACAATAAGTATAAAGAAAAGCAACCCAATTATACCTGATTCAGAAGTTATCCATAACAAATCATTGTGTGGTCTTTGATTTAATTTTAGATAGTTCTCATCGTGAATGTGTTTTCCAAAATATTTTGGATTTACCAATCGCCAATTATTGTATCCAACACCCAAAAAAATATGATCCTCAATCATATCTATCGTTGTTTTATATAATTGAGCTCTTTCACCTATAGTGTTTACATTCTTTTTATCAATAAAATCATCCTTTATTGATGATGTCAAAGTTGACCAAACAGACTTTTTGTAAGTTGGAACATTCTCCACATCAGGTTCAATAATAACAAAAAGCCCAACTAGTAATGGTATTATCCATAATGTTTTGAAATATGTTTTTGATTTATAAATATCGCTAAAATAATTAAAAATTGATTTATGATGTATTATTAGTAATAAAATAAATCCTGAAAAAATTGCTAACCATGCTGCTCTTGACCTACAATGTATTAAAGAACAAAATGAAAATGTAAAAAGTAATGTATGAATAGTTTTATTTCTTAAATCATCAAATTTAATAATTGA
>MDSW01222296.1_pt1 | contig 11106 bp, 8 predicted proteins | sample 811171 | NCBI WGS metagenome assembly MDSW01 (sample SAMN05326641, study PRJNA326480) | marine metagenome | isolation source: seawater | place: Atlantic Ocean: North West | collected 2012 | reverse complement strand
TTATATTGAAAATTATTTAGAAGTACCACTAAGCATTATTTCTACCGGACCAAAAAGAGAGCAGGCAATATTTCTAGATTAGAATTATACTTTTAGATCAATAGTATATTTTGTTAGAGATTCGTCTAATATTGATTTAACTTCATCTGTCGCTTCAGTCATCGGAAGTCTAGGAGACCCTATATCAAATCCTGATTTTTTTACATAATATCTGATAGGAATAGGGTTTGTGACAATAAATATTATATTAAACAACTCAAGTAATCTTCTGTGATCTTTTCCAGCTAATTCAATATTGCCTTCCAATAGATTTCCAATCATTTGTTTAATTTGTCCACTAACTATGTGACCCGCAACACTAACTACCCCGTAACCACCTGCAGCCATGATATATAATGTTTCATTATCATTTCCGCTCCAGACTTTAAAGTCAGAGGATGTATTATCGATAATGCTAGTAATTTGATCTAAATCATTACTAGCTTCTTTTATTCCTATGATATTTTTTAACTCACTCAGTTTAATAGTTGTTTCATCAGTCATATTGAGAGAAGTTCTGCTTGGTACGTTATACAATATGCAAGGAATACTAACTTCCTCAGATATATTTTTGAAGTGTTGATATAATCCTTCTTGAGTTGGTTTATTATATGAAGGTACAGTTAAAAGTAATCCGTCAACATTTTCTGATTCAGCCAATTTACTTAATCTGATGCTTTCTTTAGTATTATTATTAGTTGTGCCTGCAATAAGTGAATGATTGTTACCAATACTTTCTTTTACAACTGAGAATAATTTTAATTTCTCTTCGTCAGATATTGTAGGAGCTTCTCCTGTTGTTCCACCTATCACTAATCCGTCACTACCACTATCAACAATAGCTTTTGCTAATTTTGCTGCCATTTCAAAATTTATATCACCATTTTCATGAAATGGTGTAATCATAGCTGTTAGTAATCTTCCTATTTCCATATATCGCTCCGAGCATCTTAATATACTTAGTTAGGATATATTAGCCAATTTTTTGAAATTCTTCAAGAATTTGAATAGCATTTAGAGCTGCACCTTTAACCAAATTATCACTTACAGCCCATAGATTTATTGCATTTTCATTTGAAATGTCTTTTCTCAGTCTTCCAACATATACATCTTCTTTTCCTTCTCCAAAAACAGGTGTGGGATACGTGTTAGTATGTATGTCATCTAGAATAGTAATCCCAGGGTAGTTATTAATTAATTGTGAGATTTTTTCTACATCAGGATTTTGATCGAATTCTATATTTATACTTTCAGAATGGCATCGAATAACTGGAACACGAACACATGTTGCAGATACTTTTAATTGGTCATCTGACAAAATTTTTCGTGTTTCATATAACATTTTCATTTCTTCTTTTGTGTATAAATTATCTTGAGGTGTTTCAACATGAGGGATTAAATTTAAACCAATATTATGCGGATATACTTCTTTTTTATTTGAGTTAGTACCATTTTCCAAATAATGTCTTGTCTGATCTAATAATTCGTCTATTGCTAAGTTACCAGTTCCTGATACTGCTTGGTAAGTGTCGACAATTACTCTTTTGATTTTATAATTAGTTCTTACTGCATCTAATATCATTGCTAAAGGTGTAGTGGTACAATTTGGTATAGCAACTATTCCTTCATGATTACGGAGAGCATCAGAGTTTATTTCCGGGACAACTAGAGGAACATTTTTATCTAATCTAAATTCAGAACTATCATCTATCATGATCACTTCATGTTCTTTTGATTTTTGTGCTGCTATCTTACTTACATCAGATGAGGCGGAACTAAAAACATAATCAAGATCGTTATAAAAATCATCATTATGCTCTTGAATAGTGTATTCTTGATTTTCGTATATTATTTTCTTTCCAATAGATCTGGTTGAAGCAGTTAATTTAAGATTAGTGATTTTTAATTTAGATTGAGGAAGTAAATCTAAAAAAACTTGACCCACTGCTCCTGTGGCACCAATAATACCTATTTTCATATAACCCTCTTTGTAAAAATGTCTTGATATTATAGAAGAATTCATTTTATAACAATATCTCTTTTAATATGTATATTTTTTATATTTCATTTTCAAATCCGAATATTTGATTAATAAATGTTATAATTTTGATTCATAGTTTAATTCTTTAATTATTTATCACCTGGAAAAAAATATGTTATATGTAATAGCATCGCCTATTGGAAATCTGGAAGACATGACTTTTCGTTCAGTAAAAACATTAGAACAAGTTGATCTGATTTTTTGTGAGGATACAAGGGTAACAAAAAAATTATTAAATCATTATAATATTTCGAAACCTCTTATAAGATATGTAGACGATGAAACTAAACAAGATTTTTATTTAGAAAAAATAAAAAATAATGATGTTGCTTTAATTTCTGATGCAGGTACACCTCTTTTTTCAGATCCTGGTTATAAAATTGTAAAAATTGCAATTGAAAATCATATCATGGTTAGCCCTCTACCAGGAGCATCTGCGTTGATGACGGCATTATCAATCACCGGTAAAAATATAAGTAATTTTTTATTTGAAGGTTTTTTCCCTAAATTAAATTCAAATCAAAAACTTTTACTATCCAAGCTTAGATATACAACTTATGACAGCTTTTTTTTTGAAAGTCCAAAACGTGTTAATAAAACACTAAAATTACTTAAAGATAATCTTGTTGACAGACATATTATAATTTTTCATGAATTAACCAAATTAAACGAAAAAATCATACATATCAATTTGAAGGAACAAATTAATTTTGAATTAATTAATAAAGGTGAATATGTGATATTAATAAGTGGAGCGGGAAGTCCGAAACAACATATTGATGAAGATTTTAAAAAATATGTTAAATCTGAAATGGAATATATGCTACAAAATGGATTATCTCTAAAAAATGCTACTAAAATCATCTCAGAAATATTCGATTTACCAAGAAAAGGTATCTATAATATTTGGATAGATAAATAAAAAGAGATTTATATTGGAAAATAAAAACATACTTGTTTCTGTTGCATGGCCTTACGCAAACGGAAGAATACATATTGGTCATTTAGCTGGTTGTTACTTACCTGCTGATATTTTTGCAAGATTAAATAGGATGATTGGGAATAACGTGTTGATGGTATCAGGAAGTGATGCACATGGTACTCCAGTAGTTATAAGCGCATTACAAGAAGGAAAAACTCCTGAAGAATTATTTCAATATTATGATAATGATATAAATAAAACTTGGTCAAATTTGAAAATTAACTTTGATTTATTTACATCCACAAGAACACAAAATCATGAAGAAGTTGTACAAAATATTTTTTTGGATTTATTAGAAAAAGATTTGATTTATTCCAAGGACATGATGTTACCATACTGTGAAGATTGCAAAAGATTTTTAGCAGACAGATACGTAGAAGGAACATGCCCGAATAAAGATTGCAATTCTAAAGATGCCAGAGGGGATCAATGTGATGATTGTGGAAAAACCTTAGATCCAAAGGATTTAATTGATATGATTTGTAAGATTTGTTCAAAGTCTGATGTTATAGATTTTAAAAATTCAGAACACTATTTTTTAAAACTAAGTTATTTTGAGAACGAATTGAAAAATTGGTTAAATTCAAAAAATAATTTTAAACCTAATGTACAAAAAACTTCTTTGGGATTTATGTCAGAAGGATTGTTGGACAGGCCAATTACAAGAGATATAGACTGGGGAATCAAAGTACCAATCGATGGATGGGAAGATAAAAGAATATATGTATGGTTTGAAGCTGTAATAGGATATTTATCAGCATCAATTGAATATTTTTCAGATAAAAAAAACAAAGACCAATGGAAAGATTTTTGGAAAAAGGACAGTGAATCTTATTATTTTATGGGTAAAGATAATATAATTTTTCACTCAGTAATATTGCCTGCTATTTTATTAGGCAAGGGTGACTTAAATCTTCCACATAATATCCCAGCTAATGAGTATCTAAATTTGGAAGGAAAACAACTATCTACAAGTAGAAATTGGGCTTTGTGGGCTAATGAGTTAAGTGACATATACGAAACAGACTCAATTAGATACTCTCTTGCTTCTAATTTGCCTGAAAACTCAGACACAAATTTTAGCTTGGATGAATTAATTAGATCTAATAATCAAGAATTAGTAGCAGCATATGGTAATTTAGTTAATAGAGTTGTTAATATGTCTGTTAAAAATTTTGACTCAATTATTCCTTCGATATCAGAAATTGACGATGATGGAAAAGAAATTTTAGCTTATTGTAAAGAGACTATGTCCAATGTGAAAGCTGAAATTTTACAAACTAGAATTAGATCTGGGTTAAGAGAAATTATGAAATTATGTGGTAAAGTTAATAAATATATTGACCAAAAAGAACCATGGAAATTAGTAAAAACAGACAAAGATAAAGCTAGTGAAGTAATATGGGTTTGTTTAAGTGCAATTAATTGTTTAAAAACTCTATTTTATCCATATATTCCAGACTCTTCTGTGAAATTACATTCTATTTTGGGATTTGAGCATAAAAGTGAATTTGAATGGGAATGGAGTGAAAACGATTTACCTCCTGGTCAATCTTTAAGTTTTAGTGGGCCACTGTTTAAAAAAATAGAGGACTAATTTGAACATTTCTTCATCACTAAAAAATAATATTAATAATCTTATTAAAGATGAATTTGATATTGTCAGAAATAATTTAATTTCCATTGATTTTAATGATGATTATATTAATAAACTTGTTAATGAAGTGACAATAACATCACAAAAAGGTAAGTTATTACGACCTATTTTGACTTTGTTAATTGGGAATTTTTCACCAAATAAAAATTCTTTAATCAAAGAAAAAATTATTAACATGGCTGTAGCTATAGAACTACTTCATACTGCAAGTCTGGTACATGATGATATTGTAGATAAAGCAACACACAGACGAGGAGAGAAATCATTCAATAGCAATCATGGAGATGATATGGCTGTTATGATGGGAGATATTTTGTTTGCTAAATCAGCAACATTTGTATGTGATACTAATAACATTCATGTTGTAAACAAATTTGCAAATACCATTGTTGATTTATCTACAGGGCAGTTATTAGAAATGCAAAGCAGAAATAACTATTCACAGACTCAAAAAGAATATTTGTATAGAATTAGAAAAAAAACATCATCATTATTTGAAACAGCAGCCTGGTCAGGCGGCATTTTATCAGATTTTGACAAATCTCATTGTGATATGCTAAAAATCTATGCCGAGAATTTAGGTTACGCCTTTCAAATTTTTGATGATATCAAAGATTTTTCAGAAACAGAGAATTATAGCCTTACAGGTAAAAACCCAGGAATAGACATTGCAAATGGTATATTTACTTTACCAGTAATTATTTCACTTAATGATAAACAGAATAATCCATTTTTAAATTCGACTGATCAAATTAATATGAAAAATGCAAAAGATTATTTGGATTCAAATGGCTATATGAAACAATCTATTGACATTGGAAATGAATATATTTTTTCTGCAAAAAATTCTTTGAAATTATTCTCTAATTCTGATTTGAAATATTTACTGTGTGAAATTGCAGATTCAATAAATTAGATTTTTAGTATTTTGCGTACTCTGTTTTGCCATTGATTATAGTGTGATTGATTTGTAAATTATCAATTGTTGAAGATTTCGATATTTCTTCATTTAAAACAATAATATCAGCATTTTTGCCAACTTTCAGTGTGCCGATTTTATTTTGTTTTTTTAACGCTTTGGCATTTCCGTACGTAATCGCTTTTATGATTTCAAACAAATCTACTTTGTTTTTATTACCAATTATATTCTTATTTTTTGTAGTTCTATTTATTGATGAATTAATTATATTTATTGGATCAATTGATCCAAAAGGTGAGTCGGTTCCTGCTCCAATATTAAATTTATATTTGTAACTGTCATTTAAATTAAAAATTGAATCTATATCAAAATCATCTTGATTTTGAATATAAAAATCACCGTGATCATAGATGAAATTTGGATTAAATATTAAGTGTAATTTTTTGTCATTATAAGCTTTGAATGTATTAGGGAAAAATTCAGTAGCATGTTCTAGTCTTATCAATCTACTACCTAGAAATTTATTTAGCTTTTCAAATAAGGTATGTAAAATTTTGAAAATCATATCAGAACTAATTGCATGGAAAGCTAAATCATTTTTACTTATAGTCATATGATTTTTTAAAATTGTTTCAATTTCATTCATACTTATTTCTTCAGGGAATATAAATTTTGTAGGTCCAATGTATAATTTTTCATTGGATTTTATCCCTTGGAATTGTTCAACTTTTTCATTACCCAACATATAACATATATTCAAATTTATTAGATTTTCTTTTATTAAATTTTTATACGTATTAAATTTCGATATATCATTATTTACTCCTGCATCAACAATTGTTGTGTATCCATACTTAATTAACATCTTATTGTATTTTTTGACATTATCTTTGAAATTTGACTGTTCTTGATATGATGTTTTTTGATGAATCTTTTGTGAATCAACAGGAAATTTGTAATCATTGATATTGATTTTTAAATTTTTAAAAGCTAGAGAATTTAAAAACATCAAATGACCAGTTCTATGTTTCATAATTAATGGAATATTTAAATTAAGTTCATCAAAAAATTTTAAATTTAAACTTTCTTTAATATTTCTATGTTCAAAACCATGAAACTTAAGTGTTTTTTTATTTTTAAAATTAGTATTTATAAGATATTTTTTTAGATCATCTTTAGAATTAAATTTGATTTCTGAAAGATCAATACTTTCTATATTTGATACAACTTCCAAAGGGTGGCAATGACCATCTATAAGGCCAGGAAGTATACTATTGTTTTCACAGTCAATTATGTCTAAATCTTTTAAAGAAAAGTTTATTTTATTTTTATCTCCAATGAATATTATCTTCCCTTTATCGATTAAAATTGACTGCGATTTTAACGATGGGAAAATCTTAGCGTTGGAAAGTAACTTCATTTGTATTTGTTTAGTAAATGTTTATAATTTTTCCATTTTTGTAAAAATCTTTTGTAGTTATCTTTACTTAACTCGTCTCGGGTTTTAGGATGTGTATTTTCCCATATACTGTGAGTGTGTCTTTTTATTTTTAAATTAGGATTTGATAACAATTTTAAATTTGCATTTTTTATTTGAAAAGAAAAATCAATGTCCAAATTTCTATAAAATCTGAAATTTTCCCTAAACATACCTGTGTTACTGATTATTTCTCTTCTAAAAGCAAGTAAATATAATTGTATCGCGTCAACAAATTCTTTCTTTTCAGAGATTTCATGGAAGTGATGGAGGTCGTTAGTTTTAAGGCCGTAGGGGCCAACCAACCCTATTTTCATGTTATTTAAATCATCTATGATAACCTTGAAAATATCCCCTTTTATTTCAATACTGGTATCAACCATAAATATATATTTTCCAAGAGATTTTTTAATCATTATATTTCTAACTGACCCAGCGCCACAAATTGGATCTATATGTGTGAAAAATATATTTTTTTTGTGTTTATATTTATTTATAATTATTTTTTTCTTATCCGCTTGAGTTCCATTGATTGCAATTTGTATTTCATAAGAAAAGTTTTTTGGAATATTATCAGTAATTGAATTTATACATCTTTCAAAATCATTTGTATATTCGTCTAATATCAGGCATATAGAAATGTCATATTCATCTTTGATAGAAAGATTAGATTTTAATTCTGAAGATCCTGATATAGTATGTTCTGAATTTGTTTTTTCATAATTTGATATTTTTTTTACTCTGTAATCCCCATTACTAAAATCATAGTATTTAATATTGTTTGAGTTTATTGATTTTGATCTAACTTTATCTGACTGATCAAAGTTTTTTAAAATCCGATTTTTTTTTCTTGCTTCATATTCATCGTTTGGAAGTTCAAATTTATTTTGATTTAAGTAATATTTATTAAAATCAAGACTTAGCACATCGTCAATATATTCAAACAAATTACATATTTCAGATTTGTTGAGATCTGATTTAGTGGATTGCCATAAAATTGATAATACTTTCGATGTGTTTAGATTATTCATCAATGCTTTATCAGCTTGATCAGACCACATCTTTACTTTATCAATATTTATTGCATCATTTGAATTTTTGTTTATCCAATAGATATGTCTTAATTTATTTAATCCTTTTTGAGCAGATTTTAATGCGGAAAATGTGAAATTTAATTTTGTTCTGTAGCTAGTCATCAAACACAAATATCGAAATGCCAAAGGATCAATTGATCTTTTGGAAATATCAGAAATCAAATATTCGTTTTGCTTTGATTTTGACATCTTAATTCCTTCAGATAATAGATGTTGACCATGGACCCAGTAATTTACATGTTTTTTGCCAAAAGTAGATTCACTTTGAGCTATTTCTCCTTCATGATGTGGGAAAATATTGTCAACACCTCCAGTGTGGATGTCAAATTGTTCTCCAAGATATTTATGTGCCATAGCTGAACATTCAATATGCCACCCAGGGAAGCCTTTTCCAAATTGACTTTCCCAAATTAATTCTCTATTTTCATTTGTTGATTTCCAAATTGCAAAATCATTTGGATTTCTTTTATTAGGATCTGATTCTTCATTATTATTTAATGTTGATAAGTTTGAAATATTTCCTGATAATTTCCCGTATTCTCTAAATTTATTAATTTCAAAATATACATTTTGATTACTGATATAAGCCATTTTACTATTGATTAACCTGTCTATCATTGAAAGCATTTCACTAATATGTTGGGTAGCTTTAGGGTGGTAATCAGCTTTATTAATATTTAATGCATTTTCGTCAATAAAAAATTTTTCTGTATAGTCTTTTGCAATATCAGACGCGGATTTTCCTTCTTTTATAGCGGCTGCAATTATCTTGTCTTCACCTTCATCAAGCATTTCATGTCTCATGTGTCCAACATCAGTTATGTTTTTTACATGGGTTACTTGATATCCAATATGTTGAAGTGTTTTTTTTAAAATGTCTGCCAAAATATAGGTTCTCATATTCCCTATGTGAGCATCTCTATATACCGTTGGCCCACAGGTATAGATTTTGACATTATCATCAATTGGTATAAATTTTTCTATCTTTTTAGTGAGTGTATTAAAAAGATAGAGATTTTTATCTGTTTTTGGTAAATTCATAATATATATTCAGATTAAATTATACCTAGAAATAATTGTAATTGTTATATACAAAAGGTTCTAATTATTTTTTAAATAAAAAATAATTCTTTTTCAGATGCAAACCGTAGGTTATTTTTTACATTCCGAAAAAAATAGTAAAAATGTAAAAAAGAAATATCAAAATTTATTAAATGAATATTGTTCTATACATGGTCACACAGTAGTTAATACTTTTGTTGATAATAATATGACAAGATTATCTATTTATAGTGAATTTGAAAAATTACGTGATGATATTAAATCAAACCAAAATAGATATTTAGTTATAATAAATAACTCTTCAGATTTAGGCAGATCGATAGAAGAAATTACAGATAATTTGATATGGTTTGAAGATAATAAATGCAAAGTTCTTTGCATAGATGACGAAAATCCAGACCCATACCAAGATACCGTTAATCGATATATATATAGCAATAATGATCAATGGTCTTCTTTTGTGTCAAACAAAATGAAACAAAAATTTGCGAATGGCAAATGGATGGGCAGATTACCATATGGTTATATATTAGATGAAAATGGTTGTTTAATTGTATGCCCAAATGAATCCTTAGTAGTTAAAGAAATTTTTGATTTATATGTTAATCAAAATTTGGGAATAAGAAAAATAACAGCAATTTTAAACCAAAAGAAATATAAAACAAAAAAAAATAATTCTTGGAATATTTCCACTGTATATGATTTAATTAAAAATCCAGTTTATATTGGGACTTCTAAAAGGTTTGGAGTGTCTATACCTAATTCACATTCTTTTATTATTGAAAACACCGTTTACACCGCAGCTCAACAAAAACTCTTTATGAGAAGTCCTGTACGCACCAATATTAATCCTGAAAATTACCTTTTATCAGGTATTTTGCATTGTGGTTTTTGTGATTCCAGAATGATTGGAGTTACTAAAAATATCAAATATATCAATAACAATAATTTAAGTAAAAGTAGATACAGATATTACCGGTGTTCTAAAAAGCAGAATTCAGGTAATTGTAATTCTAATTCTGTTGAAGCAGAAACATTTGAGAAAAAGTTTATTTTAAAATTTGATAAAGAGATGTCTTCACCAAAGGTTAATATAGGTAAAAAATTTCCTAAGATATTAAAAAAGATAGAATTGAAACGTAAGCAGTCACTTACAAATGCTCAACGGTTATTTAAGGATGCCTTAATAAACACCTCTAAAGGTAAGATTGGTGTAGATGTTTTGAAATTATATCTTAAACAATATCAGGAAATTAAAAATTCAACAGAATACAAAATAAATATAAAAAATGTATTAGGTAAGAATCACTTGAAATTAAACTTTATTAATAAAGTCCGTGTCCATGGCTCAGATTTTAAAATTTACTATGAAAGAGCTTCGTGATTTTAACTTGTAATAATATTTTCATTTATAAAGTTATCAATTTCTTTGTCTGAATAACCCAAGCTTTGTAAAATTTCATTATTGTGTTCTCCCAACAATGGAGGTGGTAATTTTGGCCTGGATTCTGAATCAGAAAATTTGATTGGGAAATTGAGATTTTGAATTTGCCCTAACTTTGTATGATCAATATTTATAATCATCTCTCTTTCTTTGATTTGCTCGTGGTTTAATATTTCTTCTATATTTAATATTGGGCCACAAGGAACACCACTGTTAATTAAAATTTCTACCCAATCTGATGTAGATTTATTTCTAAATTCTATATTTAAAATTTCTACTAGACTATCTAGATTTTGCATCCTTGAAGCATTATCAATGAATTGGTCGTTTGTTATAAGATCTTCTCTACTAAGTGCATTGCATAATTTTTCCCAATTAGCTTGATTTGCAG
>MDSW01203450.1_pt1 | contig 11106 bp, 8 predicted proteins | sample 811171 | NCBI WGS metagenome assembly MDSW01 (sample SAMN05326641, study PRJNA326480) | marine metagenome | isolation source: seawater | place: Atlantic Ocean: North West | collected 2012 | reverse complement strand
TGCGATCCGCCGCCGGTTCGTCGTCGTCGTCGCCGTCGCGGATCGGCGGATTCTTCCGATGCGATCTCGTCCCGTCGTCCGCGCGCTTTCGAACGGATCATCGCGCGCCGCACCTCGCGCGCGGGATCGCGGCGTCGCCGCACCTCGCCGCGGACAACGCCGCGGACGCGAAGAAGAAGGCGGACGATGAAGACGCGAAGACCCCTGGTGCCGCCGATCCCACCGATCCCACCGATCCCGACCCCGACGCGACGACGCACGCGTTCCAGGCGGAGACGCGCCGACTCCTGGACATCGTCACCAACTCGCTGTACACGGACAAAGAGGTGTTCGTCCGCGAGCTCGTGTCGAACGCGTCGGACGCGCTCGAGAAGTGCCGCCACGCGCACCTCGCGAAGGGCGAAGACCCGGGCGAGCTCGTCGTCGCCATCGACGTCGACGACGAGAAGCGCACCTTCACCATCTCGGACAATGGTCTCGGCATGACCGCGGACGAGCTCCGCGAGAACCTCGGGACGATCGCGCGGAGCGGCTCGAAAGCGTTCGTGGACTCGATGAAAGACAAAGACGCGGAGGGTAATAAGGACGCGTCCGCGTCCGCGTCTTCAACGGCGGCGACGAACATCATAGGCAAGTTCGGCGTCGGCTTCTACTCGTCGTTCATGGTGTCGGACGTCGTGGACGTGTACTCGTCCGTCGGCGACGGCGTCGGGAACAAGTGGAGCAGCGCGGGGGACGGGACGTTCGCGCTGTCGAAGTGCGAGGTGGGCGAGGGCGACGGGAAGGCGCCGAAGCGAGGGACGAAGATCGTGCTGCACGTCAAGGAGAAGGATAAGACGATCGCCGCGTCGAAGTGGGCGGTGGAGTCGACATTGAAAAAATACAGCGCGTTCGTCGGGTTTCCGGTGCTCCTGAATGGTAAAAAAACGAATGATATCGATGCGTTATGGACGAAGAAAGCGAGCGAGGTCAGCGACGAGGACGCGGCCGCGTTCTACCGCTTCGTCGGCGGCGCGATGGACTCGCCCGCGTTTCGGTTACACTTCAGCGCGGACGCGCCGTTGACGATTCGAGCGTTGCTGTTCGCGCCGAGCGAAAACCCGGAGAAGGGGTTCGCCGCGCGGCAGCTCGAGAGCGACCAGAGCGGGTTATCTCTGTACTCGAGGCGGGTGTTGATTCAAGGCAACGCGCGCGGGCTCTTGCCGCCGTTCATGCGGTGGGTCCGCGGCGTGGTCGACTGCGAGGACGTCCCTCTGAACATCTCTCGAGAGTCGCTTCAGGATTCGGACTTGATTCGCCGACTCGGCGACATCATCGCTAAGCGCATGATCAAGCACCTCACAGAGCAGGCGAAGAAAGAGCCGGAGAAGTACGCTGAGTGGTACGCTAAGCTCGGCGTGTTCTTGAAGGAAGGCATCTGCGGCGATCAGAGCTACCTGTACAAAGACCTCCTCGTGCCGCTGTTGCGGTTCGAGACGTCCGCGGCGAAGGACGAGAAGAAGGACGACGCGGAAGACAAAGACGCGAAGAAGACGTCTTCGAAACCGCCGCAGTCGTCCCTCGACGAGTACGTCTCCCGGATGCCCGAGGATCAGAAAGCCATCTACTACCTCGTCACCACCGGCGGGCGAAAGCAGGCGGAGGCGTCGCCGTACCTGGAAGCGATGAAAGCGAAAGGGTACGAAGTCTTATTCCTCTACGCGCACGTGGACGAGTTCGTGATGCAGCACGTCAGGAAACACAAGGGCAAAGACCTCGTCTCCGTGGAGATCGCGGACGTGTCCAAGGACGGCGACGACGACGACGCGAAGGATGATAAGGATAAGAAGAAGAAGAAGAAGAAGAAGAAGAAGAAGGACGAGTCGCATACCGGGCCGAGCCTCGGGGAGAAGGAGATGACCGCGTTGTGCGACTGGTTCGCGACGGAGGCGCTGCCGGGACGCGTCACCGGCGTCAAACCCTCCGCGCGCCTCGTCGGCTCCCCCGCGCTGCTCACCGGGCACGAGCCGGAGGCGATGCGTCGGTACCGCATGATGCTGACGATGATGTCGGACGAGGAGACCGCGGGGAAGCTGAACGATTTGCAGAATAGCGCGGCGTTGGAGTTGAACCCGTCGCATCCGGTGATTCGCGCGATCGAAGCGGCGCGAAACAGCGACGACGACGGGCTGAAGAAAGCGGCGAAGCTCGCCGCGGAGCAGGTGTTCGATAACGCTCGAATCTCCGCGGGGGCGATGGACGACCCGCGGGAGATGGTGGGGAGGATACACGAGCTCTTAGAGCTCGCGTTGCCCAAATCGAAGGACTGATTCGAGGGAGGCGCGGGTATTCTTAATTATTCTTTGTGACGAGTTTCGCGTTCAACATATTCATTTACCCCACAGGGCGGCGGTTCTACCCCCGTCGCTTGCGTCCTCCTCCTCGTCAACAAAACTTCCACCGGTTGTCGCAATTCACGCACGTCACGAACGTCGTCATCGGCTCGTCCGCGCTCCGCGTCTGCAACTGATAATACGTGCACTTCCGCTGCTTGCACTTGCCGCACTTGAACGCGTCGGTGGACGCCTCTTTTTTCTGCCCTCTCACCGCCTCGTTCGTCGCGTGCTCGCGAATCTTCGCGTTGCTGTTCCGCCGCTCGTCGCTCCCGAGCTCCTCCGGGGAGAGATCCAGCAGCACCGCGGGGGAGATGAGCCCGTCCGCGACCGACCGTCGAAGGTCCGGGTTCTTCGGGTCCTTCAGGTTGAACGAGAGTTGCCGAAACTTCGCTTTGTACTCCTTGCCCGTGTCGCTCCACTGCGCGTGCATCGCGTTCTCGATCGCGATGGCGGTCTGCGCGACGTCCTCCACGGACGCGTAGACGTCCGGCGCGCCGATCGCCTGCGCGATCGCCTCCGCGAGGAGCTCGCGGGTGCGATCGCGGAGGGGGTCCCCGAGCGCCGGCTCGAGGAGCTTCTTCAGGTTCGTCTCGCCGTCGCTCGCGTCCTTCTTCTCGCCGTCGCCGTCGCCGTCCTCCTCCTCCTTCTTCGCGCCGCCGCTCTCGCCGCCCTCCACCTCCTTCTTCGTCGTCGTCGTCGCGGCGGCGGCGTCAGCGTCCTCCTTGTCCTTGTCCTCGCCGCCCTCCACCGCGCCTAGCATGATCTTCTTCCACGCGGCGACGCACGCGCTCGCCTCAGCCTTGATCGCGTCCGTGGGTCCCTTCTTCGCGAGCTTCTTGATCGCCTTCGCGGCGTCGCCCACCTCCCCCGACACGAACAGCTTCACCGGGACCTTCATCGCGGCGAGGGTCTTCAGGACGTCCACGCATCGGTCCTCGGACGCGGTGTTCGAGCCCGCGTCCTCGGACGCTTTCGCGAGCGACGCGTACGCCTCGTTGACGTCCGCGGCGGAGACGGACGCCGTCATCGCGCTCTCGATCCGCGACGCGACGCGCGGGGTGATCGACGACCGCGCGGGCGTGGGCGTGCGTTCGCGTCGCCGTCCGTGCGACCGCGCGCGCGTTTATGATGAGAGGGCGGGGGCGGGGGAATTGGATCGGAAAACCCTCGCGCGCTGCGCGCGCCATAACAGAACGCGAGATGGCCGTTTCGCGAGGGTCGGCATCATCGACGGCACTCGCTCCCGCGCGACGCACGCGGCGCGGCGCCGTCCACCCGGCGCTCCCTCCCGAACCGGTCCCGCGCGTCGTCCGCGGTCGCATCGCGAGCGCCCCGACGCGCCGCCGCCGCGCGATACCCCCGCGTCGTCCGCGCAGGTGCGCGGCGCCGGCCGTCTCGCGCGTCTCTCGCGCGCGTCTCGTCCCCCCGACAACCGCCAGATTCGCGAGAGAACGTTCGCGCCGCGCGCGAACGTTCCGAGACGTCCGTCGCGTCCGCGGTCGCGCGTCCGCCTGCACGTCGTCGCGCGCGCGAATCGTCGTCGTCATCATCGTCGTCGTCGTCGTCGCCATCCCTCTGACGCCCGCGTCCGTCCCGCGCCCCGCGCAGGTCCACGCGTTCGCTCCGCCCCCGCGAAAGTCGTTGAGCTCGCGATCGATAATCAGTCATGCCGCCGCGCAAGCGCGCCGCCGCGGCCGCGAAGGCGACGGACGCGACGCCGAAGGACGTCCTCACGATCGAGATCACGGACGGGCCCGCGAAGGGCACCATCTTCGACAAGAACGTGCGTCCCGCGCCGCTCGCGTCCCGTCCCCTCCGTCGTCTCGTCTTCGTCCCGCCGTCCCCCGCGCTCTGTCTGTCTGACCCTAAACCCTAAACCCTTAACCCTAAACCCTAAACCCCTCCCCTTCCTCGCGACGCACAGCTGGACACGATGCAAATCGGACGCACGCGCACGTCGCAGCTCCACGTCAAGGGCGACCCCGCGGTGTCGCAGAAGCACGCGGTCATCACGTGGGCGTACGACCGGTGGTGGATCCAAGACGTCGGCAGCTCCAACGGAACCGCAATCAACGGCGAGGAGCTCGAGCCCGACGATTCGCCGACGGGGTTGAGAGACGGGGACGTGTTGACCATCGGCACGGACACGACGGCGAAGGTGACGATCGTGAAGGCCGCGGCGGCGGCGGAGGGACCCCGTAACGGCGGTGGCGCGGCGAAGAAGAGGAAGCCCGCGGCGAAGAAGGCCTCCGTCAAGGAGAAGGAGGACGCGGCGGCGGCGGCGGAGGAGGCGCCGAAGAAGGCGCCCGCGAAGAGGCGAGGCCGGCCGCCGAAGAAAAAGCCCGAGCCCGAGCCCGAGCCCGAGGTTGAGCCGGAGGAGTCGGCGGCGGCGGCGGCGGAGCCCGAGCCGGAGAAGCCGAGAACGACGAAGGCGAGGGCGAAGCCCGCGGCGAAGAAGCCCGCGGCGCCGGAGCCGGAGATCGTCGCGACGACCGAGGCTGCGGCGGCGGCGGAGGAGGAGGAGGAGGAGGAGGACGAAGACGACGAGGACAACAAAGAAAACGCCCCCGCCGCGCCGCCGCTGGAGACGGTTGAGGATTACGTCCGCGCGACGTGCGACGCGCTCGTGGACGACGTCAAGCGCGAGATTTTCGCGGTCGTGAAGCGGTTGAAAGACGACGCGGAGGGAATCAAGAGCGAGCTCAGAGGGTTAGTGGACGACCCGGAGGGTTTGGCGAGGGTCGCCGCGGAGGCGCCGCCGGCGGTCGAGGCGACCGCGTGATGTGAGGAGGAATTTTTAGAGGACGTATCGGGTTGAAGTTGTGGCGGCAGAGCGCGGGCGGGGGCGGGGGCGGGGGGGTGAAGCGCGAGGAGGGTGTGGTCGAGTTGGAGATGTGAGGCGACGCGCGCGTAGTAGTCTCGTCGTCGTCGTGTGATGATATCGTGAAGCGCTGATAACCTTATTTCTATTCTAGTAGCGAGCAAGTCTACGCTCAGCTCTCTCGGCTGGAATGCGCGCGGCAAAAGGTCTTATGGTCCTTCCAGTGTGCTCTTTGACAGTCCACCGAACAGTATTTAACCGACTCGCAACCGCCGCAGCGCTTATAAGACGCCCTCCCTCCAGTTTCTCGCAAGCCGCAACACGCGCAGTCGTCCTTCTTGCGATCAGATCCTAGTGCTTCTTTGATGAATCGTCTACGAGGATTCGTCTCCGCGCTCGTTTGTATTTCGTCCTCGTGAACCGGCTCCTGCGATTTCTTCTTCGCCCTCTCCTCTTTGATCGCCCGCAGCATCACGCACGTCTCCTTGTGGTCGCTTCGATGCGCGACCTGGCACTCCTTCCCGCAATACCTCGCGACGTCGCACTCGGGGCACTTCTTGAAGCTGCTGCCGTCTGGCGGTACCGCATAGCAATTCGCGCACTTGCCGCCGCCGAGTCGAGCTTTCCTCGAGATCTTTAACGATCTCCAGTCCCATGGCTTGTCGTTCGGCGCCTCGGGCGCTTCGGAATAGATTGCTTCCAACTGGAACTGCGGCAAGACGACGAATTCCGCGTCGTCGACGTCTCGCAACGCCGCGTAGCGATCCTCGATTTTGTCGTACCGTCGTCCGCGCGCTTCCATCGGTTGACGCCATCTCGCGAACTTTTTGAACCTGTAGTAACTGTCGTAACTGACATGATCGTACCCCGAGGGGAGCTGTAACACCTTAGGATCTGCCGCCTCCGTATATTTCTTCATCGACTCGGAACCCTTCTCGCCCGGTTTGCGCATGTCGCGAATCCACTCGTGATCATTCACGTCGTCGCACGCGAATTCGATGACGCTGATGGCGCGGCCCGTCTTCGCGGGCGTCCACGTCGACTCGTGCTTCGCCGTCGCCGCCTCGACGAGGCTGTTGAATCGCGTGAGCTTTCGCCGCGCGTTGCCGTCCGTGAGGAACAACTCGTGATCGGCGGCGTTAAATTGCATGAACTCGCGCGCGTCCTCGCACGGGTAAAATCCCGAGCCGAGTACCAACCGAAACAGGGAGTTCCAGGATTTTGAGTCGGTTTCGGTCATTTTGACGTCCATGGCCAACGGCCTGTTGCAGAACCTCTCGTACGTCATCGCTTTCATGGTCGCGCGCCAAAACGTCGGATTATCGAACATGGCGTTGTCGTCCTCGATAGACTTCAACATGGCGTCCACGTCCTCACGTTGGACGAATTTGATTCCCCCGGTTTTTTCGGGTTTCACGGTGTCCATCATGTTGGCTAACATCTTCTCTTTCGATACATCTTCCTCCTGCGCTCGCTTCGCCAGGAGTTTTCTCCCCTCGCGGGTCGGGCGCGCGCTCTCCGTCTCCGAGATTTCGTCCTTCTTCATCAGTTTCTGCACCTTCTTCGCGAGCTTCGCTTCCTCCTCCTTCTCGACGATCTTCTTGGCCATGCCCATCCTTGTGTAGTCCATAGAAGCTTCAAGACACGTTTCGTCCATTTCGTCGTCGGCATCTGGCTGGTAAATCCCCGTCCTCGCTTCCTCAGCCGCGATATCGCACTCCATAACGACGAGCGTCAGGAGATTATACCACACGGCCATGTAAGCTTCGTGGTTCAAGTGCGTCTCCGCCGGTGACGGCGACGACGGGTCGAGCAGACCCTCGGTCACCGCGGCGATCGCCTCCACTCGATGATGCGGCGACATCGCGTTAAAGAACGGTAACTGCTTTTCGAACAGGTCGGCGTTTGCTTGGACGATGTCGCGTAAGACCGACTGCGCGGCGAGCGCGAACGCCCTCGCTTCTCCGCCTTTGAGCTTCCCGACGTACGCGAAGCCCTCTGGTGGTGACGTGCTTTTGACGATTGAGTCCTGCTTCTCTAAAAACCTGTTCATCCTGTCCATCACTCGCCTATACTCTGCCGGGTTTGCCATCGCCTCTGCCTCCGAGCCGCAGTTACCAAACTGTAAGTCATCTATCAAGCCCATCATTTCCTTCATATACTCGGGGGTCATCCCTCTCGGAACCGCCACGTCTACCCCCCCTTCGCCGGGGGGCAAAAAGCTCGGTCTGCGCATGCCCCCACTCATGGGTTGCTTTCCCTTAGGCCCGCAGCACTTCTTGAGCTTCTTCCCTGAACCACACGGACACGGGTCGTTTCGCGAGGGCGCCATCGCCGCGCCTCCCTCGGCCCGGGTCGCGTGTATATCTGATTACAAAAACCCGGGTCGCGTGGAGGTACGTGCAGTCCAGGCCGGGTCGCTCCGCGTCGCGAACTGCCGAGAGTTCTTCTTCCTCGCGCGGCGATCGACCCGCGCGTGTGAAGCGCGCGCGGGGGGAGGGCGATCGACTGGATCGCGCGCCGCGGAGTGAAGCGGGGCGGCGCGGTCAACGCGCTACTCCCTCTGATTCGGACAGCTGATCTGGCTGACGAGTACGTTGTCAACTTTAGGAAAGCTCCTGCCGCGTCAGATCGTCGGCCGCGCGCCGCCGCGCGCGAGGGTCATGTCCGACGCGGACCCTCGACGACTGACGTTCGAGGAAGCGACTACTCGTCGCGGCGACGGCGCGGACGAAGACGTCCCGGAGTGGCTGCGACTGAAGCGCGCGAAAGGCGCGGCGCTGCGCGAGCGGCTTCCGAAGCGTTCGTCGGGGTCGACGCACTGGACGCCTCCGGTCGCGGCGCGTCGCGCGTCGCCGCCGTCGTGGACGCCGTCCCCGGGGTCGTCCGGCGGAAGGCCGCGGTCGTCATCGAGCCGCGTCGTGGAGCTCGGCGTCCTCGACCGGTTCCGTCTCACCGCGACGCTCGTGGAGGAGGACGAAGGAGGGGGGGAGGAGGAGGAGGAGGAGGACGGCGACGTCGACTCCGATTCCGCGTCCTCCTCCTCCGGCGGCCTCGAGCGCGAAGACCTCAGGATGCGCGTCCCCGAGGTCTTCGACGCGGATGCCGCGACGCTCGCGGGCGGCGTCCCCGCGCGTCCGTCGCGTTCGCCGAGGAAGGACGAGCCGATGGACGGGTCGACGACGTCGGCGTCGGCGTCGACGACGACGTTGACATCGTCATCGCGCCCGCCGCCCGCGCTGGAGTTCCCGGAGACGGACCGACGCGCGGCGGCGTTCCAGGCCCGATGCGACGAGGTTCTGCGCGCGGTGGAACAAGAGATCGAGCGGCGGCGCGGGATGGCGCACTACGTGTAGTAGCTAGGATAGCGTAACACAAGGTAGACTCCGACGACGATAGACGACGGAAACCGAAGCCGGTTCAAAAAGAACAGAACGATTCATCTTCACAACAGCGGGGGCAACTCCTTCCGACGCTCGCGACCTCTGCGCATCTGCCGCACGCCGACTTCCTCGTCGGTCGCGCCGCCCCACCGCTCGACGCCGCCGTACGCGTCCAACGCTTGCATCAGACGAACGACCTGGTACCCCAAGACCTCGTCCGCGGCCCCGGCGGGCACGAGCGTCAGCGCCTTGACGTTGACCTCCTCCTCCGCGAGTCGCAAATCGTTTCGCGCGCTCGCGTCCACGTCGTCCTCCGCGGTGGAGGAATGCGTAACGCTCACAACGTGTCCGTTACCACCGTTCGCCTCCGCGTCGAGGTCCGACTTCGGCAGCGGCTTCGGCGGCACGCCGCGCGCGAGCTCGAGCGAGAACGACGGCGGGCGGTGCGGGTAGTCCGGGTACACGACGACCCTCGCTCGCAATTCGGGCGGCGCGCTCTTCGAACCCGAAGCCGCGGCGCTCTTCGATCGTATCGTCGCGTCGAACGTCCGCGCGCCGTCGCCGTGGCCCGCGCTCCCGGTCGTCGTCTCCTTGGCGTCGTCTTCGTCGTCGTCGTCGTTTTCCTCAGCGGCGGCGGCGGCGGCGGGCGTCTCCGCGACGATGACTTCGCCGTCCTCGTCGACCGGCGTCGCGGACGCGGCGGCGCGTCGCGGCTTCGCCGGCGCGCGCGTCGTCTCCCTCCACTCGCGAAGCGCGCACTTCGGGTGCATCTCGAGTCGCTTCGCGACGCTCAGGGCGTCGATGTCCTTCCGACCCAGCGCGTCGAGCTGGCTCCTGAAGAGAGAGAAGGAAGGAAGGAAGGAAGGAAGGAAGACGGCGAAGGCGTGAGCGGCGCGAGCGAGCGAGGCGAGTCGTCGTGTCGTTCGTTCAAGTCGTCCAAGTCGCGGCGCGTAGACAAACGAGACGAGACGAGACGCGCGACTCACTACGTGACTCCGTGACTCACTCGAGACCGCGTCTGCTCGCCATGCGCGCCCGCAGCGCGCGCAACACGTTCCTCACCCTCCGCTGCTTCGTGTGCTCCTCCACGCCTCTCGCCGCCTCCGTCGCGTCCGGCGGCGCCCTCCCCGCGGGCACGGGGGGCAAGAAATCCAAACCCGCGAGGTGCTGTACGTCGGGGTTGAGTTGAAAGGCGTCAGTTGAAGTTGAAAGGCGTCGAGGTGTGTCGGGATTGAAAGCGAGGGACCCTGGGCGGAGAGACACGACGGCGAAAGTCCTTAAGTATCGGCGTTCACCGCGCCGACGCGGTCGTACGGGAACCGGCGTGAGGAGAACGCGCCTGCGCCCACTTGTACGGCCGATCGCGCCGCGTCGAGACGTCTGGATACGCGAACCCCGCGGGGTACCGAAGCTTGTTCGCCGCGTTCGGCGTGTCCAGGCCGTCGTCGTCCGGGAACAGGTTGACGAGCAGGTCGCCCCTGGTGAGGTCCACCGCCGGGGGGGCGTCCGCGGCGTTCGCGTCGCCGCCGCCCCGCGCCCGCCCCTTCTCCTCCTTCTCCTTCGTCGCGCGCCCCGCCCTCTTCTTCTTCTCGTCCGTCTTCATCGCCTCGACGGTGACGACGTGGAGGTTCATCAGGTACCGAAAGACGAACGAGACGCCGTCGACGTCGAGGACGACGACGAGCGGATGCTGCGCGTACGTCTCGTTCGCGTCGTCGCCGCCGCCGGTTCCGGAGGTGCGCCCTGGGTGGAGTTGAAAGGCGTCAGAAGCGGAGTTGAACGGCATCGATGGCGGGGATTGAAACCGAGGGACCCTGGGCGGAGAGACGCGCCGGGAAAAGTCCTTAAGGATCGGCGTTCACCACGCGAACGCGGTCGTATGGGGACCAGTGTGAGATAGAACGCGCCTTTTCCTCCTCCGCCGCCGTCGCTCGCGCCGCGTTTCGCGCGCTTCTTCGCCCTGCCGCCGCCCGCGTCCGCGTCCGCGTCCGCGTCGCCGCCGTCGTCGTCGTCGCCTTCGCGTTTATCGCGGATTTCCCCGCGGATCTCCCCGTCGTCCGTCTCCATCGCGTCCGCCGCCTCCGCGTCGTCGCCCCCGCGCTCTCTCGCTCTCGCCGTCTCCTCCTCCGCCGCGGCTTTTCTGACCAGCGCCTCCGCGTCCGCGATGGACCCGTCCACGTTGACCTCGTACGTGTCCTGAAACGCCTCCCTCGCCGCCGCGAGCTGCGTGTACGCGACGTACAGCGGCGGCGGGAGCAGACGCGCGGCGCGTTTTTGCCGATCGTCAAAGGCGATGGGGAGGTTCAGGTGCGACTGCGGCGGCGCGGTGCGGGGTGGAGTTGAAAGGCGTCAGAAGCGGAGTTGAAAGGCGTCGAGGTGTGTCGGGATTGAAAGCGGGGGGCCTGATGGGCGGAGAGAGACGACGGGAAGTAAAGTCCTTAAGAAACGGCGTTCACCACGCCGACGCGGTCGTATGGGGACCAGTGTGATGAGAACGCGCCTGCAGCGGCGCGGTGGCGCGTTTCAG
>MDSW01055686.1_pt1 | contig 11106 bp, 6 predicted proteins | sample 811171 | NCBI WGS metagenome assembly MDSW01 (sample SAMN05326641, study PRJNA326480) | marine metagenome | isolation source: seawater | place: Atlantic Ocean: North West | collected 2012 | reverse complement strand
GAGTACAGCATCAAGAAGTCGAGGTTGAGCATTTGCACCATTGCTGCCAGCTTTTCCTTGTAGGCCGTCGAAGAACAGGCACGCAGCCGCGGCCGTTGCACCGAGCGCAGCTTTCGCGCAAAGTCTTCGTTTCGTTGCGCCGCTGCGCGAAGGCCCTTGCACACCCTGGAAGAGCTCGACAGCTTGAGCCCGGGATCGGGCTCTGCGTTCAAAACCTTTCCGGTGAGTTTTGGCACCGCCGTGTTCAGTTCAGCTGTGAACTGCGCGCAGCACTCTGGAGAGCAAAAGCGACGCGCGGGAGGCGCTTCCGCCTTCATGCCAGAAAGCAGCCGCCAGTAGTCTACCGAGGGCTCTGGGGTTGCACGCAGCCCACCCAGGTCATCGGAACCAATGACGTTGGCATCCGCGCGCAGAAAGCGCTGGCGGCAGCCGCGGTGCTCGCACTCCGGGAACTCGGCCACGTTTTTGGCAGCGCGCACGCCCTGTGCCACTGCTCGTAGGCGCGCAATGTAAATGCCGACCCGCAGCGGCACACCCGCCGGTAAATCGTTTGGCGTGTTTGTGGCAGCCAAGGCAGCGACGCGCTTCTCTGCCTTATTGTGAATGAGCAGCGCTTGCTCTTGGCGATCCTGAAGCACGCTCCGATAGGACAAGCCGGCAAGACTTTGAGGCAAGTTGGCAGCGGTTGCTGCGGGAACATTCCCGGAAAACAGTTGGACCTGCCTTGGGATGCCCGCAAAGAAGAATTGGGATGGCGGCAGCACGACTGCGTTGACGTACGCAAGGATGTATGGGAATCGAGCATCGAGGCGTGCCGTGGCCGCCAGCGATTTGTTCACACACGGCAGGGCTCTCACGAGCACGAACATCGCATAGTGGCTGCCTCCCGCCACGAGCTGCACCGCGGTTTCGAGCGCACGCACAAGCGCCTCCTCCATGCCTACCTTCTTAGACTTACGAGTTACACATCGCGAGATTTTTAACAATTAGCGGCTACTCCTCATCTACACTATCGGATGCGGCATTGTAGAAGGGAAATGCGCTTGCCAGCAATTCCAGCGTCGTCTGGATTGCTTCCCTCTTCACCAGTTCGTAAGGTAGAAACATGTCCTCGTCGTCATCTCTTTCATCTGTCCAGGACTTTTGTGCGACTACCAAGCCAAGATCCTCATTAATCCAGACACCGGGCTTCACAGTACCGTCCGGTCGAGGCTGCGGGTTCAGCGTTGCGTCTTCGAACAGCGGCACTCTTACAATCACGATGCGCACATTCTCCTGGTCAATGATGTGATCGGCGCGTTCTGTGATTTCGAAGCTTGCAAGCGCTGTGTTCTCCAGGTCTTCTCCAAATACAAAGGTTGCCGTTCCATTATCATCCGCAAACTTTAATTTTTCGAAAAGGTTTAGAGCCAGTACTTCGAGTTCTGTGTCGTACCACACCCTCTCTGGTGTTTTGCGCCCATGCCTTGCTGCAAACGCGCGCAGGGTCGGAAGGAGCGCTGCCACAAGAATACCAGAAGTCGCCAGCATTTTTATGTAATCGTTGATGTATTTGCGCCGCTCGATCTTCAAACCTTTGTAGTCAAACGCCTCTTTGGGCCACGATTCCATGCGCTCGTAGTAATCGGTGTACAGGCCGTCGCTGTTTTGGGCACGATAGTTTTGCTGAATGCTGGCACTCTCCCACTCGGCAACCCCCTTGTACAACTTCACCACTCCAGCAAATGCAGACGGCTCCAGGTTTTCGCGAAGCATGCGAGCAGCGGGGGGTGTCCAGAGAATGCCGCCGTGCAGGCGCGACCCTCGATGCATGCCGGTAAACAGCGAGAGGTCCACGTCGTCGAGCGCGGTGCCCTCCCACCGCAAAACAGCACCTTTTTCTGTGCCGTAAGCCATGGACTGCACAACTCCCACATCCGCATCTGCGATCAAGACGTCGGGGCTCTGGAACGTCCACGATTTGGGCTTGCTGACCACTTCTTCTGCCTTAGCTGACACGAATCGCAGATCCACCTTGGAGAACTCCTGTGTATACACCGCATCCACATTTACCGGCAGAAAGTTTCCGCTGAACGTGCCCTTCGCAACCATCGAGAACTTGCTGCTGTCAGAGCGAAGCTCGCCCTGTCCGTTCGAGTTGCCGTTGTCGAATGTTCCGTCGTAAGACTTTTTGCGACCGTCTTCGACCCATTCGAGCAGACCCTTGCCATGCGGCTTACCATTCATCATTTGCCCAGTATAAATCTTCTTCCCGAGCTGAAAATCCTTCACGAAGGTGAGCGGAAATCGCCTAGGCTGCAGGAAGTCTGGCAAAAGATCTGAAGGGTCCATACGTTGATCATTGTAGACGTTGGGGATTTCTGGCGTTTGCGGGGGCACAAATGGCGTGACGCCACCCCCTGGCTGGTCTTGGGGTGCTGCGCCACCGGCCACCGGCAATGGCTTTTTTAGGTTTTGTCCGATGGACAAGACCGTACGCAGTCGATCGTTGCTGCGGTTCGGCGACGTTTTGCGCGACGGCGCTGTCGGGCGAATCGACATCACCAGTTCTGTGCCGGAGTTTACCTTTACTTTAGGCTAACAAGGATGGATTATGAAAACCATTGCGCGCAGTGTGATCTCCACTTGTCGAGACGTCAGAATGCGAACAGACGCTGGGGCGAAAAAACGCTACTACAAGTTCACGCTCTCACGCACACTCTTTTCGAATGGCCTCGCCGCCGGCCGCCGGGAGCAAACGCAAGACAGAACTTGTTTGGCTCTCTCCGAAACCGCTGCAGGTGCGCCGGCGCGTGCCGACACTGCAGGACGCGCTCCCGGAGGCAGGCCCGGCGGAACGGCGAGCCAAAACAGTGCGAACGTCCATTGCAGCGCGACCGCCGCCGCCGTCCGCTCGGGCCATGGCGCGGGCGGAAGCGCGTGTTCAGAAAGATCGCGATGAGCTCCGCGGCTTTGGCTACACCGAAATTGCACCCGACTTTTCGGTGGTGCGCGATACGGGTGTCGTGGCGTGCGCTCCGGGTCGGCTGGTGAGCGTCGGCGGCAGCACCCCCGAGTCGGCGCGGGCGCAGCAGTTGCTCGCCAACCACCTCGTTACAGTGCGCTCGCGCTCCATCGTGTCGCAGCCGCGGCATGCCTCGTGGCTTGTGCCAAAGCGCTGTCCTCTCATGGGAGAGCATCTCCTCGAGGCGGCGCTCCGCGCCAACTCGGTGAACAGCGTGCTCTTTGGCAAGAAGCCGTCGGAATGCTCGTCGCTGCAGATTTCGAGGCACAACCTCATGCCGATCTCGGATGCGCAGGCCGCGCAGCAGGCCGGGTGTCTCTTTGTGCTTGCGCGCGCACGAGCCCTCCTGAAGCACAACCTGGTGGAGCTTGCAGCTGCCGACGCGGTGTCCATGGCAGGCCTTGGAGAGTTCTACGCCGAGCAGAAGAAGACGAATGGTATGCGCGACGAACTCCTGTTTCCGGTGCCGTCAACAACACAGCTTGCTTGCAACATCCTGCCGACGAAAATGACGGGCGCCAGCTTGGGCAGTGTTGGCCGCGACCTTGCTCGCGCGGAGCTGACGACACGGAAGATCTCCAACGAAATCGGAACTGTCCACGTATCATTCCTTCGCAAGCTCTGCGCGCAATGCGTGGGCCAATCCGCGAACGGTGCTGACGCTCTCTGGTCGGCGGTGGGCCTCCTCGCGCACTGCGCGGCCACCGCAGCGGGCCGCGCCCTGCTGGCGCAGACAAACCTCACAGAATTCGACCACGCAGTCAGCTCTGTGCTCGAAGCCTATGGCCATTCGGAGATCCAGCGTCGCGAGCGATTCGATGGCTCTGCCACCGGCACATCGGACCCGTCGAGCAGCGAAATGGCTGTGGACGAGGAAATGAGCGCCTTCGAGGCATACGCGCAGAAGGAGCTGAGCGACACTCAAGCACAACTCTCTTCCAAGAAGCGTCGCGACGCTTCGGCCGTCGACCCAAACCTCTCGAGTGCGTGGTGGGTGCGCGCCGCAACCACGAAGCACTCCTGCGTGCTCAAGACACTCATGGCAAACTCGGAGCGCGATGCAGAGCGCGCCGCCATCGAGAACCTCACCTACCAAGCGCGCGAGCACCCCGGCGTCGTTGAGAATGCGACGCTGCAAAATGTCTCCACGCAGAATGCCAAGGATTGCGTGCGCGCGGTGGCACAGAACCTCGTGTGCACTCCGCAAACCAATGTGCCGCACTTTGTGCGCGAAGGTTCCAATGTGGCATTGCAGCGAACCGCGGACGAACTCAAGAAGACGGCCATCTTCGCCACGAAGTTTGCGCCGGAAAAGTTCCAGCCGCAGGATGCCGGTGTGCTCGCGTGGTCCGTCGCCAACTTGCAAGTGAAGGCACACAACGTCTTTGAAAAACTCGCGCTCGCCGAACGAATGCGGCTGCGCGAGAGTGGCAAGCTGCAGGCGGCGCGCGCAGAGCGAGTGGAAATGGATGCGTGGACAAAGACCGACGGCGCCAAGACCGTGCAAGCGTCGGCACTTGCGCGGTCCTTCTTCTGCCACAACGTGCGCCACGTGTTGAACGACACGCAGACCGCCGCCGCTCGTGAGTTTGCAAGGAGTGCAGAGGCGGTGATGCAAGATGAGTCTGAGGGTGTTGTCACGACACGCGAGCAGTTTGCGACATGCTCGCCGGGACTGGCCACCGGGCTTCTCGTGACCGACATCCTCACGCGGTGGATTGCGGGAAAACCGCGCAAACTCGACTTTTGCAAGCTGCAGCTTGGCACCTCGCTGGCCGGCGAGAAGCCGGCTCCCATCCCAGATCTCAACTCGTCTGCGCCGCTGCCAATGGCTGTAATCACCGACGTCACTGCAACAGCGAAGGCCGATGCGCCGGACACCTACTCTGTGGGCCTGTCGATTGCGCTCGACGGCGCGCTTCGTCTTCCGGAAGTGCTGGCTCGACTGTCGGTTGGGTTCGACTCGCGCTCTGTTGGGCATTGTCATGCGCTTTTGTGGGCTGGCATCTCGCAGGCGAGCCTGATCGGCAACCTCGGCAACGTGCTCTCGTGTGGCTCGGTGAACACCTCCATTGCCTGCAGCCGGCGGCTCACCATCGCAGACAACACACGGTGGCTCGGCTTGTCTGTCTTCGATTGCTTCACCGGAGGCCTGGTTAACGTTGAGCCGATGTTCACCAAATCGCCTTACGCTGGGACCTACGGGCCTGTCTTCGACACCGGTCTTTCGGCACCCGGCAAGGAGGGCGGAAACCTGAAACACGATGGCCGCCAGCATGGGAGCTTCTCACTGAGCCAGCAGCTGAGCGACGAGCTGTGCGGGTACTTTTCCAAGAAGCACTTTGCGGTCTCGCACGAAACAAAGACGTACGTTCCTACTCCGGTCGCGACGCGCGGCATCCCGCACATGATGCTGGCTGGGATTCACTCGGCGCTGGACGGCTACGTGGATGCGCTTGAAGAATTGCGCACAATCTCAGGCCGCGAAGACAGCAAGACTGTCGAAGGGCTCTTCGTGCTTCCTTTTTCGGCGGTCACCCAGTCGTTGCCACCAACCACCGAGGAGTTTGCCGACTCTGCGGCGACGTGCGGTGTGCGCTCGGACCATGTGAAGCGCGGGTATGCGCACCAGCCGACCGCAACCGCCGAAGAAGAGGCGCTGCTTCAAGCGCCGCTCTTCCGCCGGCCGAGCGTCAGCACTGTGAACGACAACCCCTTCGTGACAGCGTACGACTATGCGGAGTCGTTCTACAACGTTTCGTGCGGCATCGTGATGCTGGCGCGGCTGCTGCAGCCCAGCGTCGCAAAAGGGCAGTGTCGCTTCGATGCACTCCTGGACGAGATGGAGCGCTGGATCTGCGGCGCCGAAACTCCCGGCTATCGCGCGGTCTATGCCGCCGATGCGCTGGTGATGCTGTCGGCGTGCTTCCCGCACTCGCACGAAATTGCCAAGGACCTGCTCGCGCCCTTCCTTGCCACCGGTGTGCCAGCGCTGCACCGATTCATGCAGTCCGGTGCCGACGCCCCCGAGTGCGCACCCGGCCTGCCGAAGCTCGTGGACGACGAGCAGCTCGAGTCAGCGCAGGTCTTCCTGAAGAAGGTGAAGAAGGCATGGCCGCGGCTGGTGGCTCTCTACCGCAACCTCGACGAGCTCAACGGGCGCCACGACCTCACCCTCGAGACGCGACGGGAGCTGCGCCACCGCTTCGACGAGGCGGTGCGCGCCTCGTACTTCTTCCAGTGCGACGAGAGCGGCACAGTGCCGTATGGGAACCCGGCGTTCGGCGCCTCTTGCTGCGACGAGATCCGGCGCGCTGCGGTCGACCCCGTGATCGTTGGAGTCGAAGAAGAGCGCGAGGAGGCGCGCGGCGGCGTCATGGGCGTGAAACCGTTCGCGCTGCGACAAATCGCGCTGCTGGCCATGGGCGCGCACCTCGAGAATGTGGTGCTGCAGTGCGCTCGGAACGAAGGCGGGCTCAACCTGCGAGTGAGCAGCGCTCCGGACGTGCTCGATGCCACCGGCGGTCAGAGAACCAACAAAGCAGTTTCGCCGTTACAAATGGAGTCGGATGCGAAGACGTTTGGCACTCGCGAGGAGAAGCTGGTGACCTGCAAGCAGCAGCGCGAAGCATGGGACCGCAACTGTCTCCTCCTCGCACCAGTCTTCGGCGAAGTGAGTGTCCCGCGACCGGCGTCGTACCGCCACCGGTGCAAAAATGGGGCGCACCGCGAAGCCGCAAAGGCTGCGGTGGCGGCGAGTGCGGCGTTGACGGTGTCGCCAGAGGAGCAAGTTGCAAAACAGCATATTCTGCGAGCTGCGGCTTTTCAACAGAAGCGGCATGACGACGCCGCCGATGGCGGACGTTGTGCCGGGGCTGGCAAGCTTGCGGCAGGTGCTGACGAGCCCGAGACCTCCGAAAGTGACAGCGATTGAGGTCGAGCGGGAGGTGGAGCGGCGCTGCTCCGAGTTCGAGCTGCGCTACGGGGCGGCGGCGCTGCTGCAGCTCAAGGGCGGGGGCAGGGAGAGTTGCAGGCACGGGCATCTTTGGATAGTTGTCGGCGAGGGATATGCGTGTGTTTTGTGTCGAAAGATCCGATCTTAACACGTTTCTACTCGCACACTTCGCACACCAGGGCGCCGACGGGCGCGCCGCGCGCGAGAGTCCTTCGGTGCCTCAGGCCGACGTCTTGCGCGCGCGGAGCGCCGGCGGCGACGTGCGGTTGGGCGGCGCCTTGCCCTTCTTCGCGATCGCCGACTTGGGTGCCGCGGTGGCGGCCGCCGCGGCCGCCGCCCGCTGGCGTTTGAGGATCGCCTGGTGCTGCTTCGACACCTCTTGGTACGCCAAGTGGTTCAGCTCGTTTGCACGCCGCGCGCCGTTGGCAGCAAACTCGAAGATCTCGTCGTTGCCCATCTGCTCACCAAGGAAGTGGAGCCCTTGGAGGAGTGTGTGCGGATAAGCGAAGTGCGTGACGCCGTCCACTACCTTCTCAACCTCGTTCTCCCACACTGCCTCAACCATCGCGTCGAGCGCGCGGAAGAGCTTGAACGAAGCCTGCACATCTTCAAGGGTGATATGCTCGCGCATGGCGCGGAGAGTGGCCTCTTGGGTGTTCAGCGAGAGCGCCATTGCACGCAGGAGAGCTCGGGAAGCGATGCAGCAGAGCGCTGTGTACTACTGGTGTCTAGAGAGGATCGCGCCGTCGAGCTTCGTGAGTAGGATTTTCCACTAGGAATTGTGCGGGCCTTCCCGCGACATCGGCCGACTAAATCTCGCGCGATGTCGAGATGATGTCCGTTTGCCATCGTCGCTCCGCTTCGCTTTGCTTTACAAGTGTGCCTCGCCACGCTCGGAGCCGCCCTCCCCGACCGCGCGACCCGCTGAATTTTGGCACACCGACCCGCGACCCCATTTCCCACATTCCCACGAACTCACACCCCCCAGCTCCCGACGCCCGCGCGCACGCGCAACATCGGGCTTTGCGCGTATCTTGAACCGTGCGTGTGCGCCGCAGGGATGGTCGCGGCCTTCCTGCGCTGGTCGATGTCGGGCCGCAAGCCCAAGCCAACTGCCTTCTGGGCCGAAGTCTCGGGGAACCACGCCGGCGCTCGCGGTTACGAGAACAAGGCGTTCCGGCGCACGCCGAAGACCGTGAAGAAGCTCGCGTCGAAGCTCGCGCCGAAGCTCAAGAAGATCGAGAAGCCGAACAAGGCGCAGAAGGAGAAGCCGCTCGAGAAGCCGAAGCTCAAGAAGATCGAGAAGCCCAAGAAGGCGGAGAAGAAGCCCAAGGAGAAGGGCGTCGTGCCGAGCGGCAACCTCTCCGCGTGGACCTGGGACGAGGACCAGCTCCTGATCAAGTACATCGCCGAAGTCCCGAAGCTCTCGAGCGGCAACTTCGACTGGGTCGAGATCACGAAGAAGCTGCGCAAGAAAGGCGTCCAGCGCCCCGACGACAGCGCGCGGAACCGCTACCAGCGCATGCAGAAGATGCAGAGCAAGGGCGGGGCTGTCTCGAAGCCGAAGAAGTGCAACCTCTGCAACAAGCCCTACCGAGGCCACTCGTGCACGGGGCGCCGCAAGAACCTCGTGTCGATGGATGCGGACGACGAAGAAGCCTCGGCGCCGGCCGGCGGGTCGCTCGACACCCTCCTCGCGGTCGCCGCCACCGCCCGCGCCGCCGAGGCGGTCTGCCTGCCGTGCGGCCCGGCGGAGTGAGCGCCCGGCGAAGTGAGCGCCCAAGAGCGCGAAAGAGCGCGAGAGAGAGAGTGTGAGAGAGCGCCACAGAGCGCAGGCGGTAGGGATTTTACTCAAATGCTCTCTCTCTCAGTCTGTCTCTCTGCGCCTGCGTGCGGCGCCAGCCCCTTTAGCTGAGGATCTTGATGTCGAGTTGGTTGACCGCCTTGGCATCCTCGTCGGCGAGCCAGCGAACGAAGGGCCCCGCGACATCGTCGGTGCCCGGGAGCGGCTTGTGCCAGCCCACCACCTCGCCAATGCGCTGCTCCGAGAGCATCTTGCATTTCTTGCCGAAATGCTGGTAGTGCGCGGGCATCTTCTCCTTCGCGACCTCCGACTTCTTGTTGTACTGAATCGTCACGTTCTCCGGCTTGACAGTGAGGAGTTTGTTCGCTTCGTGCACCAGGACGAGGTAGCGCGCCTTCTCCTGCAGGAGCGCGATGACCGTGCCGGTGCATTTGTTGTATTCCGTACACTTCTGGAGATGCTGAATTGTGCAGGCGCAATCCTTGGCGATGGGCTTCAGCCCGACATCGAGATCGATGCGCTCTGCGGCCGCCCGGTAGGCCTGCTCAATTTCGCGATGTTCCGCGGCGGTCGCGGGCCCCAACTTCTCGAGGATTGCCTGGACTTCCTTCATCCGAGCGTTGCGCGCACGCTGCGACGCCTCATTCTCCTTCGTGATGTTCGCGAGGTGCTCCTCGGCAGCGAGGCATGCGCGCTTGGCCTCCTCTGCGGCCTGGTTGTAGACCTCAAGGCGGCGCTTCCCTTGCGCAAGCGCAAGCATAGTCGGCAAACGATGAGCGCGGCAAACGATGAGCGGTCGTGGCGTCGAGGTCTAGCGCGCCAGATGCAACCTCGCTACAATACAGTCAAAAACTCAAATTTTTTCATGGGATCTAATCGGAGCAGCGCGCCTACCCCCGATTCACTCCGCCTTCGGCGAGGACGACCCCGTCGCCTGGCGCTTTGGCGGCGGCGCCTCGTCCGCCGTGTCTTCGGCCGTCTTCTCCGTCGTCTTCTCCGTCGTCTCCTCCTTCTTCTCCGCGGCCTTGTCCTCCGCGGTGGGCTCCTTGTGGAGGTTGTTGAACTCGTCGTACACTGTCCTCACAAATCTGTCCTCGAAGAACTTGAGCACGTCGGTCGCCTGCGGCGTTGCCGCGTCCGTCGCATGTTTCATGCGGATCGTATCCCACATCTGGAAGTGCCGCGTGGCGCGGAAGAAGGCCATCATCTCCTCTCTGGAAAACTTCTCCATGCCTTTCATGACGTCGTACAGCTTGTCGTAGGATGCGCGGGCTTCCGGAGTTAAGCCGCTTGGCATCGTTGTCGGCGGCGGGCAGGAGTCGTGGCGTCGCACTTCTGTGCGCCTTCCCGCGAGTTACTTTGTTAGAGGTGCAGTCTCGCTACAATACAGTCAAAAAGTCAAACTGTTTCATGGCATCTAATTGTTAAAATCTACGATGCGCGTCTCTGCGCAATAGCGGCCCCGCGGCGGGCTTGACCACCGCCTGGCCGCGCGACTCGTCCAGGTCGGGCGTGCGCAAGAAGCGCGTCCAGATGCTCTCCTTGCGTTCGACGTTTGCGTCGTTGTCGGACGCGTTTGCGTTCGTCTTGGTCTCGTACTGCGGCAGCTCGTGAAGACGGCGGCGCGATCCCGAGCACTCGGCGGTCACCGCCACCTCCTTGTTGTACGCCATGTGCTCGTAAATGTTGTCGACAGCGTTCCAGTAGTGCACGGTCTCCGACGTGAGAGAGGATTCACACATTCCCGCCGTCGGATTGGAGCTGACATACGTCGCAGAGGTGTAGCCCGAGGCCTCGCACAGCTTGAGCGCACACTCGTTTTGCGTGTCGGGAATCCACGACGGACAGTTGGAACTCCACGTACAGTAGGGCTTGGCCTGCGTGCCGTCGGAGGTGATGGTGACCGTCTGCTCTTCCACGACCTCGTACAAATCCCAGTTGGGGTTGCTTTGCCCGGTCGTCGCCTTGTCGGTGCAGCAGCGGCAACCCCACGAAGCGTGGTACACCGGCGCAAACATGAAGGCCGGGCCGCACGCGGCGTCGGCCACTGTCGCGTCGTAGCACAGCTCCGGCGTCCCAATGTTGCCGAGGTTTTTGACCTCGGTGGCGCACGCCCGTCCCGACTCCAGCAGCTGGTAGGTCGTGGGTGGCGGAGGGCTCGGCGGCGGCGGCGACGGTTGCGGCGGCGGCGGGCTTGGCGGCGGCGGCGACGGTTGTGGAGGCGGCGGGCTCGGCGGCGGAGGCGACGGCTTTGGCGGCGGTGGGCTCGGCGGCGGGGGCGACGGCGACGCCGACGGCGGCGGCGGGCTCGGCGGCTGGAAGTTGCTGCAGATGACGGCATAG
>MDSW01023152.1_pt1 | contig 11106 bp, 12 predicted proteins | sample 811171 | NCBI WGS metagenome assembly MDSW01 (sample SAMN05326641, study PRJNA326480) | marine metagenome | isolation source: seawater | place: Atlantic Ocean: North West | collected 2012 | reverse complement strand
GGTGAGGCGCACAAGGTTCCACCACAGGATCGGCCAGCAAATGGCCCAGACATGGGAAAAGAAGGGACGGTAAAGCGGGTCCATGCGCGGGAGTGTGGCCCGCCGCGCATTGGGGCCGGATAGATCACCTCCCCGCGCCATCATCCCGGAACGCGCGAAAGCGCTTATCCGGGACCCAGACCTGTTGTGGCAACACCGCATCATGGCTCCCGGATATTTGCTCCGCAAATTCCGGGATGACGCGGGCGGGGGTGGGGATAGAGCGGTTTCTCTCCCCTCTCCCCGCAGCCTGTTCGTTCGTCATCCCCGATGGCGAAGCCATCTGGGGACCCATCTCTGAAAGAATCCGCAAGCACGTCACCTCCCGCAACGCGTCCACGTGCCCCCAAACAGCATAACGCACCCGCCGCATCGATCAGAGCCTGCTTCGGGAAATCGCGGTGCGATTTCTCATCCTCCGCAGCCCAGACCGCTGCGCGGTCGGGGGTGACGAAGGAGAGGGTGGTGCTTGGGGAACCTGTAGCGCGGATCACGACCCTCTCCCCTCCAGCGCGGTCACCTGTTTGGCCGGTCCGAACGCGCCCAATAATTCCAATACCTGCACAATCATGCAGAACGCTGTTATGTAGTTTTCATGGATGATCTTTCATTGACACTAAAGCAGCTTTCCGCCCTGTCCCAGGAGACAAGGTTGCTTACATTCCGGGCGCTTATGGAAGCCGGCGCAGAGGGCATGCAGGCGGGGCTGATCGCCGGAAAACTGGGTCTGGCCCCCAACAAGCTGTCATCTCACCTGACAATCCTGGTCAATTCGGGGCTCGTCAGCGTTGAGCGCGATGGCCGGCGGATGATTTACCGCGCCGAAATTGAAGCCGTGAACGGCCTTCTTTCGTCCCTGATCGAAAGCTGCTGTCACGGACATCCGGAGGTGTGCGCACCGCTGGTGAACCTGCGATCTGCCACCTGTTAATCTATTATTCGATGAAATGTTGAAATAACTTGATCTTCGGTGTATGCTTCCCGCACAGACAAGGGAGGCGACTATGGCTGAATCGCATATTGGGTTTGCAGCGCTGTTACTGTCCGGCCTGATACTTGCGGCCTGCCAGACAGGCCCCGGCGTCAATGTTCCGGAAGGCGCCGCCAGCGGCGATCTGGAGCTACGTGCCACTGGGTCAGGTAACTGGGGTGTTGCGTGTTCGGGCATCTCCACACGTGGACGGGAAGCCCAGGCGGACATCAAAGGCCGCGGCAATGCAACAGATGTCATTGTACTGAACGATCTAACCTCAGCAACCTGTGACTTCTCCGCAGGAGATGCGCCGTTCACCCTGACTCTCACGGAAAGCGGGCTCGCCTGCCCGTTTGGCGCATTTGAAGACGGGATCTGCACGATCAGCATCGCTGCGAATACGTCCGGAAGCTTCGAATTCCTGCCTGAGTAACCAGCCACGAATGCGGAGCGTAATACTTTGCTGTGCTATGATCGCGTACGCGGCTGGCCTGGCCGCGGCGCAAACGTCCGCGCAGCTCGAAAAAGCTGAGGACGCGCCCGGCTGGCTAACGCTGAAGGGCGAAACCCGAGTCCGGTATGAAAGCCTCGATGGGCAGTTCCGGTCCGGGCAAGAAGGCAGCGACCAGTTGCTGCTCTTCCGGTCACTATTACTGCTGGAGGCTGATACCGGCCCGGCTTCGATCGGCGTGGAGGTGCAGGACAGCCGGACTTATCTGGGCGATGCAGGAACACCGCTGTCCAGCAGCATCACCAATCCGCTCGATATTCTGCAGGCCTATGTCCGCGTGGAGGATCTGCCGGGCGTGCTTGGCGAGACGTCGTCCAGCACCCTCACCCTTGGCCGCCAGACAGTATCGATCGGCTCCAAACGCCAGATTGAACGTGTCGATTATGCCAATGTGATCAAAAGCTATACAGGCGCGCATTTTGTCTCCACTGCGCCGCGCGGCGACGAGTTTCATGCCATCTATGTGGTACCGACCGCGCGCTTTCCGAACACCCGCCCTGATCTCGACGACAACATGCCATCAGGCGACGAGGAACAGTGGGAACGCCGGATATGGGGTGTCCACTACCGCCGCGCAGACATGCTGCCTGCCCTCGCCAAAGATCTGTGGGGGGAACTCTTCGTCTACGGACTGGAAGAGGCCGACACCGCCAGCTTTCCAACCCCGGACAGGTCTTATGTCTCGCCCGGCTTCCGCCTCTACCGCAAGCCGCGGGCGAATCAGTGGGATGTCGACCTCGAAGGCGCGCTGCGCCGGGGCACGCGATATGCTTCCAGTAATCCTGCCGACACTGAGAGCCTGAAGGTGGAAGCTTCCATGTTGTTCGCGGCAGCCGGCTATACGTTTGGCGCGCCATGGCAGCCGCGCGTCGCGCTCGAATACTACTATGCGAGCGGCGACGAAAACCCTTCCGACACAACCTACGGCCAGCATGAGCGCCTGTTCGGCTCCCGCCGGTCCGATCTGAACAACACCTCCATTCACGGCCCCCTTACACCCGCCAATCTCAGCGCGCCGGGCTTTCGCGTGGAGGTCAAACCGGACTCACGCTGGGATGCCCGCTTCTACTATCACGCTGCCCACCTTGCATCGGATACGGACAGCTGGGTGATCGCGCGGCGCCGCGACGCGACCGGCCAGTCAGGCACGTTCATCGGTCACACGCTGGACGCGCGGGCGCGATACTGGGTTATTCCCGACAGTTTGCGGCTGGAGATCGGAGCCTCTGCCTTGTTCTTTGGCGAATTTGCGAAAAATGTTCCGGAAGGACCGGACGGCGACAGGACGCTGTTCGGTTACGCGCAGCTGACGCTCAGCTTCTGAAGTCCGGCGCTAACTCATCCACCTGAGCACCCGAGGCTCAATCGGGTTCGCAAACGCCCGCCCTTCCGTCCGGCACTCCGTCCACTCACGTTTGAGGCGCTGGTACCATTTGGCCTGGATGTCGATATCGTCGATCCAGAGCATGGCTTTCTGGTGGGCCATGCCTTCGTTCTGGAGGTCGACCATTTCGCGGTCCTGGGCGAGGAATTTGCGGCCCGCCGGTTTGGCGATGGGGATGGCGAGGTTGAGGAGGGGCGCGCCGGTCCACCAGGTGAATTGCGTGATGCGCGTGCGCTTTGGCCCCTCGGGCGTGAGGCAGGTGAGCGTCAGCAGGCGGGCCGTATCGTTGGAGATGATTTCCCAGCGGAAGCCCGGCAGCTGGAAGCGGATCTCGGTTTCCACCTTGCCGCCGAAAATCCAGCGGTAGAGTTTCGAATTGGACGAGGGGGCGTGCCGGTCGATGGCCCAGCCGCGCGTCTTGGGCACGAAGGGCTTTTCTTTCAACTTCAAGCCTGCGGAGGGCGGCCGCCACCACCACTGGTTGTGCACGAAGGGCACATGGGCGGGGTCCATCAGGCCGACGACGGCATCGTCCATATGGGCGTTGAACATGTCGTGGATGACGAATTTGGGCTTCGCTGGCAGGGGGCCGAAATCCGGCGGGGGCACGGCGGGCGGGCTGTCATCGCGCGGATTGTGCGCGACATAGAGATAGACCGCGCCATTCGCCTCATGCACCGGATAGCGGCGGACTTTCACCTTGGAGGGGTCGTAGGGGCTGTCGTCTGTGAGGCTGGGCATCAGCTTGCAGACGCCATCCGTGCCGAAGCGCCAGCCATGATAGGGGCATTGCAGCGCCCATTCGCCGCCGGTCTCCAGCTGCTGGCCGGCGGACAGGGGGACGAGGCGGTGGGGGCAGATGTCACGCAGGGCGAAGGGCTCTCCCGCCGGCGTGCGGCCGACGACCACGGGCTCGCCCAGCACCATGATGCGGTGCTGGTGGCCTGCGCGCAGCTCTGACGACGGCGCAGCGAGATACCAGCTGTCCGTCAGGAAGCCGTCTTCGGTGATGCCGCGCTTGTTCGCCTCCTGGGCGGGCGTATGTTGGGTATCAGCCATCCGACCTGCTTACACCGCCCGGCGGACATGGAAAACCCGGACTGACACGTAGGCCAGACCGGGCTCCCGGCCGGCATCGCCTCGGGGGGGCAGCAGGCGCGCCGGCTTTTATTTCAGGGCGGGTGTCAGACGGCGGCGGGGTTTACCCGGCCTTCGGCAATCGCCGTCATCACGCCGTCGCCATGATAGGTGGCATCAAGGCAGCGTTGCAGGCTTTCGGCGTCGTCCTCCAGCTCCAGCCGGCGGGCGAAGGCGAGCGCCGTGCCATAGCCGGCCATCGCATAATGGGTCATGCGCTGATACTGGGTGATGATGGAGGCATCCTGCACGTCCTGATCGCCGAAATCGGCATCGATGGCGTGCTTGCGGGCCTCGCGGACGAGACCGGCCATGCCCTGGCAGTATTCGCCGTTCGGATTCTCGCCATGGCGGGAAATGACCGCGTTCAGGGACGAGATTCCGTCCTCGATGCCGCTGACGCCGCGGTCCAGCGCGTCCTGCAGCTTCGGCTCTCCGGCCTTGCGCTGCATTTCCTTCACGACATCGCGCGACTGGCAGTCGGCGCTGTAGAGGTCCTGCAGCTGGTCGATATAGAGGTCTTTCAGATTGTTGAGACTCATTTGGGGGCCCTCCTTTTGGTTGTGTACAGGACCAACGGGTGCGGGCGCGTTTCGTTCCGGTCTTACGACCACGTCGTGCCGAAGCGCCCGGCACAGCCTGCCGCACGGCGCAAAGCACCTTCCCGCGCCCGCCAAGCGCGGTTATATCCCGCCCATGACACCACGTGACAAAATCCGCAATTTTTCGATCATTGCCCATATCGACCATGGCAAGTCCACCCTGGCGGACCGGCTGATCCAGACCTGTGGCGGCCTGACCGACCGCGAGATGCGGGAACAGGTGCTCGATTCCATGGATATCGAGAAGGAACGCGGCATCACCATCAAGGCCCAGACCGTGCGCCTGAACTATACCGCGCAGGATGGCGAGACATATGTTCTGAACCTGATGGACACGCCGGGGCATGTGGACTTTTCCTATGAGGTGAGCCGGTGCCTGGCGGCGTGCGAGGGCTCCCTCCTGGTGGTGGACGCCTCGCAGGGCGTCGAGGCGCAGACGCTGGCGAATGTCTACCAGGCGATCGACCAGAACCACGAAATCGTGCCCGTGCTGAACAAGGTCGATCTGCCGGCGGCGGATGTGGGCCGGGTGAAGGAGCAGATCGAGGACATTATCGGCCTCGATGCCTCCGACGCGCTGGAAATCTCCGCCAAGACCGGCCTTGGCATTCCGGACGTGCTGGAAGCCATCGTCAAGCGCCTGTCCGCGCCGAAGACGGGCGAGGCCGACGCGCCGCTGAAGGCCGCGCTGGTCGATGCCTATTACGACCCGTATCTCGGCGTCGTCGTCATCGTGCGCGTGCATGACGGCGTGATGAAGAAGAAGCAGAAGATCAAGATGATGCGGACGGGCGCCGCCTATGAGATCGACAAGGTGGGCGTGTTCGGGCCGAAGCCCACGGATGTGGACGAGCTCGGCCCCGGCGAGGTCGGCTTCCTCGTTGCCTCGATCAAGGAAGTGGGCGACTGCTCCATCGGTGATACGATCACGGACGACAAGCGCCCGACAGACAAGCCCCTGCCCGGCTACAAGGATGTGCAGCCGGTGGTGTTCTGCGGCCTGTTCCCGGTCGATGCGGCAGACTTTGACGACCTCCGCGCCGCGATGGGCAAGCTGCGCCTGAACGATGCGAGCTTTACATGGGAGATGGAGACCTCTGCCGCGCTGGGCATGGGCTTCCGCTGCGGCTTTCTCGGCCTGTTGCACCTTGAGATCATCCAGGAGCGCCTCAGCCGCGAATTCGACCTCGACCTGATCGCAACCGCGCCAAGCGTGGTCTATGAAATGACGATGACGGACGGTGAGGAAATCGAACTGCACAATCCGGCCGACATGCCGGAAGTGACCAAGATCAAGGAAATCCGCGAGCCGTGGATCGATGCGACGATCTACACGCCGGACGAATATCTGGGCGGCATCCTGAAACTCTGCCAGGACCGGCGCGGCATCCAGAAGGAACTGTCCTATGTCGGCGGCCGGGCCATGGTGAAATACGAGCTGCCGCTGAACGAAGTGGTGTTCGATTTCTATGACCGCCTGAAATCGATCAGCCGCGGCTATGCCAGCTTTGACTATGAGATCATCGGCCACCGCGCGGAAAACCTCGTCAAGCTGCAGATCCTCGTCAATGACGAACCGGTGGATGCGCTCGCCATGCTGGTCCACCGCGAACGTGCCGAGAGCCGGGGCCGCCAGATGTGCGAGCGGCTGAAGGATTTGATCCCCCGCCAGATGTTCAAGATCCCGATCCAGGCCGCCATCGGCGGCAAGGTGATCGCACGCGAAACCCTCAGTGCCCTGAGAAAAGACGTGACCGCAAAATGCTATGGCGGCGATGCCACGCGGAAACGCAAACTCCTCGACAAACAGGCCGCCGGCAAGAAGCGCATGCGCCAGTTCGGCAAGGTCGAGATTCCGCAGGAGGCATTTGTGGCCGCGCTGCGGATGGATGGGGATTGATGGGCAGCAAGGTTTTCCTGAGCTATCGACGATCCGACGCGAAGTGGGCGGCCATTGCAATTGAAAACATTCTGGAAAACCTGCTGGGCAAAGACAGCGTCTTCCGCGACCTGAATTCCATCGCGCCTGGTAGCAATTGGCGGGAATCGCTCAATTCCGCGCTGGATGAGTGCGAAGTTTCGCTGATCGTTATTGGCGATCAGTGGATTGATGCACTCGATAGTACGGGGAGGCGTTGCATCGACAGGGACGATGATATGGTGCGTCTGGAGATCGTAAAGTCCCTGGAACGGGGCATTCCGGTCGTGCCGGTTCTTCTTGACGAAGCCCAGCTGCCGTCTGCCCGGGACCTGCCGGATGATATCTCGGAGTTGCTCGACCGGCAGGCCGTTGCGGTCAAGCATGGCACATACAAGTCCGATGTCGAAGATCTGGTCGCGCGCCTGGAGTTGCATGGGCACCAGGCAGGATCAGGCGCCCCCCCGCCCCACTCACTCATTCAGGGCCTGACATCCTCACCAGACCATGAACGCCGCGACATACTCATCACTTTCCTGAATCGCTACAGACAGTGGGCCTTTTCGGCCACGCGGATTGTCAATTGGGGGGCGCGTCAGGAACACTTTGCCTCGCTCGGAAACTACAGCGCTGCCGAGATCAGAAGCGAACTGGAAAAGATGGTGGAAGACGGCATCGCTATTACCCGTACAAGCAAAAAGGGCGGCACTCTCTACAAACTGAAATAGTCTGCTCGCCGCCCCTGCCGGAGGCCCCGTGGAGGCGGGTTATCCCCGCACCGCCTGGTCGATCCCGGCAATCTCCTTGTCGAGTTTCCTCACCGCCCGTGCGTTCAGCCAGGCGATGCCGGCGAAGACGGCGGCGATGATGCCGAGGCTGAAAGCCAGCGATGCGAGCTTTGCCAGAAGCGGCATCGGGTTCTCCGGCGTGAAGACCGTGCCGACATTAAACAGCAGCATGCCGGGCACCAGCGGCGCGAGATACCAGCGCCAGACGGTGGACAGCGCGTCGCGCTGGCGGACCAGTTCGGCGCGGTGATAATCGGCCAGGCTGGCGGCGGCATCCAGTTCATCGCCGCGCCGCGCGCTGGCCATGCTGTGCAGCTTCCAGCAGATATACAGCGCGCCCAGGATAATCAGTGCACAACCGGCTTTCACCACCGGCACGGGAATGATGAAGGCCATCCAGCCGAATATGCCGATGACCAGCGCGGCGGCGGCGTATTCGGTGACATTGCGGGTGCGGATTCGCGACTGGAATTTCGTGGCGCGCGTATGGATGTCTGCGAGGGACATGGTGAAGGGATCCTCCGTGTCCTGTGTCCAGAGGGTCTGAAAGGGATCGCGTTCAGGCATGGGCGTTCTCCTTGAAGTCAGCAGTGAGACGGGATTTGAGCCGGGAAATCCGGGTGGCGACGGCGCCGGGGGTGAGGCCGGTGATCTCCGCGATTGACGCGGCGTCCAGCTCTTCGAGGTACAGCGTGATGACCTGCCGGTCGGGCGGGCCGAGCTTGCGGATCCAGGCATTGAGGCGGTCCAGCGCGTCGCTTTCCTCGACGATCTGTGCGAGGCTGGTGCTGTCCGGGATCGGCCCGGCATCATCCAGCGCGACGGCGCCCTTGTTCCGGCGGCTTTCCCGGCCGACATGGCTGGCGGCGACATTATGGGTGACGCGGTAGACCCAGGTGGACAGGCTGCACCGGCCATCGAATTTGGCGAAGCTTCGCCAGAGGGCGACATGCATGTCCTGCAGCAGGTCGCGCCGGCGCTCGGCATTCGCCTCGGTCGCACGGGCAAGCCGCTGCATCGCCGGCCCATAGGCCTCGGCCGCTTCCAGATAAAGTGTATCCTGATCCGGTGTCATACTGGTCTAGTCTGTCCTGCCCCGGATTTCTTACAGGCTTTTTTCCGGAGGGTTGCAACCGCCGGAGCTTGTTGCAGACTGCCCGGCGGAGGACACGCCATGACAGACCCGCTTCGCGCCGTGGCCGCGCAGGCCGAACTGCACCACCAGTATTTGCTGGGGCTGGAGCTGATGGTGGCGACGCGCGAGGGGCCTGAGGTGGTCGGCGCGTGGATGTTCCGCCTGTTCCGGCGCCAGCATGAGGAGAAGTTTCTCTCCAGCTTCCGGAAGCTCGGCCTGGACGGCCTGCCGGATGCTGTGGCGTGCGCGAAGTATCATGTGCTGTCGAACGGCATGGGCGGGGTGCGCGTCGAATACATGGAAGAGAGCGACACCAAGGCCTGGGTGCGCTTCCGTTATCCCCGCTGGATGTATGCCGGCGCGGTGATCTGCGGCGTACCGGTGGAGGCGAGCCGGGGATTCCTGCGCGGCTGGTATGGGCAGAATGGCGTCTCGCTGGGCAATCCGCGGCTGGGCTTTGTCTGCGTCTCGGAAGACATGACAGGGCAGTTCGGCCTGTGCGGGTATTTCCGCGAATATGATCATGATCTGTCAGCAGACGAACGTCTCACCTTCGCGCCGGATGAACGCCCGCCGCCCTTCGACCCCGCAAAACAGCCTGCCCCGCCGGATGCGGAATGGAGCGCGGAACGCCTCGCAAAGGCGAGCCGGAACTATGCGGTGGAATATATCCGCAATGGCGTGCGGGAACTGGTCAATGTTCTGGGGGCGGCGCGTGCGTTGGAACTGGCCACGCTCGCCGCGCGGCTGACAGGGCTGCAGCACTATCCGCGCATGGCGGAGGCGGTTGGCGGCGTGGATGGCGGGCCGGCAGAGGCAGCGGCGTTTCTCGCGGACATGTTCCGGGGCATGGGGGATTCCTGCGCGCTGTCCGATGATGGGCGGGCGGTGACCCTGACACAGGAGGGTCTCCGCATCGTGCGCGGCATCGAAGGGGCAGCGCGTGCGCAACTCCTCACCTGCTGGATCGAGATCTGGAAAGGCGCGGTCGCCTCGCACCGGCGCTTCATCCATGTGGAGGCATCCTGCGGGGAGGACATAATCGTCTGGACCTTGCGGGACGCCGCAGAGGCGCAGGGCTGATGGATACCTAGCCCTTCAGCAGGCTGACAAGCGCGCGGGTGGCAGGCTGGCGCATCCGGTCCGTTGCGGCGATGGCGCGGGCCAGCGCCTGCCGCTCCGTGCGGGTGCGGCCCTTGTCGTAAAGTCTCACGGCGAAGCCGAGCGCACTGAGCTGGTCTTCGGACGGTGTCTCCGCGCTCTCATCCTCCTCCTTCCACCGGCCCGGATGGAAGGAACGGGTGACCTTGGGCTGGTCATTGCCGAGATACCAGAGGAAATGCGCCGGGGCGGAGACATTCAGGATCTCCGTATCGGGAACGAGGTGCAGCCAGTCCACAAGTTGCTGCCAGCGCTGCGTGTTCGGGCTGTTCTTGGTGCGGACGCGGAGGCCGATGATCTTCAGCCGCCGCTGCACGGCATTCCAGTCGACGCCGTCCCGTTCTGCCTGCCGCATGAGGAGGCGGATGAAGCTTTCCATCGTGCCGCCCCAGGCCACGAAGTCGACAAGGGCGAGCGGGCGCGGGCCGGCCGCAATGTCGGCGGGGCCGATGCCCTCCGCCGTGAAATAGTCGAACAGGCTTGCCGCCTGCTGCGGCGTCAGCTGGCCGATAGCGCCTGACCAGCGCAGCGAGAATTGCGCCATGTGGAGGCGGGGCGCGCCGTTCACACCGTCGAAGCAGCCGGAGAGATAATCGAACAGGTTTTCCGGCGTGCGGCCGATGAAGGCAAGATCGGCCCCGTCCGCATAGGCGAGCACTCTGGCGCTGGTGTCCCGAAGGATCCCCAGGAACTCAGCATCCAGCCGCATGCGCCGCGCGCCCGTGCTCAGCAGCCCGCCCAGCTGCTCACGTTTGCCGATGCTCCATCTGAAAGGTCTCGCCATTTCTTGTCCCTGCACACTCTGCCGTAAGCATAGGGAAAACACGCCCTCCCTTTCAATCGCTGCCTCCCGGCGCTACATGCGCGGAATGAGCAAACCGCTGACCATCCTCGGTATCGAGACGAGCTGCGATGAAACCGCTGCGGCTGTGCTGCGCCTTGAGGATGGGCGGGCAGAACTGGTGGCGGATGTAATCCGTACGCAGCTGGAAGAGCATGCGCCCTATCTGGGTGTGGTGCCGGAGATCGCGGCCCGCGCGCATGCGGAGCTGGCGGACCTCACCGTGAAGGCGGCGATGCATGAAGCGGGACTGTCCTATGCCGACCTGGACGGCGTGGCGGCAACGTCCGGCCCCGGCCTGATCGGCGGCGTGCTGGTCGGCATGATGACGGGCAAGGCAATCGCGCAGGCGGCTGGCAAGTCATTCATCGCGGTGAATCATCTGGAGGGCCACGCCCTCAGCCCCCGGCTCGGCAATGACTGCCCCTTCCCTTACCTGCTGCTGCTCGTCTCCGGCGGGCATTGCCAGTTCCTGGAAGTGCGCGGCCTTGGCGACTATCGCCGCCTTGGCTCGACGATCGACGACGCGGTGGGCGAAGCCTTCGACAAGACGGCGAAGACGCTGGGCCTCGGCTTTCCGGGCGGACCGGCGGTGGAGCGCCTTGCAGAGGGCGGCG